>WLWG01003314.1_pt1 | contig 11100 bp, 18 predicted proteins | sample 6712871 | NCBI WGS metagenome assembly WLWG01 (sample SAMN12718693, study PRJNA515312) | sponge metagenome | isolation source: marine sponge | host: Mycale hentscheli | place: New Zealand: South Island, Marlborough, Capsize Point | collected 2003-05-01 | reverse complement strand
GATAAACTCTAAGTTATAAGTCTCATTCACCGCTCTGTTGCCTGCCTGCTGCACGTCAGCCGTTGAGATAGGTGGCAACAACAAAACATAAGGGAACTGTCTCCCTACTTCAGCATTCGGATCGTAGTTGTTGGCGATGTTGATATTGACATCATTCGGGAATCCGAAGTGAAAGTAGTTAATGTCTGGGTCAGCATCCACCAGGTCATTGATAATATTTGCAATCTGTACTAACAGCATTATTGTTTTATTTGTAGGTTTTGCATAAACTGAGCTTTCGCATTTTGCTGACTCAGGAATGCCATCGCCTGATAAAGTTTAATTTTGTTGATGCTCTCCAACTTGGTCACATCCTCACCTGCTAAATTCACAAACGTACTAAACCATCCGTATGGCTTAATCAGTTCATTGTATCCTGCTTTAAGATGCTTAGGGTCTGGCTCGTCATATAGATTTGGAAATCTTTTTGCAATTTGTTGTTTTGTCTCTGCAAAAAAAAACCAATCTGAAACGCATCGTAAGCCGTCAGATGGTCAGTGAACAATGCAGCCCGATGTTCTTGGCTGTAATCGTCAAAACCTTCCGTTTCGCTTGTCCTGCAAATTATAGCAGCTATGTAAAAGAGGGCTTTGTATTGCCCATTCATCACTTTCTCGAGTTGTTGCTCGTACGCATTCGCCTCGGCATAGTCTTCGAGCGTTGATTCTGTCATGAATCGCTTAGGCAAGTGGTAAAGAACCCCATCACAAAGAAACGCACAAAATTGCTTATCTTCCTGCAAGGTCATGCGCTCACGGATAAATCCCCATATTCCTGCAATCTCATTGATAGGGTGCTTGCGTATGTCAGCATACGGGCAACCACTCCAGAACTCCACCTCATAAGCATAAAAATCTAAGAGGCTACTTTCTTGCTTCTTAGATATTGTGCGCATCGCTTCGTTGCGTTCCTCATCGTCTTCCATGTTCTGGATGTCTTGCAACCATTGAGGCATTGCAGCATCAAGGAAATCCAAAAACTGAACGTACCTCGATAGCTTCACATCCTTCATGCTTTCAGGTATCTGGTATCTGTTTCCTAGTATCTTGATTGTTATCACTTAACTGCTGGCTTTTTGATGGTGGGTTTTTTGGGTGCTGCTTTCTTGCGGGTCGGTTTCTTCTTCGGCTCTGGCTTCAACTTGCTGTCTGCTGTCGTGCCATCTTTGGCTTGAAAGTACTCTTTGCCCTTCAGCTTCTTAATCTCATCGTCACGAACTAGGAACGACATCTGGCGTATTGCTTCACGCATATACACCTCAATGCTTCGGTGGTGTCTGTTCCAACTCGATCGGCCGAGTGTGATTTGTTCGGTCTCCTGCCATTGCTCCAGGAGGTCCTTGAGCTGTTCTTGAAATTGTTTGTTTGTCATCTTATAAGAAATTTGTTGCTGATTCTACCATGAGAACCGAGTATGTAATATCTTGTCGCATCTAGTGCGTGGTCATTCACCTTTGGAGGCTTGCCCTTCTTGTATGCGTAGGTGCTTACCTCCTTCACCAAGTCCAAACCGATAACCCGAAACGCATCAAACTCATTCATCTTGCGAATGCTCCAAGGCGTTGAGTCTGCATTCTTCTTGATGGGCATAACATTCAGCCCATGCTTGCGAAGTTCAGCGATTGACTTCGGCTCTGCGCTATCTGCATACACATCGTCTTGCTTTGTGATACCTAAGCGTTTCATTTGGTCCGCTAGTTCTGCATTGCCCAGCTCCAACTCATAGACCACCACCTGAGCATACAGGCATCGGTCATAAACTCCGCACTTCACTACTGCACACTTGGAATCTGAAAACCCAAAGTCAAGACCATAGGCAACTTTGTTTGCATCGGTTGGGAACTTGTATGCTTGCTCCCACTTCGGAAATATTAAGCCTTTGACCTTCCCAGTGTAGCCCATGCCATACACCCACCAATAAACCTTATCATCTCGCTTCGCTTCAATCCTGCGCTTTGTGGTTTCATCAAGGAATTTGTTATGCGTGTAGTTGGAGATGAAGCGCACCACCTTGATGGTTGCATCTGGGTCTTTAATCATCGGCACAAGCTTATCATGTACCCAGAATGCAGCATTAGGGTTGTAGTCAATAAACACCTGCTTCCTAGTCCGTACCTGCAACTCATCAAACACTTCATACGGAATCCCGTTTGCCTCATTGACAAACAGGTAATCTCTTTTACCACTTTTCGCATCCTGCCAATCATCGTAGGACTTGAACTCTATCAAAGAACTATTCTTAAACTTGTAAATCTTCTCAGTGCTGTTGTAACTAACCACCTGCATCTTTATGGGTTCATTCTCGGCAACTATGCTCTGAGCGTCACGGATTGCACCAACTCGAAGGTTGGGCATGTCCTGCCCTGCGATAGTGATCACCACACCAGGCTCATTGATTGCTCGAATGAAAAGCACCTGAAGAATTGCATAGGTCTTTCCGCTCGATGTGCCGCCCTGGTTAATGACTATGTCGGCATCGCTTTGGTAGTTCCATAAAAATACAGGTGATGTTTGCATCAATCATCGTCATAATCTGGCTCGTCAGTAATGGGTGCATCATTCCCCAACACTTGAATCTTTATATCGAGAGGCGTACCATCTTTTCCGGTATGCTCGTTTTTGTTTACTGCTATTCTGTTGAACTCATCCTCATTTGCTACCAGCTTGTAAAGAGCCAAAAGCAGTGCAGAGTTGTTTGACTCCATCATCTTGCTTCTTAGCTTCGGTTTGAGTTTCATGCGATTGTCATAAAGTGCCTTTTTTATAGTATGCAATTCCTGCATCTGCAAGTTGTAGAACGTGCGTTCACTGCACGGCAAAAAGGCAGCAATCTCTTCGTTAGTGATTAGATTGTGTTCTTTGATAGCTTTCAGGGCTAGCTCCTCCATTTCTTTCTTATCGTATGCCATATTCAAAAAACAAAAAAAGGGGCAGAGATGTTCCACCCCTTCAAAAATACAAATTGTTCACACTTTTATCGTTTCAAAAATACTAGGTTCTTGGCAGATATACAAACAATTCGTTTTTTTTCTTAAAAATAAGCAAATGTGTACACAAAAATCAAAAAGTGTACACGCTTTTGGGGATTTGTACACACTTGTACACACCCCTTGTGTACAGCTAAACCCCCACCACCACTACATTAGAGCGTTTTGTACACGCTGTACACGCTCCAGGGAATGTATATATATATACAAACAAAAAAATTCAAAAAATAAAAAATAGAAAAAAAGGAAAAAAGTAAAAAACTACATACGTGTAGTTATTTTAGTGTGTACACCGTGTACATATATATATATATTAGTATAAGTATATAATAATAAGGGAGTTATCTGTACACAAAAAAATTTTTCAAGTGTGTACACTTTGGTCAAAAGCGTGTACAAAATGGGTAAAGCGTGTACACTTTTGGGGTCAAAATCACTGCAAGGTCATGCAAAAACACAAAAAAGCCCCCTGCAAAATGCAGGAGGCCACCCAAACAAAAAACATTGTAATTAAATTTGTGCAAACTTGTTCTGCACGATTTGCCAGAATTCGTGTACACGTTCTGACAGCTTTTGAATATCTTCATCGTTGCGTTGTATCCGATGTATTGCGATTTGCTTCTCATACGGAAAGCGAGGGTCAAAAGAAACGAAGTCGCACCACTCCCGTTGAGTTATCCAGAGGTAGCCCTGAATCTGCCACTTGTATTGATCGTATTGCGATGCGTCAGTGAGGTTGTTCAAGTGGTTGACGGGGTTGCTCGGACATTTGACCTCTAAGATACCATTTTTTCCGATAAGTCCGTCAGGCTTACCACAAACAAAGTCCAGCTCTTGGTGGTGTATGGACTTCTCGACCTTCTGCACATCATAAAACGTGTCTTCAATGTATCGGTCGATTGCAATAGGCTCATGGGCATTACCCCAATCTAGGTGCTTGCTGACTATGTCTGGTGTCTCGACTCCAAGCATTCCGAGTACTAATTCATCAGCATAAGCCATTGCCACCTTGCCAAAACCACGGGGGGCCATGATTTTAGCAAACTGGCTAGGCGTTACGTGCGCTCTCTTAGGCATTGGCAACTTTATTTAGAAATTCCTCAATATCCTTACTTAATGTAAAGGCTTTCTTTAGAGCAGCAACCGAACCCTCTCCGCTTTTGATTTTGGTGACAGCGTCCGCCCATTTTGGGTGCGACTTGTCAAACACGGGTTTCTGGTTTGGCTTGGTCTTGATGGCTCGAGTGTTGCCATCGTCATCTGTATCTACTGAGATACACAAAACAGCACCGATTGCATACCGCTTCGCATAGGTGATACCTCCACCGATTGCTTGCAATGTGTTTACCCCTCTGTTTGCGTCCATTGGGTTGAACGGCATAAAGGTAGTTTTGAATTGACCGCTAACGTGCATGAGAGTAGTAGCAAGGTAGTCACCTGCTAAGTCTTGCGATAAGATAAGACCGCACTTAGTCAGTAGTGGGCGCACTGTGTTGAGTAGGTTATCCAAAGATAGGTACTCGTTTCTTAGCCCTCCATTCTTTGCGTCCTTCTTTAAGGATGTCTTGTCAAAGGCTTCCTGGAACTTCAACAAGGCTTTGCTTAGTTCGCTAATGTCGGCAGTCATTTGGAACTGCTCACTAATTTTGATAATGTCCATAATTGTTTTTTTGAGTATAAAAAAATAGTATTGAGTTGTAAAAATAAGAATTTTTTCTTATTATTGCAATATTAGTTAATAAAATATTATACAAAATGAAAACAATTCAAGAGATAGAAGACGAGGCGAAAGAGCTGGGAATCACACCCACTGAGATGTGCAAACGGGCAGGTATGAATAGGGACACATGGCAAAAATGGAAGCGCAAAATGCCGAAGTCCTTACTAATGTATAAGGAGCTATTGAACACCTTAGAAGTTGAGAAACTTCGCAAAGAGATGGGGCTAAACACTAAAAATATCTAATATGACAATTTTATATTGCTGTCTGAATCGGACAGAAAAAATAAACAAAGAATCAAGTCAACATATCTATTTGGTTGAATTTGTTGACAATGGGTTTTGGTCTAAAAGATACGCAGCTGCTGATGCTGCTGATGCAAAAATAAAATTATTGTCAGATTACCCGACCGCAACTTATAAGTGTTCAAAAAGATGCAAATGATGCAGCTCCGACCATATCAAAACAAAGCGATCACTGACTTACGTGAAGCATTTGCCAAGAAGTACAAGAAGGTACTATTTGTTTTACCCACTGGAGGCGGTAAGACATTCACCTTCACATGGATGGCAAAGAGCGCACAGTCTAAGGGGTTGCGTGTTTGGGTGTTGGCTCATCGTGATAGTTTGATACGTCAAGCTAGTGCTGCGTTTGGTCAATTCGAGATTGACCACGGCATTATAAAGGCAGGATACCAGAAGACTGACAGCGATGTGCAGATATGTTCTGTGCAGACAGTAGTCAATCGGTTGGATGCTGTTGCTGCTCCCGACTTGATTATCATAGACGAGGCGCATCATGCTGTTGCTGGTCAGTGGCAAAAAGTAATTGACCACTATCCTAGTGCGTTCGTGTTGGGTGTAACTGCTACACCATGCAGGACTGACGGCAGAGGCTTGTCAGATGTTTTTGACATCATGATTGAGGGCCCGAGCATTCAGGACTTGATTGGTATGGGTTTCTTGGTGACTCCTGAACTATACGCCCCACCTATGAAGGTGGATTTGTCTGGTGTTAGTACCAGCATGGGCGACTTCAACAAGAAGCAGGTGGCTGTTGCTATGGATAGGCCACATATTACAGGTGACGCAGTGCAGCATTATAGAGACCTATGCGATGGCGTTCCTGCTGTTGCGTTCTGCATCAATGTCAAGCATGCGCACAATGTAGCTGCTGAGTTTCGTGCTGCTGGCTATTCTGCTGAAGCGATTGACGGCACAATGCACATCGACCACATTAACCAGGTACTTGCAGACTTGGGTAGTGGCAAGGTGCAGATAGTTGCATCCTGCGACTTGATTAGTGAAGGCACTGACATCCCAAAGATTGGAGCGGCTATCTTGTTGAGACCGACACACTCGGAGGGGTTGTATCTTCAGCAGGTAGGTCGAGCATTGCGACCATCGGAGGGGAAAGATAGTGCTATCATTCTGGACCATGTAGGCAATTGGAAGCGTCACGGGCTGCCGACTGATTTGCGAGATTGGCAACTGACGGCAAAGGCTAAGAAGGTACGCAAAGGACAGACCGAGGCAACCATTAGAGTAATCAACTGCCCTAAGTGCTTCAATGTTTTCGCTCCTGCTCCTGCTTGCCCTTGCTGTGGTCACAATGTCAAGGCAAAGGTCAGAGAGTTGCAACAGAAGGAGGGTCAACTCGTGAAGATAACCCCAGAGCAGAAACAGCAGCAGATGAAAGACAACCGAAAAGAAGAAGGTCAGTGCAGAACGTTGCAGGACTGGATAAGATTAGCGAATAAGCGAGGCCATAAGATTGGATGGGCTTACATGCGATATAATTTAAGACAAAAACGATGAGCAAACCAACATTACAACAACAACTTAATAACAGAAAAAACAAACTAGAAAGATGCGAAAAATTACTAGAGCGGCTTATGGCCTTGTATGGCAAGAAGCCAGAACAAGCAAACGACTTACAAGAAAAGAAGTGCAAAAGCTTACCAACTCAGCAATAAATTGGAGCAGAGTCCGATCCATAGAGATGGCAACCGACAGCCCTCCTACTGAGGAAGAGATACAGATACTTAACCACTTGTATGGTACAGCAATCAAGTTTATACAATTCGAGCATAAGACATACAACCAAAGGTTCGAAGAGAACATGAGCAAGATTAAGAGACCACCTATGCAAGTACAGAAGTTCAAGGAGTACATCTGGATAAGGGTGCAGGAGACGCAGAGCAGTCTAGTTGATGCAAGTGTTGAAACGGGCAAGACCTTCAAGATGCGCATACCAAAGCACGAGCTAGAGATGACAAAGAAGCGATTAGGTAACAAATTCAAGGGAGTGATACGATGAAATACAGCAAAGAAGAAGAATACATCATCAAAAAGTATTACCCCAAGTATGGCGGTACGGGTGCAAAGGGATGCGTTGAACGCATCAAGAAGGCAACAGGCAACATCCGTACACGTAGAGGCGTAGCTCTAAAAGCTATGAAGTTGGGAGTAAAGTATGAAGGTGATTATAAGGGTGTTTTTAAGAAGGGTCGCACTCCACACAACAAAGGCAAGGAGATGAGTCAAGAGATGAGGCAGAAAGTGAGTAGGACATGGTTTAAAAAGGGGCATCTGCCTCACAATACCAAAGAGGATGGGGTTATTTCTGTCAGGCATCACAAGCGAACAGATGTATACTACTTCTACATAAGAATATCGGTAAGTAATTGGCAGCTGTTGCAGCGATACGTGTACGAGAAGCATCACAATGTCACACTGGGAGAAGGTGACGTGATCCGATTCAGAGACGGCAATCTTTACAACTTTGAGGCTGACAATCTTCAGAAAGTTACAAGATTTCAACACCTACTACTCAACAACCCCAGAGTAAATGTACCGAACGACAAAGACATACTAAACGCATACGAGACATTGAACAATTTAAACAAACGCATAAAACAATTAGAAGATGGCACGCAATAAACTTTATGACTTGAACAACCACCTCTTTGAGCAGCTCGAGAGATTGAACGACAGAGAGCTGACAGCAGAGCAGTTGGAGGTAGAGAGCAAACGGGCGAAAGCAATGGCAGGGGTCGCCTCTCAGATTTTAAAAACGGCAGAGCTAACCATTGACGCTATGAAGATGGTTGCAAATGGCGAATTTAGCAAGAACGATGTTAGTGGATTCATTAAACTAGATTAACTATGGACAAATACAATAAAGAACAGCACCAAAGACGATTAAAACTATTAAGAGACATGTTTGAGCCTAAGCCCTACACATCTGAGTGGGCAGGTATGGCTAGACTTGTGTCGGTCATCTCCTTCATTATTCAGGTAGGTACAGCAGCATGCGCTGTCTCCTTCTTAGCATACGGAGGTTATAAGATGTTTGGCTCTTGGCCGTTGGGCATCACTGTTGGGGTTGTCACTGTTGGGGTGTTCGAGATTGCTAAGCGCATGATGAGCAACAAGACAGCAAAGTATCACTATCAGGGTCGGATGGCTCACGGCATGAAGGCAGTACTCGGTGCATTCATTGGTGCATCAATATCAATGAGCTACTTCGGTACTCCCCTAGTAGTTCAGCAGTTTGCCCCTGTACCTGAGTCGGCAACACGATCCGAAGTCGTTGCACACTTGGATACGTTAGAACAGAAAGCCATTGCCCCCTGGTTAGCAATGCAGGAAACGGCAAAGCAGAAAGCAGTGGCAATTCATAAGCAGAACAATTGGAAGGGCGTGACTACCAGAAAGGCACGACCTGCACAACTCGCATTTGAGCAGCAGATTGCCAAAGCGCAGGACAGCGTTGCAAGTATAAAGGCAGCCTATGCGAGTAAAAAGAGTGCGTTGTGGGAATCCTCGCAACGGAGTCACAGCGAGATATTGCGAGCGCATGAGGATGAGATGGGGTTGATTGGTGGCATCTTCGCAGGTATCTGCTTACTGCTTGAAGTCTTGTTTTTGGTGTGTGTTTTCTGGCTTACTGATTACAAGTTCCACATGTACTGCGAAGCTACGGAAGGAACTACCCAGAGACCTACTAAGCTTACTAAGTCTACTAAGCCCGAAGTACAGAGAGTGCCCACCAACACAGCGATAGGCTTCCGAAGTGAGGGCAAAGTGGAAATGATAGACGGCAAAGCTCACGTCTGGTGTATGAAAGCGAACGGAGAGCTAAAAGCTTACTCAGCCTCGCAACTAAGCTCAAACATTAGGAACACGAAGGGAGAGAGAAAAGAGTACTTTGAGACTATGAAAAGAAGACTAAAATGATTACATTTATAATAATATATTTAATGCTTGTTGCTTGCGTTTCTGCTCCCTATGTGCTGAAGCGCAAGCGCAGGAAATTTATCAAAAAACCACCTGTACCCATGCGCAACGACTTACCTAGTTGCTTCACTATTGAGTGGGACATGAAGACAGGAGAATCTAAAATAACAGAATAATGGCATTAGACAATAAAATACAAAACTCGGGATTTGTATCTTGGCACTGGAAACATTCAATAGGTTTAGATAGACTTACACCTGTAACAGAATTTAGAGTATTATGTAAAGAATATGAGTTTGAGCATGGTACTGGAAGAATAAAAGGGGAATATGTAGGGGCATATAATTACGATATTGCGAGGTGGAAGTATTCACTAAATGATGAAATCAATGGCATCGTAAAATGCCCAGAAAAAATAAGAGAAAAGGCTGAGTATAGTGTTCGTGGTGATGTTTGGTACTCTTTAAAAGAGGATGATCATATTTTATCAGATAAAAAATACGGAGTTGTATATATTTATCACATGTCTAAAAATCTTTATAAGATAGGTATGACAACACAACCACAATCACGATTAGGTATGATAAAAACACATTGTCCTTATGGGGATTATATTGCAACTGCTTTTTTTGAAAACTACAAAACAATAGAGGAGTCATTACATACTTATTTGAAAAAATATAGAATTGACTCAAAAAGAGAGTGGTTTAAAATACCCAAAAATGTGCTAATGGATGTACTTGTTATTTTATCACATATTGATTGTGAAAAAACAATAATTGACATGTTGAATTCAGAAAAATCTAAAATAACAGAATAATGAACAATATTAAATTAGAAATGACTGACGGCACAACGGAAACTACTATTAGTTTATACAAGGGGAGTCAATGCCTTAAAACTGTTTTAGAGCTGGAAAAAAGAGTTATCCTTTGTTTGATGAATAAAGAACCTTTTGCCTTTACAGGCTCTGTAGGCTCTCTTATTATCCCTTATGAAACATTAACAAAACAAACTACAATTAAAATATATATAGGATGAAAAAGCACAGAATCTACAAACTACTAGACTACATTTACAATGAAGGAACTAAACATTCAAAAGAATATACAGCTGCACGCGCCCTCAAATGTAAGGCTTTTGAGGAACAACACAGGGCGAGCGTGGCAAGGCATCCCATTCTCGCACGCTGGGCAACAATGCTTAAAACAACTAAGGCCTATAAACTTTGGCTTAGCCGTAGGGAGTTCCGACCTGATCGGCTGGACGACTGTTAAAATTACTCAGGACATGGTTGGGGAGCATGTTGCTATCTTCACAGCCATAGAGGTCAAGACCGAGAAGGGAAGACCGACCAAAGCACAAACTAACTTCATTCAGCAGGTGCATAATGCAGGCGGCATTGCAGGCATCTGTCGAAGCGTTCAAGATATGAAAGACTTAATAAAATTTGACTAAATAATTATTTTGTCTTATCTTGTCAATCTTACTCAAAAAAACTTACTTATGAACGTTACTGATTTTCTCAGCAAGGGGTTCTCTGTCATCCCTATCAAAGCTGGCGAGAAGTTCCCTTCTATCTCATGGAAGGACTTCCAGACCCGACCAATGACAGAGCAGGAAGCACGCAAGAACTTTAAGAAAGGCAGCCATGTCGGTCTTGTGTGTGGTGTCAATGGGGTTGAATGCTTAGACATCGACCTTAAAAACGACACAACAGGAGAGTTGTACATCAACATCCTTACCGAAGTTCCAAAGGCAATATTTAAGAAAGTAGTCATTGTTGAAACTCGCAATAAAGGATACCATTGGTGGTATCAAATTGAGGGGGATGTACCTGCATCTCATGACCTTGCTAAGTGTGCAGAGGGCAAAGTCCTTATTGAAACACGAGGCACGGGAGGGCAGGCATTGATTCCACCGAGCTCAGGGTACACCTTGAAGCAGAAGACTTTTGAAGACATCCAATACTTGACACAAAAGCAGCATGAACAACTTATGAACATCATGCGCTCGTTTAATGATTTCAATGAGGTTAAGCCAGAGCCAAAGAAAGCGAAGGCAGCACCAACGCAAATCAGTGGAGAGGAACTAACCCCGTGGGATGACTTCAA
>WLWG01003311.1_pt1 | contig 11107 bp, 8 predicted proteins | sample 6712871 | NCBI WGS metagenome assembly WLWG01 (sample SAMN12718693, study PRJNA515312) | sponge metagenome | isolation source: marine sponge | host: Mycale hentscheli | place: New Zealand: South Island, Marlborough, Capsize Point | collected 2003-05-01 | reverse complement strand
AATGAAATGATCGACTGCGAAGTGTTCCGAGGTTATTTCGAATCAGGCTATGAGCATTGCTGTAAATCTCATGCATCACCATAAATCCTTGGACTGACATTGTTACCTGTTCATGAAATACATCCGGATAGTCGTTATTCCGCAGCACGGTATTATTCAAAATAAGATGCCGATCACCTTTCACTTCGTTATCTGTCGTGTTCCATGTCACATTATTCATGTAGACACCGTCACCGTAGAGCTGACCGTCTTGACGACGAATTCCGGATCCGTGGTAATCAAATCGAATACCCTGTCGATTACAGTCGTGCGCCCAGTTATTCGATACAAGCACTCTATAGTGCTTTGTGGTCCCCACATTCAAAGCCGATCCATCATGCTGAAGATTACTCATATCAGACAACCGATTGTGATCAAGAATAGTTCCTTCACCGACCGCACGAAGGCCCTCAGAGTTCCCACAACGCGTAATTGTGTTCTGACGAAAAACACTATCTTTCCCAATCATGACAGCACCAGAACCTCCATCAGAATTAACCTCCCACTCAATATCACTGAACAGGCAGTTTTCTATTACCATTTCCTCACTTCCCAAGTGAACCGGCGCATTGCACCACCGCACTGTGTTGTTCACAAACGAGTTTCGTTTGCCACCAAAAAAACTTGGCATGGTATTGCCATTTGACGACGGATTCCAAGCAGCGAAATACTGGAAGTCGCCTTGGATAAACCGGTTTGTGGATGGATAGTCAAAACTGCAATCTCGCAGTGATATGTCACTACACTCATTCAACCAGAAACCGGATGCATGAAAGTGCAATCCACTAATTTCAATTTCTGAACACTGATCGAAGTCGATCCCAAAGTTTCGAACTCGTCCTCGTAGCTCTAACGAATTTGGGTCTGCCTCTAATGGCGGCATGTAGAAGATCGTCTTTGTATCAGCATCAAACCACCATTCATTCGGGCGATCTAATGCAGCGAGTCCCAAAATATGATAACCCGAAAACTTTTGAATCTGTTCCTTTGGCAAACCCGCGGTATCGTACGAGAAATGGTCTTGGCCAGCACGATGGTCAGTAATTCGACGTGCCCAAGTACGCCAGTGCCCAATGTTCAACACCGCAACACACCCTGTAAAATTCTTGCCTGATTCTGCTAGGGACTCTGGCTGATTCTGGAAGCCGATTTCTGGATCTACTTGGTAGCGACTATCACCCTCACGGAAACCGGGGGTTTCGGGACGATGGAACCGATCGTCGTGCACCAGCCCAAAACGCGTCTTCCCAACCCACTTGTTTTTATTCTTGTCCCAACCACCATCTGAACTCCGCATGCATTCCATCATCCGCCATATTGATCCATCTTCAAATTTTGCATCCGGCCAACGTGCAACATAGACCAGCGAATCTTCATGAAACAACTGATAGGGTTCGTATTCTAATTTCTGCCTCCAGACTCCATTCCCATCTGGAACCCAAGCTTTTGGTATTTCGACAGTGCCATCAATGACAACGGCAGCACCCTCTACAGGAAGAATCCTGATGCCTTTTTTTTGCGCAAGCTTCAATGGCTCTTCATATCGGCCTTCGCCCAACCAGAGCGTGTCACCGGGACTGATACGACTCATCGCTATCTTCAAACTGCTAAAAGGCTTACTCCGACTGCCGTCACTGGCTCCAGTTTCTGTCGGCGACACATACACGTTCTCAGCCCGCACAATACGGAAACCTAGCATCGGGGCACAAACAAGAAACAGGATAATAAATCGCATTGTTTTCTTTTTCTGAAAGTTGCTAAGAAAATTGACGTCGGGCTTTCAACCAAACCGTGAGATTACGTCTTTTACAAAAATGCTTCCACGCCATCGTTGTGCTTAAAACTTAAAGCCCCACCCAAACACTTGATGCTAATGCCGTTGAACTATTCAGAGCATCCTTCTCGTCACGACCTAAAAGCAAAACAGAGCAGTGCCCAAGGGAAGTTCGCTGAGACTCATGCTGAGAAGGCTGTAAGGAGGAGCAATTCCTTCTGAACCGGCGACAGAGAAAACTTGAGTCACACAACCATAAAACAATTTCCGTCCAGTCGTTACCAAAGAAAATTCGTTGCACAATCTGAAAAACCCACTCGACGCTCGAGTTTCATTTTTCCCATCACAGAAAATGACTTGATCAAGCCTCGGGTGAAGAACTTGGAGGATCAAAAGTTGGACTTGTCGGTTCATTTTCCTCATCATCAAATTGACTCGAGAGTCTTCGTGAACCAGTGCGCGTCTGTCCATTGCAATTTTTGATCTCACCTGTCACATCAAGTTCACGAGAGATGGTTGACCATTGGCGGCGTAATTCAGCCAGACTTTTACCAACTTTGAGGCCAACATCCGGCAGTTGCTTTCCATAGAGCATGACTGCAACGAATCCGATCAATATGAACTCAAACGGACCAAGACCAAACATTTTTCACCAGTGAATATGTTGCCTGACTAATTACTCTCAACAACGAAGCAAATTTGGTGCTTTAACTATGTACCAACGTTTAAAGCTACCTGATTATTCCTGAGAATTTGGTGCATCAGTTCCGTGTCCATTTGGTTGACTTATTCGCTCTTCCTCAGAAGAGTTCAGTCCTCTCTTCAGTTCAACAAAACTTTCACCGAGTGATCGAGCAACTCGAGGTAACCGAGCGCCAAATAGCAGAAGCATAACTCCTGCAACAATAATTAATTCTGTTGTTCCAAGGCCGAACATATGAGAAACCTTTCCTTATCCGCCAGGTCCTGTCCACATGACACTGTGGTTACTTGACGGAAAACTGGCGACAAAAGAACTCCCGTCCACAAGGACTATTGCCTCTAGAATGATAACTCACGGAGTTTCAAGGTCAAATCGCCCTCCGATCAACCGGAAAACCTTCACTCCAACAAAGAGGCCTCCTTTCTGATCTTTTTTCCGGCAACTCATAAGTTGGATACGATCGCATTCTCTCAGAACGATCATCTTCCTGATTCTGTCTACTAAAAATAAAAGCCCCCACCGCAACGGTCACGGTGGGGGCACGCACGAGTTTCAACAATGACTCACCAGGATGAGCTCAATACCGCTTTTTATAATCGTTAAAAATTGGCATCGGCACCCGTGTCAACATCGCCAACCATGTGAAGGTGATCATGATCGATATAAACGACTTCTTGGCAGTCCTCGTCAATGAGAGTATGAGGAACAGGCCAACCTACACGCTTTACTTCCTGAAAATAGACCGTGCACTTGTAGTGAGCATGATGCAATTGAGCAGGACCAACAAGTGGGTAGTGCCGCGGCGGATCAACATAATCTGAGATCTTATGCTTTGTGATACGCACATTATTTCGCTGTGTTTCGAATAGGAAAGGCCAAGGCCCCTGCACAGGGCGAGCCTTCTCCAGCGCCCTCATGACCTCATCGTCACTTGGTTCATCGAGAGCTTCGCACGGCCCTCCTGGCGGTATCGGACCAAGAACAGGAGCTCTTTCATAACGCTCATAGTTCCAGAACTGATCTTCTTTTTGTTTCTGAATACCGACTGGCACCGGAACGGGAACAGCAAGTGGACCAAGATTTGGCCCCTGTGCAGTCAGCCAGAAACAACCTGTTTGAGTAAACGATAATGGTGCCAAAAAGAGCGTTAAAGCTAGTAGCTTCGATAGGATTTTCATCAAATTGTCCTCGTGCGTAATGTGGAAACAACATCACTAACGGTTGTATCGACCTTAATGACGGCGCAACTTGCGTCCAGTTTTCCGTTTTTATCAATCCCAAAAACTGGCCGTGGGAACGAAAAGACCCGCCCGAGGGATACCCGGGCGGGCCATTTGGAAGTGCACTCAAAGGGTGCAACCGAAGAATTCATTCAATTGGGTCATGAAATGATCCATTCCAACTCCTTACCGATGATGACTATGAACATGTCGCTCGTCAAAATCGACGTACCACCAGCCATCATCCCATTCAAGCGACACTCTACGCCAACCAAGCGGCACCTGTGGATACGGATAAAATGGGCCAATATATGGCCACGCTGCTGGCGAATACTGAGTCGGATACTGCAAGGCAGCGTAGTTTGGGTAAGAGGCGTAGCTCGGCCAAGCATAGTTTGGCATGTTCGGGCCATCACCCCTCATAGGAATTGGAGGAGCACCAACACCTGCCGCCCCCATTGGACGAGGACCTCCAGCAGCCATGCCTGACATCCCGGCTGGCGGCATCCCAGCTGGCGGCGCGGTTGCATCAGTTGGCACCTGGGCTGCCCCTTCATAAAAACGCATCGAACCAGGAACAACCTGTTCGCCGCTTATCATTTCTTGACGTGACATGGAACGCATGCCAACAGGCTGAACTGGCGCAGAAGACGACATCCGCATAGGACGCGGCGTCGCTGCCATTTGGGTCGGTACGGCAGAACGGCCACCCTCTGGGCGAAGCATATCTTCGTTTGCCCATGCTACCTGCTGCGCCTCACTCGACACATAGCTTGCATCTGACCTATTCGGCAGTCTTTTGGCGGTCGTTGTCCGCTGGCGAGGCTGCCGAACCCCAGCATCCTCCCAGGCACGCTGAGGAAGAGCCAAATTTGACTGCCTGCCAGACGCTTGTGTCGCTACAGCAAGTCGATTTACAACTCGCTCAACGCCCGCTGTCGATTCAGCCAGCCCAACTGCTGCCGCAATATTCTTGGCATCGGAAACCTCGCCTTCAAGCCAAACAGTCCCCTGTTTTGCACGAACCTTTACACGATAGCCATCAAGTGAGCCTGAGTCTCGCAGACGAACTGCAACGCTCTTGGCAATATCCTCAGCATGAGTAAACCCTGCCAAGCCGGTAACAGATACTGCCACTACTAGGCAGGTAAATTTTCTAATCAACATTACGAACCCTCCTTGCAAATTTAAACCGGCATGCCAGCAACACTGTGAAGGCATCCGGCGACACTTCCATACTTATTGCTTCGGCAACGGGTGGTGCCGGAAAGGAGTTTTTTTCCGATTCTGAGGAAAAAACACGGCAGCCAAATAGAAGCCACGGAAGCCCAGCAAGAGACGAGGGAAGGGCGGGGGGGAGGGGCTGTGGCTGACTAGGTGGAAGACCGATGGCGAGGCAACTCAATAATGACAATCATCGTCATAAGAGTAAGGGTAACGGCACTCGTTGTCGCTATTCCTGGCCCAAGTTGCAGCGTCAGTCCGCATATGGCTCCGATCAGCCCAAGGGCGACAAAACACGACCACTGACCAGTCCGCTCATACGGTGTGCCTTGAGTGAAACGTGTTGCACCAGCCACAAGAAGACCAAGCAACTGCAACAGCCCAACGAGGCAAAACAAGGGGTTTGCAGTAGTTGCGGCAATGCAATGAAACATCTCAGACCCTCAATGGAACTTATTTTTATTACGAAAATTAATAGTAACGGCCTTTTCTCGCTAGCACCAGAGCAAGTGAACATGGTGACGAAGCGATTTCAGTCAGTTTGCAAGGATACTTTTTAGACTGTTCTCGAGATCGGTCACCATTAGATTTCGCTCAACAACCACCCCTTCCTTATCAAGCAGAAGCATGGTTGGGAGAGTTAGCACGCCGAGCTCTTCTGCTAAACGGCCATCCAGTCCACCCGGCTCATAGAGCTGGGGCCAATTGAGCGGTTTTGACTGAAGGAATCGCTGTAGCGATGACTTGTCTCCATCAAGGGCGATCCCCACAACCACAATGTCGCGTTGATACTTTTCCTGCAGTTCACGGATACGGGCTATGTCGACTTTGCATGGCTCACACCAGGTTGCCCAATAATGGACAAGAACTGGTTTGCCCTTAAAGTTACGGAGTGACAGTTTTTTTCCATCAATTGTTGTTCCACTTAAATCAAGTGGCTGGCCAACTGCCTGCAACCGACGAAGTGCTCCACTGGCTTTGCGAGCTGATGCCGACGATGGAAAACGTTCTACGATTTGCTGGTATCGCTCAATTGCGGTTTCCTCTTTCCCAGAAAACTCATCTGCGATGCTCATTTGAAGCATCGCTTCTGCAGCATCTTTTGCTTCGGGGTGCGTCTCGACAAATAAAGCGAGCTCTTCAAGCCAAGCCGCCTGGACATCTTCGATATCAGCACCCGGCTCCTGCAGGCTACTTGCGTACCTCGCAGACGCCAGACGGAAAGCAAGAAATGATTTTAGAGAATCATCTGCCGGCAGACTGTCAGACAAACTCTCTAATTGCGCGAGAGCGTCTGACATCGTTCCCTCCTGCGCAGCAGCAGCGAGCGTCTCAGCCAATTGACGCAACCAAAACTCTCTCTCATTACCCTTCGCCAGTTTCGCGACCTCTTCAAGGACCTGAACCTGCTTGGTGAGAAGCTTTGCAATATCGGCACCTGTCTTTCCTTGCATCTTCTGCTCAATCGCTCGTAACTGCTCAAGAAATGGCTGCAATGTCTCAGATGTGACATCGCCTGTTTGAAAAGCAACACCATCCACTTCAGGTGAAAATAAAGAGAACGACTCGGCCATTGTCTCACTGCCGGAAGGCAATTTTGGAAGATCAAGTGGTCGCCAGACGTTGCCAAAGCGAACCAACGATCCGACAAAGACCTGACCACCACCAGCGCTAACTTCCTCCGTTAACGCAACCACGTTGTCGTATCCAACAACATCGTCACCCTCTCCTTCTGAAGACTTCGGAAGAACACCTGGTAAGCCTGCCAACATTGCCGTCCATTGTGTCTGTGAAGTGACTTCCTTCTGCTCTTGGGAGAGTCTTCCAAAACGCTCTTTGGCTACCTTTACTTGTGCACGCACCCGATCAAGTAATTCTTGGCGAAAACCCACTTCCGTGAGTTCTGCCTCTGACGGAAGCAGTCGCTGAAATTGCGACTGATCACGATTGGCTAACGCCGTAACAATCTCTGCCGTTGCCTCTTCAGGGGAAAGAACCTTCCAGCCATCCAAAATGCCATCTTCGTTCGAATCAATACCCCAGCGAGATCCAGCCTCTCCCAGCCAGCGACACTGGTCCGGTTTTGTGTTGTGATCTGTATCTAAATCACGATAGACCTCAAGCCCATCCTTATAATAACTCCATTGATCCACTACCCGATCACCATTGGTATCCGCAAACCGTCGTAACAGAATTCCTTGAGAAGAACGCACCACCCACGAAGTCATGTCATTTGCTTTTTCCATCGCAAGCGTCGCCGTCTCGGCTCCGGTGTCGTCCGGAATATCGTACTGGACACTCTGTTTTGGTTTCAGGCCGAGAGCGTATGCAACAGTGGGCTGCGCGGCCCGCGTTTGACTTGCAACACTTCCAAGCAGGCAGCAGAACAAGACAACACAACTTATTGAGAGTTGGACACGACAACGAGGCACACGGTGACCTGGCATTGGATTGAGACTCCTTATTTCGAGCATGAGCAGAACTTCTGAGAGGAGCCTACCCTGAGATGGGGATTGCCGTCAGCGCCGACTTTGAGGTGGCCCCGACAACGTAAAAATTGACGACCGGTTGCAATCGCACATCAAGGGAGGTTAGTTTCCATCCTAGATTATTTGTTTTTTGGCTGCTGCGCGCGTAGCTCAGTTGGTTAGAGCGCCACCCTGATAAGGTGGAGGTCCCTGGTTCGAGTCCAGGCGCGCGCACTCTGTTGGAACATCGAGCCGAATAGGGTATCGTGTCAACAGTTGTGCAGCTGAAGAACTACCGCGTTTTACCAACCACTTTACGCGGGGACGTAGCTCAATTGGGAGAGCACCGCCTTTGCAAGGCGGGGGTTGAGGGTTCGAGCCCCTTCGTCTCCACTCGATTTTCATCCCGTTACCACGTGACCACTTACAAACCGATCAGGTTTTTGCGACACAATGACGACGTATTCAGGTGGTCATTGTGGAGTCGCAGATTATGTTACCGGCCTCCAAACGCGTGGCGATCTCGAGTCCTGCCTACGGGTGCACCTTGAACATAACGGTGATCAACTGCCACTTCTTGTTGCCCTAGGGGTCGATGTCATCGGGCTGAAACGAATTAACGACACCAGTGGCTTTCTTGCGGGTGACAAGCACCTTGCTGCAGCTGCAGCAAAACTTGTTGATGCTACAACACTTTCACATCTCCAGTCTCGTCTTGGTGGTGATGAACTTGCGGCTGTCTTTCTTGGCCCTCATGCCTTGGAAAACGCAACAGCTGCAAAAGAAAAATTGCTCGCATGCCCAAAGGCTCCAAAGATTCGATGTGGTATAGCACCTGCCGCTGCCGGTGACACTGCTGCCTTACTCATTGAACGACTGTACGCAGCTATTCGAAAAGCCTGATCCAAACACTCCCCGCCCTCCTCACGCCTTCCTGACCAAGCACACCCCGGATATTCCCTATGCACTCTGCTAATGAGTTGAGTTCTTCAGATGAATCAACACGACGAGACACTATTCGCAACGTGGCAATAATCGCGCACGTTGATCACGGCAAGACAACGCTTGTTGACTGCCTTCTTCGTCAAAGCGGCCAATTCAGAACAAGCCAGCTTGAAAAAGAACGCATACTCGATTCTGGTGACCTTGAGCGAGAACGCGGCATTACGATACTGTCAAAAAATATTGCGATCCAATGGCAAGGCGTCAAAATTAATATCATTGACACCCCAGGACATGCCGATTTTGGTGGTGAAGTTGAACGAGTTCTTCGAATGGCCGATGGCGCGGTTGTGCTTGTTGATGCCGCTGAAGGACCAATGCCTCAAACACGTTTTGTTCTTGGAAAGGCTTTAGAAGCCCGGCTCCGTCCAGTTGTCATTGTGAATAAGATTGATCGGCCGGATGCACGGCCGCATGAAGTGCTTGATGAAATCCTTGAACTTTTTCTTGAACTTGGGGCTGACGACGACCTCGCTGACTTCCCCTATCTTTTCGCATCAAGTCGAGATGGGTACGCCTCTGCTGATGAAACGGCACGCTCTGGCTCCATGCAACCTTTATTAGACCTGATCATCGAAAAGATTCCGGGCCCTGTCGTTGATGACGAAGGCCCCCTTCGTATGCTTGTCACTACACTTGACTGGTCTGACTATGTTGGCCGAATTGCTGTTGGCCGAATTGAATCCGGGAAACTCGTCAAAGGTGGCACTATTCTCCGATCGACGGCGGATGGCAGTCTTCGTCCAGCAAAAGCATCGGGGCTTCAGGTCTTTGACAAGCTTGGTCGGGTTGACACCGATGAAGCAACGGCAGGCGACATTGCCGCTGTAAGTGGAATCGAACCAATCGAGATCGGTGATACGCTTTGCTGCTCGAACGACCCACAACCACTCGCACGCTTAGCAGTCGACGAACCAACCCTGAGCATGGTGTTTGGCATAAACACATCACCATTAGCTGGACGTTCTGGCACATTTCTTACAACACGGCATCTTCGGGAGCGACTACTTAAGGAACTTGAACGTAATGTAGCGTTACGGGTTGAGCCAATCGCTGGCACGGAACAGTTCTCCGTTTCAGGACGTGGCTTGCTTCACTTATCCGTACTCATTGAAACCATGCGGCGTGAAGGATTTGAGTTATCTGTGGGCAAACCACGAGTAATCTTGCGGCAGGAGGAGTCTGGCCTGCTAGAACCTTTTGAATCACTGGTGGTTGAAGTTCCACAGGACAAACTTGGACCAGTAATGGAACTTGTCGGAGCCAGAAGGGGCCAACTCTCCCACATGGGTTCACGCGGGAACTTTACGCACGCCGTATTTTCGATACCCGCTCGAGGCCTTATCGGACTTCGAACTCGTGTACTCAATGCGACACAGGGAACCGCCATCATGCATCATCGTTTTGAATCATGGCAGCCGCTTGAGGGTGATGTAGGCGGACGGGCCAATGGCGTTCTTGTGTCAATGGTTAAGGGAAAAGCTGTTGCGTTTAGCCTTGATAGCCTGCAGCAGCGTTCTGAACTATTTGTCGCGCCGGGGGACGATGTCTATGAAGGGATGATCGTCGGAGAAAACGCCCGAAGCGACGACATGACCGTCAACCCAACAAAAGAGAAAAAACTCACAAACATACGGGCTGCTGGAAGTGATCGAAACATTCTTCTGAAGCCGCCACGGAATATGTCGCTCGAGGAATCACTGGAGTACATCGAAGAAGATGAACTCGTTGAAGTCACTCCTGAAGCTATTCGGCTCAGGAAAATTCTTCTTGGTGAACATGAACGTCGCAAGCATGCTCGTCGACAGGCAACCTCTTGATATTGACGTGTACTTTTGAAACTCACGGGAGGCTGACTGTTTGCCAGACGCTTTACATTCCTGCGAGATTTTTGAACCTTTAACAGTCGTTGAATAAGTCCAACCCCCGACAATAGCAAACCTCCTCAAACTATTACGCAGAGAATTCGTACACCTTTCCAGGCTGAATCAGCTCAACACCTGAGATGTTATGCGCTGCTAATTCAGAAGCTATTTGTTCTGCGTAGCGTGGTTTTCGATGAACAACAATCCAACGAACGGGCCTTTTCAGCTTCTGCAATTCATCTACAAAAGTTTTTGTGCAGTGGTGACCTGACTTTTCTGCTAAGTCTGCAAGGTAATCTGGGAAGCTAATCTCTAGAAAGACCGCATCCAACCGATCTAATCCATTGAGATGGCTCCAAAACTTTTCTGTTGGACCAGTATCTGATGGAAATGCAACAACTGCTTCACCGTCATCAACAACAAGACCAAGCGTAGGGACAGCATGCGAAACAGGAACTGGCGTTATGACCAATCCGCACCGACTGACAGGCTGGCCTGCCTCTAATGGCGTCGTGATGAGAAACGGGTCCTCTGGTGTTGAAAGCGCGAGAAAATCAGGCCAGATCCGGCCGTTGAATAAGTCCTTCTGCAATAAATCAAGAACACTTTCTGCAGAAAGAACTTCGATGCTTTTAGGGCCTGGCTCATAGACATTTTCCAACAGGATCGGCAGGGTCGCTATGTGATCAATATGTTGGTGCGTGACAAAGACGTGCTGCACCTGTTCCTGCTTTTTCAAATCGGCAAGCAGGCCTATCGAACCCGCGTCAATCGCGACTCGGTCATTGATGAGATAGCTGACCAAAAACTGC
>WLWG01003310.1_pt1 | contig 11114 bp, 7 predicted proteins | sample 6712871 | NCBI WGS metagenome assembly WLWG01 (sample SAMN12718693, study PRJNA515312) | sponge metagenome | isolation source: marine sponge | host: Mycale hentscheli | place: New Zealand: South Island, Marlborough, Capsize Point | collected 2003-05-01 | reverse complement strand
GATACCATTGCATCCCGTGCCCACACCAAGGCATTGTCTCGTGCTTTGATTGGACTAAGGAATGGTGGTGATGAAGGTAAGTTGGCACCACTTGCAGGACCGAACGGAGGGAACACTGGAACTTCATGCAACAACTACTACGCATTAACTACTTCGATGACCCTGGAGGAGTACCAGGAACACTTAAAGGATAAGTTTGGACTGGATGAGAAAACAGATAACCCCTGTTGGACTGGTTACAAGAGAAAGAAAGGAACTAAGAAGTTTGAACCAGGTTCCTGTGTAAAAGAGGAGGACATCAAAGAGGACCACACAGCTGTGGTAGAACTTGAGGATGCACTTCTTGCTATGGAGGACTTGTCCTGGCAGTCCATTGATATGACAATGCGTGAGATTTGTCGTAAGGAAGGCATCACACCTAAAGAACTTCATAAAGAGTTCAAGTCCAAGCACGGAATGATTCCTGATGACTGGGCAAAAGAACATCAGATGGTTGAGTCAGTGGGTTGGTTCCCATTAGATGAGATGACCCGCATTAACCAGATGGGTAAGGTGTTTGATGTGTCATTCCTGTTCCGTGGTGGAACTCAAAGACTGAAGTTCTTCTGGCCAGAGGTAGGTTACCCCACCAGAGAACAGATGCAGAAGGCTGTGGAGAAGTTTTGGCCAGCAGGTAAGTTACTTGCTTACTATCCTTCAATGCACTCAGGTGACAACCAGTATAACCAGATGGTTATGTTGCCAGCAATGTCTGAGAACTTTGAACTTATCCCTGATGACCTCTGGGAGTTTATGAGTGAAGAGGATACAGAGATTTACGACACCATTGCTGCAGAGGAAGGTGAGCCTATCACCCCTGTGTTCCTCTCAGAGGAGGAGGATGGGTTCTTTATGGTTATCTCTGACCACGACACAGGAGAGCACCGTGAAGTGTTCTTTGGTGAGGGTAAGAAGGGGTTGTGGGACAACATTCACGCTAAGAGAAAGCGTGGTGAGAAAGCTGCCAAACCTGGTGACAAGGACTATCCTAAGACTTTGGATATTGATGAAAAATATGAAACAAAGAGTAAGTATAAAGCTCCTAAGGTTCCTGCAAAGAAGAAACCTTATGATAAGATTGCATCTTTCTCACTTGAGAGACCCAATCCAATCAAGGAAGATATGTCAGGTATGTCACAGAAGTCTGGTGACAAGAGGAGTACTGAGTCCGGTGCAGGTATGACTGCAGCTGGTGTAAAGAAGTATAATAGTAGAACAGGTGGTGACCTCAAGACCGCAGTCACCACACCACCTTCTAAACTGAAGGCAGGTAGTAAAGCAGCTGGTAGGAGAAAGAGTTTCTGTGCACGATCACGAGGATGGAATGGAGAAAGAGGGAAGGCAGCCCGAGCCAGGTGGAATTGTTGATACTAAAATGTATCTTTTGAGATATTGTTTCGGCAAAACACCGTTACTTTTAACTAAAAAACAAGTCCAGGTTTACTGTCAGATGATGGCAGCACTTGGGCAAATTCCTTATGACATCAGACCTTTTTGAAATGAATAACCCAGCTGATCCAGTGTGGAGTATCAACATTATTGTACTCATTTTATTATTAGGAGTTAGTTACATCATTTATTACATCATTAATTGTATCGAATAAACATTATGAATCTCGATGACAGAAGTGCCTATAAGAGCAACCCTCTTCTTAAGCAGAGAGGAGTTCAGATTGATTTCACAAGAGAACAAGTTCAGGAAGTCATCAAGTGCTCCCAAAATCCTGAATATTTTCTTGAGAACTATATTAAGGTTATCTCTCTGGACGACGGTATTGTTCCTTTCATCCCTTACCCTTTCCAGCGGAAACTAATTGATAGTTTCCATAACAATCGTTTCAGTATTTGTAAACTACCTCGTCAGTCAGGTAAGTCAGTTACAGTTACAGCGTATCTAATTCACCAAGCACTTTTTAGAGACAACATCAACATCGCTATCTTGGCTAACAAGAGAGAGACAGCGTTTGAATTGATGGCTAAACTACAAACTTCCTATGAAAACTTGCCTAAGTGGTTACAGCAAGGTGTCCTCGGTTGGAACAAAGGTTCCATTGAACTTGAGAATGGCTCACGAATTACTGCTTCGTCCACTTCCAGCTCCGCCGTTCGTGGATTTTCCTACAACATTGTTATGTTGGACGAATTTGCGTTCGTCCCCACAAACGTCGCCGACGAATTCTTTAGCTCTGTATATCCTACTATCTCTTCTGGTAAGTCAACCAAAGTCATAATCGTCTCCACCCCTAATGGGATGAACCACTTCTATAAGTTGTGGAATGACGCAGAGAATGGAAGGAATAGTTACAGACACACAGAGGCACACTGGTCAGAGGTTCCAGGGAGAGATGCTGCTTGGCAGGCAGAAACTATTGCTAACACATCAGAACAACAGTTCCAACAGGAGTTTGAGTGTGACTTTATTGGTTCTGCTGGTACTCTTATTGCTGGACATAAACTAAAGGCACTGACATACAACGACCCCATCACCAGTTCAGGTGGTCTTGACATCTATGAAGAACCAGTTCAGGGTCACGAGTATCTAATGACTGTGGATGTGTCTCGTGGTATGAAACTGGACTACTCCGCATTTATTCTTATTGATATCACAGCATACCCACATAAGTTGGTCGGTAAGTACAGGAGTAACACCATCAAACCAATGTTGTTCCCTGATATCATTGTAAATGTTGCAAAGAAATATAATAAAGCGTGGATACTGGCAGAGGTTAATGACATTGGTGACCAGGTTGCATCTCTCATCTATTATGATATGGAGTATGAGAACCTATTGATGACTGCAATGCGTGGTAGGAGTGGTCAGGTTCTAGGTCACGGGTTCTCTGGTGGTAAGACACAACTTGGTCTGAAGATGGCAAAGGCACCTAAGCGTATTGGTTGTTCTAACCTGAAACAGATGGTGGAGGCAGATAAACTTATCTTCAATGACTTCACTATCATCAATGAACTTACTACCTTTGTTGAGAAAAGAGATAGTTTCTCTGCTGAGGATGGGTGTAATGATGACCTTGTGATGTGTATGGTCATCTATGCTTGGGCAGTGGCACAAGACTACTTCAAAGAGATGACAGACCAGTCAGTCAGAGAACAGTTGTATGAGAAAGATAAAGATGAAATAGAAAGTGATATGTCACCATTTGGTTTTGTAGTTGGGTCTGCTGATGACGATGTTATTGTGGATAATAATGGACAACTATGGACAACTGAATGGGAGCATGACAGATATGATAAGTACAGAGACAAGATAGATGAGTATGGACTACCATATTCACCTTGGGAATATAACAACACTCCAAATACTGACTGGTGGTAGTAGTAAAGTTACAACCTTCTACCACCTTATAGAAGTTTTGATATTATTTCCGTGGTCCTTCTGAAACAACTGGTATTTCTAAATAAACCTGGATATAACAATATATCAGGAGCTAAAAATGGTTATTAAAACCGCTTCTCCAGGGGTCTTAATCAATGAGATTGACCTGACGAGAGGAACTAGTGACGCTATCACTACAAATATTGGTGCTCTCTGTGGTCCTTTTAAGTCTGGACCTGTAGACGAGATCGTTAAGATTAGAACTGAGGCTGAACTTCAGAGGACCTTTGGTGGTCCTACAGATGAGAACTATGAGTACTGGTGGACAGTCAGTAACTTTCTAGAGTATGGTGGTGTTTGCTATGTCGTCCGTGTTGACGATGAGATTGGCGACGACGCCGCAGATGCACTTGGAATCTCTGATCTCGGTACGCAGACGATGCGTAACGCTGTCGACATTCCAGACATCAACCTAAACTCTGTTTATGTAAAAAATGAGGATCACTTCCTCTCTGATGTTTACGAGCAGGGTGAGACAACAGCACGATTCATCTCCAGAAACCCTGGAGAGTGGGGAAACAGCATTGGTATTACAACCATTGATGCTGGTGCGGACTTTGTGTCTGTCCTCAAAGAAACAAACATTCGTATGGGGGTATCGAACCAAACAATAACTGATAAAGTTTTTTCTAAGGTTCTTCAATTTGGTGATGTAGTTGGTGAATACATCAAGTTCTCTGCTACTGGAGAAATTGAAGTTGATATGACTGATGACGACACAATTTATCCTGTGTACGTTGAGGCATACGAATCTGATGGTTCGTTAGATGGTAGAGGATACATTACTCACTTTGAGAATGGTACCTATCAGGTATTGGTTACCAGTGGTAATTTCCAAGAGGGAGATACCATTACTGGCGGAGCCGCATCTGCTGGTTCTGTTAGTCAAACGATTACTAAACTCTATCCAATGGGTAGACACGTAATTTACAGACCAAATCTTCTCGACGCTGACTTGTTGGCAGAAACAGGTTTGGTGATTGACACGGATCAAAATACCGACACCCTACTTGCTGAAGCTGTTGCTCCAGGACTGGATAACGATAGAACTATTGCTACCATTTGGGAACCCCAAACGTACGGTCTTCTTGAAGGATTCAATGAGTTTGGTTGGCCACGTAACCCACGTATGAACCAGAAGGCACAACTTCTTGGTCCTGGTAAACTGGGTGAGACATATCAGTATGACTCCAGGACTGAGACCTGGTATAACATGTACAAACCTGATGCTGGCGATTGCTTGTTTGATGGTATTCATGTATTCCAGATTGAGTTCATTGGTGACTGGTACAACCAACAGATTGCTTTCCAAGGACTTCCCTGGTATCGCTTCGCTGATCGTCCTAGTACATCATTGAACGCTCTTGATAGAGGAGCACGTAACGATGAGATGAATATCCTAATCTATGACGCCACTGGAGACTTGACCGGATCCAAGGGTAATGTGCTTGAATCATACCTTGGAACTTCTAAACTGAAAGGTGCAACTACACCTGAAGGTGAGACGAACTACTTTGCTGATAGAATCAACGCATTCTCTCAGTTTGTTTACTCTAACCAACCATATGACCTCGCCAATGGTGAGATCAATCAGGACAGAGCTGATGTTGGATTCCCAATTGGCGACGGAGTGGTTGCTGGATACATCGTTCCTTCAGTTAGACAACTCCAAGGTGGTGTAGATAACCTCACTGCTACACTTGGTGAACTTCAGTACGGATATAATAAGTTTGATATCGAGAATGTCTTTGATCTCGACTATATTCTTCAGGGACCCGCAGGGGCAAACCTGGAAGACGCAGTTGCTAAGGCAAACTTCATTACCTCAGTTGTCGAAGAGCGTAGGGATTGCATGTGCTTCCTTTCACCTCCAAGGCACATGGTTGTCAACCAACAATCGGCATCACAAGTGACCCTCAATGTGGTTACGTGGGCTAATGAATTGACTTCCTCCTCATACTCTGTATTCGATAGTGGATACAAGTATCAATACGATCGTTTTAACGACAAGTATCGCTACGTTCCCCTTAATGGTGACACAGCTGGTACCCTTGTATATTCTTCATTCCGTGCTGAGCCCTGGTTCTCACCAGCTGGTTTCTCACGTGGACAGATTAGAAACGTCGTCAAGCTTCCCTTCAACCCAAGTCGGAAGCAAAGAGATGACCTCTACAGCCACAGAGTCAACCCAGTTGTTGACTTCCCAGGTGAAGGAACTGTTCTCTATGGTGATAAGACTGGACTTGCTTACAGTTCTGCATTCGACAGAATCAATGTTCGCCGTCTCTTCTTGATTGTTGAAAAAGAAATCGCTAAGATTTCTAAGACCACTCTGTTTGAGTTCAACGACGAAATCACTAGAACTTTGTTCAAGAACAACGTTAACCCCTTCCTACGTAACGTGCAGTCTAAGCGCGGTATGTATGACTTCCTGGTGGTCTGTGACGAGAGTAATAACTCACCGGAGATCATCGACCGTAACGAATTTGTTGCGGACATTTACATCAAACCATCAAGGTCGATTAACTTTATCACCCTGAACTTCGTTGCGACGAAGACTGGTGTCACGTTCGATGAGGCCGTCGCGCTTCACCGTCGTAACTCGTTCTAAACCCCTACAGGTAAGTAACCCATGGCATATCAAAAGAGTATTGAAGACTTTAAGGCAGTTCTTCAGGGTGGTGGGGTCCGCCCTACTATGTTCCAGGTCGAAATGACCTACCCCGACGCAGTGGTTGCCGATGGTAACCAGGCAACTCAAGAGGGAACATTCCTCATCAAGGCAGCACAACTCCCCGCGTCTAACGTGGGTTTGGTTGAAGTTCCTTTTAGAGGACGTAAGCTTAAAGTCTCTGGTGACCGGTCTTATGATGACTGGACCATTACTGTGACTAACGACGTCACCTTCAGAACCCGTAAGGCTTTTGAAGAGTGGGCAGAAAGAATTCAGAACCATAACTTTGTTCTTGGATCTAACACATTGGTAGATTACTTCGGTTCTGCTATTGTTCGTCAGCTTGATCGCGACGGTAACCAACTAAGAGCTTATCGTTTCGAAGGCGTATGGCCAACTTCTGTTGGTGAAATTGGACTTGACTTCGATACTAACGACACAGTAGAGGACTATGACGTCACTCTCTGTGTTCAGTACTGGAGTGCAATTGAGGTTGGAGATCCCTTCACCTCTGCTGTTCCAATCAACGCTAGTTCTGACCTCAACGCTATTTCTAGTTGATTCAATTACAATAAAAAACATAAGAGGGTCTTTACGACCCTCTTTTTTTTATGTCTAAATACCCCTATAAGGTGATAATTTAAGCGTGCAAGATCAGTCAGAACAGGGCGCGGCCTCACAACAGAGGAAAGACGGTAGACTATTTGGTTTCTCGTATAAGTCGCCAGACTTAGAAGAAGTAACAAGCAAGATATCTCCAGTCCCCCCTAATGCGGACGACGGAGTAACTGTTGCTGCAGGTGGTCTGTTTGGCCACGGTGTCAGTATGGACACCAATGGACAAAAGGATGTCCAGAACATTAAGAACTACAGGTGTATGGCACTACACCCAGAAGTGGATAGTGCCATTGAAGATATCGTAAATGAGGCAATCACATCTGATACTAACGACACACCAGTTGCAATTGACTTGTCTAACCTGGATGTGTCAGAAAGAATCAAGACAATCATAAGAGAAGAGTTTGCATATCTGTTACATCTTTTAGATTTTAATAATAAAGCGCACGAGATGTTCCGTAAGTGGTATATCGATGGGCGTCTTTTCTATCATAAGGTCATTGACCTCAACAATCCTGAACGTGGTATCACGGACATCAGAAGTATTGATGCCCTCAAGGTCAGGTTGATACGTGAGTATCAAAAACCTCTACCCGAACCATATCTGAGGAACACGCAGAGACCACATTCCGCTAACCAACCACAAGTATTTGGACAGGCATCTATTCAGTTCCCTGCCAGAGTACAGGAATATTTCTTGTATAACAAGAAAGGTATGGACTATATGGGTCGCGGTTCGTTTGGTCAGCAACAGAATGATACTGTTCGACTTGCTAGAGACTCAGTTGCTTATGTAACTTCTGGACTGGTAGATGGTAACACAGGACAAGTCCTGTCTTATCTTAATAAGGCAAACAAGTCACTGAACCAGTTGCGTTGGATGGAAGACGCCATCGTTATCTACAGAATGGCAAGAGCACCTGAGCGCAGGTTGTTCTACATTGATGTGGGTAACTTACCTAAGGCAAAGGCAGAGAATTATCTGCGGGATGTGATGGCACGTTACAGAACTAAGATTACATATGACCAGGCAACTGGTGAGATTCGTGACGACAAGAAATATATGTCGATGCTAGAGGACTACTGGTTGCCTCGTAGAGAAGGTGGTCGTGGTACTGAAGTGTCCACTCTCCCTGGTGGACAGAACCTTGGTAACCTTGAGGACCTTAAGTATTTCCAAGACAAACTTTATCGTTCATTGAACGTTCCTGCTTCTAGACAAGACTCTGGTGAAGGTTTCCAAATCGGTCAGTCAGATAACATTACCAGAGATGAGGTGAAGTTCTCCAAATTTGTTGGTCGTATGAGACTGAAGTTTGCTTATCTGTTTGTGGACCTTCTAAAAACCCAACTGGTATTGAAGGGTGTGGTGTCACCTAAAGAGTATGACTCTATGAGAGAACACATCACCTTTGACTTCATCTATGATAATCACTTTGCAGAACTCCGTGAGATGGAGATGATGCAGAATAAACTGAACATCGCCGCCATGGCGGAACCTTACATTGGTAAGTACTTCTCTGTCTATCAGGTTCGTAACAGACTTCTTGGTTATACTGATGGTGAGATCAAAGAAATTGATCAACAGATTTCTTATGAGCGTAACGTTGGTATTATTCCTGACCCTAATGCTCAGATGATGAACAGGCAGAGACAAATGCCTGGTGGTCCTGGTGAAGTTCAAGGTGATATGCAAGGAGTTCCAGGAGACATGGGTCTGGATGGTGCACCAGTAGAAGGTGGTGATCCATCAATGGGTGGTATGCCTGGTGGTGGCGGATCAATGGGTGGTGCAATGGGTGGTGCAATGGGTCCAGGTGCGGGCACTGCCCCCATGTGATAAATAATCAAAACAAAACAAAACTATGTCTAGAGTTGCAGAACTGATCGATTTGATTGTGCAAGGTAAGAACACCGAAGCATCTGATGTTATGAACTCCGAGCTGTTGTCTCGCTCTTACGAATCAATTAATGGTATCAAACCCGATGTCGCCGCAGATTATTTTTCACCTGTTGTGGATTTCGGTGGTGATGTGGAAGTTGCTGACATTGAAGACCCCCAAGCCCTAGAGGTAACAGATGAAACTGATTAGAGAAGAAGTAGAGGCCGTTGAGGTTCTTTACGAAGAGAAGAATGGTAAGAAACATTTTTACATTCAAGGACCCTTTCTCCAGGGTGACATCAAAAATCGCAATGGACGTATTTACGAAAGTAAGATTCTTGCTAAGGAAGTAAACAGATATAATGAGTCTTATGTCAATAAAAATAGGGCGATGGGAGAGCTTGGTCACCCTGATGGGCCCACTGTTAATCTTGATCGCGTGTCTCATAAAATCACGTCACTAAAACAGGAAGGGAGTAACTTCATTGGAAGAGCTAAGATTCTCGAAACTCCCATGGGACGTATTGCCGGAGCCCTCCTCAATGATGGGGTTACACTGGGTGTTTCTTCACGTGGCATGGGATCTCTCGTTCAGCGTGATGGTAGTAACTACGTGGGTGAAGACTTTATGTTGGCTACTGCTGCTGACATTGTTGCAGATCCCAGTGCTCCAGATGCTTTCGTTCAAGGCATTATGGAAGGAAAGGAGTGGGTCTGGGATAACGGACTTCTCAAAGAGCAGGATGTGCAACGAGTAAAGGAGACAATTGATAACGCTCCAGCTCACCGATTGAACGAAGCCGTCTTAGAGGGTTTCAGAGACCTCTTGATGGGTTGAGTTTTCCGTAAATAATTAAGGATAAACTCCTACAACCTCTAAATACTTCTGATAAATAACTGAAACAAGTAATTTACAAATGGCCCAATCTCGTACAGCAGTGAATGCTAAGGGTGGATCACCCGAAGGCATGAGCAAGGTCCCCACCTCAGTAGTACCTGGCGGTACGTCGATTGAGGACAAGGGTGGTCCTACTAACCAAAACTATAAAGCAGACAATGGCTCTGCCGAAATGTCTTATGGTGATGGTGTAAGTCAAACCAATACCGTTGTTAATAATAAAGCTGGTGCCGCTTCCGGTGGCATGGAAAAGCTTGGTGATAATATTGTCCCTGGTACTAAGGGTAATGACGGCGGCAGAAGCAATGAAGGTCCTGACAAGTCTGTCGGTCCTAACGTTGTTCCTGGCGATCAGAAGAAGCCACTGACAACATCCGAGCACGCTGAGATCGACACCACTGCTGGTGAAGCTCTTGACGAACTTGGTGGTGATCATGATGCTTCTGATGAGTTCAAGTTGAAAGCAAAGGTTATCTTTGAATCAGCTTTGAATCAGAAACTTCAACTTGAAGTTGCTCGTCTTGAAGAGGAGTTCTCAGCTCGTTTCGAATCTGAGATCACCGACATCGCCGAGAAGGTTGAGGGTTTCCTCAACTACACTAGTCAACAATGGCTAGAGGAGAACAAGTTGGTTGTGGAGAACGGAATCCGCAATGAGCTCTCCGAATCATTTATGCAAGGCTTGAAAGGTCTCTTTGAAGACCACTACGTAACCCTTCCTGATGAGAAGTATGATATCTTCGAATCTATGGTTGCTAAGCTTGATGACATGGAAGACAAGCTGAACGAACAAATCGAGAACAACGTCAGACTTCAAGGTTCGATGTCTGGTTTCCAGAGAGACGCAGTGATTGCTGAGTCTGCTTGGGACCTGACTGAAGCCGGTAAGGAGCGCTTGACACAACTCGCCGAGTCCGTTGAGTTTGAAAGTGAAGATGCATTCCGCCAGAAGCTCTCCATCCTGAAGGAAAGCTTTACAGAATCCAATCAGGAAGCTTCTTTCCAAGGTGACATGCTCACCGAAGAAGCAGAAGAGCCTGTGGCTCCTACCCCTTATGACGGCATGAGCGACCAGATGGCTGCTTACGTTGCGTCACTGGGTAGAACCCTTTCGTAATTTTTTAAACTAAACACAAATTCTAAAAATGTCAACACGTCATTTGCAGGAGAAGTGGGAACCCATTCTGGGTCATCAAGATCTTCCAGAGATTAAAGATACCTACAGAAAGCAAGTTACCGCTCAACTCCTTGAGAACCAAGAAAAATTCCTCCGTGAGCAAAGCGCCATGGGCGTTAGTCAGGGCCTCCTGACTGAAGCACCTACAATGGCAGCTGGCGATGGTGGTTTCACTAACGCCGCAGCTAGCGAAGGTCCTGTTGCTGGTTTCGACCCTGTGCTGATCAGTCTGATCAGACGCTCGATGCCCAACCTGATTGCTTATGACATCGCAGGCGTTCAGCCAATGTCTGGTCCTACTGGACTCATCTTCGCGATGAGAGCCTTGTATGACGGTCAGGACATGACCAACAACGAAGCACTCTTCGACGAAGCCGATACCAGTTTCTCTGGTAACCTTGGCCTTCCTGGTAATGGTGCAACTCCAACTGATG
>WLWG01003308.1_pt1 | contig 11116 bp, 12 predicted proteins | sample 6712871 | NCBI WGS metagenome assembly WLWG01 (sample SAMN12718693, study PRJNA515312) | sponge metagenome | isolation source: marine sponge | host: Mycale hentscheli | place: New Zealand: South Island, Marlborough, Capsize Point | collected 2003-05-01 | reverse complement strand
TCCACCCGGCATGACGACCCATCACCTCGAGCACCATAATTCGTTCGTGACTCGCTGCAGTTGTTCGTAACCTGTCTAACGCGTCAGTCGCCGCTGATACAGCAGAATCAAAACCAAACGTAAATGCCGTAGCGTTAAGGTCGTTGTCAATTGTTTTCGGGACTCCAACTACCGGTATGCCAAACTGATGAAACTGATCTGCAATTGCAAGTGAACCATCTCCTCCGATACAGATTAAGCCACAAACATCGAGTTGACGAACAGTCTGGGCAACACCAGCCAACAAATCGGGGTCAATAGATAGACGATTATCTTCACCAGTAGTTGCTGCGAATCGCCCACGATTTGTTGATCCAAGGATCGTCCCACCCTGAGTCAAGATGCCACTGGTATTCGCCGGTGTCAGTGGCATGTATTCAACCGGATCAACAAGTCCTTCATATCCACGCAGAAAACCAATGCATGAATAACCGAGCCGATCGGAAGACAGGACAGTCGCTCGTATAACCGCATTGAGTCCTGGACAGTCACCACCACTGGTGAGAATACCAATGCATGGTTTCTGATTTTTCACGAACATCCCCTTCATCACATACAAGCATCAACACAGGCAAAAAAGTCCTGTCGGAGCCTCACTCATCAGAGAACAAGAGTAGCAAGCCGACAGAATAATCACTGTCGTTGTATTCAAGATGTTACGTCAAATGCCAGCAAGCTGGATGGCTCACGAGAAACAATGGCCCTGTGGACGAAAATAGGCCTATTCCGCTAAGGAACTGACACAGAAAGGGCTACTTGATTTAAGCGTTAGCGTTCGTCGTCTATCTGACGCTGTAATCCCAATGATTAATCCTACTAACTCGACGACTCTATTTTTCCACCTCGCTGTCTGCCTCGGCGAAGGCGTGCAAAAAGCCGAGAGTAGTCTCCAAGTCGCACAGCAGCAACGGTTGAATTCGTACTATTTGGATCGGGATACCGATCCTCCTCAATGACAACCATATCTGAATCATCTAATCCGTCTTGGGCATGCTGTTCCTCAACGTGCTTAGTCGTTTCAAGGGAAGCTGATTGCAGTGCCTCTTTCTCTTTTGGCATAACATTATTTTGTTTCTTTTCGAGAGGGTCGCTCGTGGATAATTCTGAAATCCGTCGATTGATAGACTGCCCCTCTCGACTGGCAACATGCAGACGACGATGAAAATCATCCGGGCCCTCCATAACGAAACGCTCAACAACCTCCTCTTCTTCTGCGAAACATTCTGCGAACGGGTCTGGGCGTTTTGCTTCAGCGTCTGAATCAAACGGAGGATCAAACACAAGTTCTACATCGGAACCAAGGCACAAATCATCTTCAGGAAAAGGTGATGATTGTTTTCTTTCCTCATCCATATAGGAATACTTTTCGAGCCCCTGCTGCGCCTCTTTGATCAACGCTTCAACGGCAAACTCCGTCGCTCGCTGAGATTCCTCAAAGCCAACGGAAGACGGCTCGTCTTCTTCCCGCTGCTGTTCTTCAATTTCTCCTTGGGGCGTATGACTCTCAGCTGAAAATCCCTCTGTAAAAGAAAGTGTTGTACTGTCAGCTGATACATCTCTGTCTATTTTCTGGTCATCTGCGTGGCAATCTTCCTCAAGAGTTCCAAACTCAATGACTGCTGAATCTGTCTCATTCCCAAAGCAGCTCTCTTCAACTACCTCTTCCTCAGCATATTCAGCTTCAGCAGAACATGATGCACCGGATTGCCCCAACTCATCAGCATCGGTGCATATACTCGTGCCCGAAATTTCACTTTGCAATGATGCTGGTGTGGGAAGGCATTGAATTTGCTCCCACGCAGATGCGAGGTCAGGTTTGCCGGCTTGATCTGCATTCCTCTGCTCAGCCAACCGAATGGCCTGATCACAGAGTTGATTGATGAGTCGTGGAACACCTTCTGTAAGTGAAAACACGACCGCGTCACACTCTGGCTCAAACTTTGTATCCCAATCGAGTCCAGCACAGTACATCTGCGTACGAACATATCGACATGTTTCTTCATAGTCGAGTGCCTCCAAGTACCCGCGTACCGCTATTCGCTGCGCAATTCCCTCTAAATCAGACTCCCCCAACATTTCCTCGAGACGGATTGTACCTGCAAGTACAAGGTGGACCGCAGGGTACGCAGTCACAACTCCAGTGAGTAATCGCAACTCTTCTAAAAGTCGACGCGGAAGAGTGTGTGATTCGTCTACGAGGACAACCAGACCCGAGCCTGTCGCAGCAAGCCCACGAATGCGGTCAACAAGTCCAATCCGTAACTCTTCTTCATCGAGGCCACGATAGGCTTCATCAAGATCAGACAAAATCGACTGCCATAATCCGCGTCGAGTACAAATACGTGCTCCAGATAGAATCGCCACAGCATAGTCGCCCTCAAGCCGTTCACGAAGACACGACAAAAGAAGAGATTTTCCACATCCTGTTGGGCCAACAAGAAGGCCAATGCCTTCGGCCCGTTTCACAACGCGAAGTAATCCATCAATCGCCTTGGTGGCATCCTGAGAAGGATGAAAGGAGCCCACGCGAGGAACAGTCATAAAAGGACGACTCGCCAGGCGATAAAAACTTTTCGGTGATGACATATATATATAGTTGCGAGGATGGGCTCGACACGTTCGAATAAGGTGAAGAGCTATCGAGAGCACGACGGGCCTGATTGCACTGAAGTATTGTCGGCCGAATCTGGTGTCTTCCTGTACCGTTGGCTCAACGCATAGACTTTTCCGGTTGGGTGAATCGACTCGGCTGGGGAGACCCACGCGGAATCTGCGGATCATTGCAATTCAACAGCACTGCAACGCTGTTGATGAATACGAGGAATTTTATGTTTCAGGTCAAAATATGCGGGGTTACATCGGTAGAGGACGCCATGATGATCGCCGCTTCAGGAGCTGATGCTATTGGTTTGAATTTCATTACGGGCTCTCCGCGCTGCCTCGACCTTAGGCGAGCGACTGAAATTTCTCAAAACCTACCCGAGGGGATCGTTCGAATTGGAGTTTTTGTGGGACGGCCTTCAAGTGAAATGCTTTCGTTCGCAAAACAGATTGGTCTTGATGCGATCCAACTCCATGGTCTCTTTGATGGACCACCAGAGAAAAGCGACCCTCCCTGGCGCTGTGATGAATTAAAACCGTACCCAGTCATACGGGTGGTACGACTTGAGAAGCCATCTATAGATCCGGACCGCTTAGCGACAGCTCGTCAATGGATCGATGCAGCCGCTGCGTGTGGTTGTCGTCCGGCAATGGCCTTACTTGATGCCGGTGTTTCACGTGGGGCCAATCCCGGTGCACTTGGTGGGACCGGGGAGACCGTCGACTGGGAGGCCGTTGCAGATGCACCAAATCTTCCAGTTCCGATAACACTTGCCGGCGGACTCACGCCTGACAACGTCACGGCTGCAATACAGACAACACACGTTATCGCCGTTGATACTGCCAGCGGTGTTGAATCATCACCAGGTCACAAGAATCCTAATTTAGTCAAACGATTCGTTGAAGCGGCCAAACGGGCATTTTCTGAGCAGACCAAGACCTAAGCACTGGTCTCCCTACAGTCCCGTTAGTCATCTTTTTTCCTACATCTTCCTATTTGGCCGTTTCGTGGGATCTCACAGGAGATACAGAGATTCGACCTGTGCGCACTGCGTTAAAGCGTTACAATTTGTGCGGTTACATGAGTTAAATACAGTGCAGTTTTGTTACCTGCCATTCCGTCTAACAATGCCCGAGGAGGTTCCTGTGGCTCAAGTTGATACCCGCCTGCCATACAAAGTTGCTGACATGTCCCTGGCCGAATGGGGCCGTAAAGAGATCACACTCGCCGAAAATGAAATGCCTGGGCTCATGGCCCTGCGAGAAAAGTATGGTGATTCAAAGCCACTCGCTGGCGCCCGGATCGCTGGTTGTCTCCACATGACAATTCAGACTGCTGTGCTTATTGAGACTCTCGTTGAATTAGGTGCAGAGGTCACATGGAGCAGCTGTAACATCTTCAGCACGCAGGATCATGCAGCCGCAGCGATAGCCGCTGTAGGCATTCCTGTCTACGCATGGAAGGGTGAGTCTGATGAAGAATTTGAGTGGTGTATCGAGCAGACCCTCATGTTCCCTTCAGGGCAACCGCTAAATATGATTCTTGATGACGGTGGTGATCTTACCGCCATGGTTCACGAGCGATTCCCTGAACTTCTTGCAAACATCTACGGTGTCAGCGAGGAAACAACAGCTGGAATTCATCGCCTTGAAGTGCTGAACAAAACTGGTGCTCTCCAAGTCCCAGCGATTAACGTGAATGACAGTGCCACAAAGAGCAAGTTTGACAATCTCTATGGCTGCCGCGAGTCTCTGGCTGACGGTGTTAAGCGGGCAACGGATATTATGCTCGCCGGCAAAGTCGCTGTCGTCTGTGGCTATGGTGATGTTGGTAAAGGATGTGCTGCCAGCCTGAAGAGCTACGGATGCCGTGTCATCGTGACTGAGATCGATCCAATCAATGCCCTCCAGGCTGCCATGGAAGGCTTTGAAGTTGTCACAATGGAAGATGCCTGCAAAGAAGGCAACTTATTTGTGACCACCACTGGCAACAAAGATATCATTCTTGGTGAGCACATTGAGCATATGCCGAACGATGCAATTCTCTGCAATATTGGCCATTTTGACACAGAAATAGATGTCGCCTGGCTTGAGCAGCAAGTTGCTGATGGCAAAGTGTCGAAGGACGAAATCAAAGCCGCCGACATTGGTGCGGTTGATAGGTATACGTTCAATGGGAATGGCCGAAGTGTCATTATTCTGGCGAAAGGCCGCCTTGTAAATCTAGGCTGCGCGACTGGGCACCCAAGTTTTGTGATGAGCACATCCTTCACGAATCAGGTGCTTGCACAGATGGAACTTTGGTCGAACCGTGAGACAGACCACTACTCTGTTGACGTGCATATGATACCCAAGAAGTTGGATGAGGAAGTGGCTCGCCTTCACTTGGCAAAGCTCGGCGTCAAATTGACTCGGCTTACCAGTGAGCAAGCTGACTACATCAACGTTTCAGTGGATGGTCCATTTAAGCCAGACTATTACCGCTATTAAGAATCCCTGAAAACAGTATCAGAGAAGGCTGCAGAGTGTTTTGACATTCTGCAGCCTTTTTCTTTTCCTGGTTAGCTCCTTGATATGGTGTTTCATGTGAAACACCATTCGTCTGCATCGATATATAGGACAGAATGAATGCTCATCGACACGCTGTTCAGTGTCTTACTGAATGGTACAAAAACTGTTCTTGACGTTTGGCTAGCAGGAGTACGCATGGACAAGGCGTGTGAGGCTGACCCACTCCTACAAAGAATAACGAACTACGGACAGGCGATGGTTTCTTACTAGAGCGTTCGCTAGCAAAGCCTTAATGCCGTATATGCTTCAGCGCTGACGTCACTCCAGTCATGACAAAAGACCGGGCAGTCCGCTTGCGTTCTTTCCAAGAAGAGTCATGATCCGGTACCAGTCAGCCCACAATGGAGAAAAGCTGCCAACGGGCTGTCTGATCTTTTAGACTCTCCTTCCAAGTACGATTGTCATTGTTTCATTCCTTTTTCAAGGTACTTGGCTCAGCCCCTACGCTGTGACTCGTTTCGTAAAGACAGGTCGTTTCACGTGAAACAGGTAAGACTCGTAGTCTGCGCAAAGTTGGTCGGTTTCACGTGAAACACCGCCCACGGAAGTCCGATGGTGACGAACCCACCGGTTCGTGCCGATACACCGAAAGCACGTGTTGTGCGTTGCGAAATCATTTGTAGGAATACGCGGATGGGCCGGATTGTGTGTGTAGCAAATCAAAAGGGCGGTGTCGGGAAGACAACGACTGCTTCGAACGTAGCAGCCGGACTTGCCAAGGCGGGCATGCAGACATTGCTGGTTGATCTCGATCCCCAATGCAATGCAACGACTGGACTCGGTGGTGTTCCAGCGAAGACACATCCGCTGGTATCGGAGGCAGCTCTGGGCGAGAACGTTGTGAGTACAGCAGTCACAAACCTGTCGCTCCTTCCAGGTAGTCGGAGTGTTCGTGATGTGGAGCGGATTGCGGAACACGCACGCGCTGGTTCAATGGTTCTCTCAAATCATCTTTCATGCGGACTCAATGCGTGGGACTACTGTCTCATTGACTGCCCCCCTTCATTGGGGGAACTCACTCGTACAGCACTTGCCGGTTCAACTGAAGTACTCATGCCCATCCAATGTGAGTATTTCGCACTTGAGGGACTGACACAGATGATCGAGGTAATTCGAGATGTCATGGCCGATCAACCTGGCCGGCTTTCCTTTAGTGGCATTGTGCTGACGATGCATGATGCCAACCTGGAACTGACCACTGAGGTTGAACGAGAAGTTCGAGATTTTTTTGGTGAGATTGTTTTTGACACAGTCATCCCACGGGATGTCACTGTGTCGGAAGCGCCGAGTCACGCATTAAGCGTACTCGACTACGCACCACGCTCTTTGGGAGCACGGGCGTATACAGAATTGTGCATGGAGGTACGCGACTGTGAGTAGAGAACGACGGCTAGGGCGGGGTCTGGAAGCACTTCTGGGCAGAGCTGGAATGGATCAGTCGGCACCACCAACTGACGGTACAGGAGCGTTGGCTAGTCAGCCAGAAACCCCTGATCGTTCACAATCAGCAGCTGCACAGCTCATCCTCCATAAGGCTGAAGACCTCGAACAAGCTGCCGCCGAACTTCCTGCAAGTGAAATTTCAGCTGCTTCCATTGATCCGAATCCTTGGCAACCTCGCAGTGAAATGTCAGCGGATGATCTCATTGATCTAGCAAATAGCCTTGAAGAGCATGGACTTGTTCAGCCAATTGTTGTGCGATCAAAAGATGATCGATATCAACTGATCGCTGGCCAGCGTCGTTTGGCAGCAGCACGTCGCTTGGGTTGGACAAAAGTTCCGGTGCGTTTGCTCGAAGTTGACGACCGTCAGATGTCCGAGATTGCAATCGTAGAAAACCTCCAGCGTCGTGATCTCGACCCTCTTGAAAAGGCAACAAGTTTTAAGCAATACCTCTCGACATGGGGTGGCACTCAAGAGGAACTCGCAAAAAGGCTGTCGGTCGATCGATCAACTGTCGCAAACTTAATTCGTTTACTCGAATTACCAGAAGTTGTTCAGCAAAAACTTCGTGGCAGCAAAATTTCAATGGGGCACGCCAGGGCTCTTTTACCACTGGGCGATGAACATGAACAAATAACACTTGCTGAAAAAGTTGTTGCCCAAGGACTTTCAGTTCGTGCTGTTGAAGGTGAAGTTCAAGAAATACTTCGAGCCGATGAAGTTGAGGAACTGTCTACGTCTCCAACTTCTTCTATAACGGAGACGCAACCGATTGGCTCATCAACGCCGAAAAGAAAGCCCGGGCGTCCAGCTTCACGGCGATCGAGCCAAATTGTCTCACTTGAGAATGAACTTCGGAGGGCTGTTGGCACAAAAGTCGTGATTCACGCAAACAGTAAGGGAGCAGGAAGAATTGTCATCCCATTCGGTAGTCCGGAGGAATTTGAACGCCTGTTGGAGTTCCTCAAAGACTAAAAACGTGCCTTGTTCCCAAGATTTCACTTTTTTTACTCTTCGCACAGCAAATATCCTAATCTGAGTTTTGAGTGCTCTCAATTCACGCACGCCAAAAAAATATTGGCCTGTCTGCCTGGAGTGCAAAGATCGCTACGGCAGAACACCGGGCTACATCTTCATTGAAGACCAAACTTTAAACCATAATGGTACGCATGGGGATGACGTGGTGGTATCGCAGGTATGACAAGACTGAAGAACTAGAGAACGCTGAACGTTACGCCAAGGAAAACAAGATCGGCCTGTGGGCTGCTAAGAACGTTATAGCACCATGGGATTGGCGGAAGGGGAAACGTTAATTAAAAACGCCACCGGCCTTGATCAGAAGAATGCGGCAGCGTTTATTCGTTGCCGCCCTTTTTTGTTGCTGAAGCGGACGCAGAAGGCTTAGTCCTGATCGATGCTTGTTACTTTCCTGAGCAAGGGGAGCTTATTTAATAAATTATCGCAATACGTCCATTGATCGAATGTCTCTTTCCACTCTCGCGGAATTGCCTCAACCCCCTTATAGGCTCCAAGTACCATGCCGATCGCGATACTGCGTGATGCATTGTCGCCTCCTACCATGGCATTGGCCTGCATCGCCCCTTTTAGTCCCTCTTTTTGCTCGGCATATTTTAAGATAAAGTACACGGCACCCGGTAGAGTTCCCTCTGTTGGGCTCGCTTTTCCTACCTTGATCGGTTCCGAGCGGCCGACATCCCAGAGTCTGGCCATACTTGTAAGTGCGAGATCGTCGCTAAACGCTTCTTTAAAAAGTGCGGAATTTGGATCCGCTTCTTCTTCTACCTTGGCGATTGCCTGTAGTGCTTTGTCCTTGATAAAGCCGCCCATCTGCGCGGCAACCTCCTCAATAGCTTTCCTTGGTTTCATGCCATGGATAACCCGGTGCGTCACGCGGGCATAAAATTCTCCGCCACCGAGGGCATGAGCGTCTCTGTGCGTAAACATTGACTTTCTGGCGACATCGACAAGCTCCTCTTCCGATTCATAATAGGCATGGGCTGCGACATGGCGAATGGCCATGGCATTAGATATGCCGCCCAAATGTTCAGTCGGAACGCCTTGTTTGACCTGGGCATATGTCTCTTGCGTCATGGTACAGATCCATGAACCCCAACTCTGTTCAAGGCGTTTCATCCAGTGGGGAATCAGCGCGGCGACACTGAACGGTCTGGGTGGATCAGCTATTTCCGCCAAATGTTCTAAGACCAAAATATTATAATCGCCGTAGTCGGTTGTGCCGCCCGCTTTTTTACCGGGATGATAGTTTCTCTCACCCCATCCAATGCCATGAGTTTGACCGCCCATCATTTCACCGGGGGACATGAATTTCTCAATCGATTTTTTGCCATAGGCCTCATAAATCTTTTGGGCGTCATATTCGTAATGACTTCCCAAACAAAGTGCATCCGCGACTACAGCGCCGAAAAATGCCCCTTTTATGGCTTCACTCTTTTTAATGTTACTTTCCCCTTTTGAGTAAAAATTTTCGGACACTCGAACAAAGTCTACAGCAATCGACTACAGCGGTTTAATCCGTTCTATTGAGATTGGACGAGTAGCCCCGCTACGAACAGTAGTGAGGGCGGCAGCGTTTATTCGTCGGTAGTCTTTTTATTTGATGACATTAAGGCCTTAACTTTCTCATACCACTTAAGATTCGGATGGTCTGCCTTAATGAACTTTATTACTGAATCCAAGAGTTCATCTGTTATTTCCACGTCAGGATATCTTCGGCTGTAGTGCTCAAGAAGATACTTTCTGGCTTGTTCCTCATTTGTGTCTAGGGAATTCAGCCCTTTTAAGAGCAACTCAGAAGTCTCCTCAGAATCTTTTATCTTCTTCTCAAGGAAATCACTGTTTGCTCTGTGCAGTAAGACCTTTATCCAGATAGGACCCGAGCCAACTATTGCCAAGATGATTGGCAGCATAAACGCCATTACCCTTTTTCTAGCCGATTGCATGGTGAATTTCTGTCCCATTCCTCCCCGTATGGATTTGGTGATGTGGTTGGTGCGGCATCAGAGATCCCGGACAGGTCATCATCGTCTCGTATGAGTTAAACATACCCAAAAAACATACAGATCAAAAAGATTGCACTGATCACCATGACAATAAGGCAGGCAAAAAGCGAAAACGTTGTAAACGCGGAAAAACGCTGCCCGGTATATGAAATACCATCCCTGCTGTTGTTAGGAAATATGCCAGAATTACTAGACGGCTTTACGTAGGTCCCTAGTTTCTTTCCCGGTGCCGGTGTAGTCACTACGTTCTTGTCACTAAGAAAATCATCGTCTTCGATTACGTCTTCTAGTGGATCGTCTTGCATTGCCGTATTTTAGCAGACTACCCACAGGAAAGCCCACCCGCAGGGTCAATGACAAGCGTTCGGATGGACTGCCACACTACAGTTAGCCAGTGTGAAACAGATCGAGCATCCTAGCGTTATTAGGCTGTGCCAGCTGGTCATCTCTGGTAGGCAATAAAGCAGACGCCAATCAAAAATTCCTGGACGAACGGGTCTATTGTTCTCCTCACACTTACGAAGGACATGGGCTAACATTTTGAGCGATCAAGGACGTAACCCTGGTTGGATGCTCAGCAAGCGGTATATCCCACGATTGGCTATGTGCCCACTAGATGCCAGTATCAGGAGCGTTAGTACCCTGCATTAACAGGCAGCATTGTCATTGGTTGTTTGGCTTTCATAGCACTGCGTAATTTTAAGGGCATTAAAGAAACACCCCGTCAAGTATGCGAAAGGCAGAGCAAAACTTGACGGGGTATTAGTTGCGGAAGTTACCAATGATATGCCAAAAAAAAGCAGTGGTTCACCGGCCTAAACGATTATCCGAAATGCGAAACGGCGACTCTAATGCGTGAGCACCATCACCTTCTTTCTGGTTTATCCACTATGCGCATCGTAGAAAATTGAGTTTAAAAAATATTATTTTTCGCTTTCCGGATACGTGAAGCCGTCAGTCCAGAAGTGGCTTTCGTGGCTACATTATTTGGGATTGCGCATTCTGGACAAACCCCAGAATGCCAGCACAGGACACTTTTCTCTTCGTATTGTGTGATGTAGTTACTTCCCGCCTACTACCAGTTGAAAAGGAAAGCCAATGACTTTTTGGAAAGTAGATTATCGGACACCAGAGGCCAGTTTGACTCTTACACGTTGGTTTCGAAATAGTTGCGATGCAGAAGTCTTTTGTGACAGTATCCCTGGCGGGCTCTACGAGACCACCTACTACTGCCGGGAAGTAAATCTGCCAGACAACATTCTTGCTGCTGCAGAACGGCTTTGGCAGTCATCGCCAATCTTTAAAAGGTACCCCCAGTTGCAGCCGTTGGCATGCCTAGCGGATTGAAGTTACGTCGGGTTGCCTCTTAATCCAGAACGGATAAGTGTGGAATTCAGTTTCCTGCTCTAGGCAGCTATGC
>WLWG01003306.1_pt1 | contig 11122 bp, 9 predicted proteins | sample 6712871 | NCBI WGS metagenome assembly WLWG01 (sample SAMN12718693, study PRJNA515312) | sponge metagenome | isolation source: marine sponge | host: Mycale hentscheli | place: New Zealand: South Island, Marlborough, Capsize Point | collected 2003-05-01 | reverse complement strand
CCATGAAGATCACCGGGACCCTGCTTAACGGGCAACCATTCGACCAGAGCACGCTTACTGGAAAAATTGTTCTGGTTGATTTCTGGGCAACATGGTGCGGCCCTTGCATTGCAGAAATACCGAACGTGCTGGAGCAATATGAAAAATATCATTCCCGGGGATTTGAAGTTGTTGGGATCAGCTTAGACCAAGAACGTGATGCACTTGAAAAATTTGTTACTGACAGAAAAATCCCATGGCCTATTCTGTTTGAGCCATCAGAAGGATCAGGCTGGCAACACCCACTTGCCACATACTATGGCATCAGCGGCATTCCTACAGTGATTCTTATCGGTAGAGATGGCAACGTTGTAAGCCTCAATGCCCGAGGTGAGCGACTGGGCGAATTGCTCGATGAGCTCTACAAAGATTCTTCGAGCGCAGGAGGCAGTTGATCTTCGGTGAACGATTCTTCCGAAAATCAACGACCCGCTATTTCTCGCCGGGCAGCTCGTTTTGACTCATCTGGGATCAGGCGTGTGTTCGAGTTAATGCGGACACTCGACGACCCGATCAACCTTTCTATTGGCCAGCCTGACTTTGCAATGCCAGAGGCCGCTCGTAACGCAGCCTACGACGCAATGATGAGTGGCAAAAATGGATACACGGTCACGCAAGGAATACCAGAACTTCGTTCCCGCATTTCGAACGAGGTCGAAGAACAACTTGGGCAGACCGATCGAGCATTCTGTATCACGAGCGGTACGAGCGGAGCATTAGTCCTAGCACTTATGGCACTCATCGACCCGGGTGATGAAGTCATTATTTTCGAACCAGCGTTCGTTATGTACCGACCGCTTATTGAATTCTTCGGAGGGCATTGTGTAGCGATCGATCTATCTCCGACCTTTGAGGTAGACATCGATGCAGTTACGTCTCGGATCGGACCAAAGACTCGTGCCGTGCTGCTGAACAGCCCAAACAATCCGACAGGGAAGGTGATCTCGTCTGAAACATTGAAGCGACTGGCTCATCTAACAGACGAGCATAATGTGACGCTTATCAGCGACGAGCTTTATCGAGACTTCTGCTACGACCAGCCTTTTTCCTCAGCTGCAACATTTAGCGACAACGCTATCATCCTTGATGGCTTTTCAAAATCTCACGCGATGACCGGGTGGCGAGTTGGTTACATGCACGGTCCACCGGAAATCATTGACGCGTGCATTACGCTGCAACAATACACATTTGTTTGTTCGCCTCAAGCAGGGCAATGGGCCGCTCTTGCAGCAGCTGACTGCAACATGACAGAGTCTTTAAATGCCTGCCGAAGAAAAAGGGACCATCTTGTCGAGGGCCTGCGCGACCACTACGACTTCACCTATCCCGATGGAGCCTTCTACCTGTACCCAAAAACTCCTGGTGGTTCTGCCGAGGAATTTGCGGAGCTCGCCGTGAAACAAGAGCAACTACTTGTTGTGCCGGGCACTGTATTTGGCAGTGCCGACACTCACTTCCGTATCTCGTATACAGTCTCCGACAATATGCTTGAGCGAGGAATTGAAGCCCTTGTTCGACTTGCGGACAAGGGTTAACAAGCCGTCTACGCACTCTTCGGCCGAGCGGCTGGAACTGGAAGAATCGGCTGTTTTTCATCAACATGCCCTGCTTCGATGAGATAGCTACTTCCCGTGTTATCAGGCAGATCGAACATCACATCGAGCATTACATCTTCCATGATTGAACGCAGACCTCGGGCTCCTGTTTCTTTCTTCAGGGCCCGACGAGCAATAGCCAGCAAAGCATCATCAGTAAATTCAAGCTTGCAACTTTCCATCTCGAAGAGTTTCTGGTATTGCTTCACTAATGCGTTCCTAGGTTCGAGGAGGACTCGAACGAGGGCCTCTGCACTCAACGGCCCAAGTGAAGAAATCACAGGCAGTCGCCCAACAAGTTCTGGTATCAGGCCAAACTCCAAGATATCGTCAGAATCAATCTGCGGGAGCAACTCCGCCAAGCCTGCCTCTGCCTCCACGCTATTAGACTGACCGAAGCCAATGGTTCGCTTGCCAAGACGCCCAGCGATAATCTTGTCCATGCCAACGAAAGTTCCGCCACAGATAAACAAGATGTTCGAGGTGTCTATCTGCAGGTACTGCTGCTCAGGATGCTTCCGGCCGCCCTGCGGTGGCACATTTGCTACTGTTCCTTCCAGCATTTTTAAAAGTGCCTGCTGCACACCCTCTCCAGAGACATCGCGGGTAATAGAGACATTCTGACTCGTTTTCCCGATCTTATCGATCTCATCGATATACAAGACACCCCTCTGGGCAGCTTCCACATCGAAGTCAGCTGCACTGAGCAGCTTGAGCAAGAGGTTTTCTACATCTTCACCGACATAACCAGCTTCTGTCAAAGTAGTTGCATCACCAATTGCAAACGGAACATCAAGAATTTTTGCAAGTGTCTTCGCAAGAAGAGTCTTTCCACAGCCCGTTGGACCCATCAGCAGAATATTTGATTTTTCAACATCAACGTCGCCCCCTTCTGCTCCAATCATTAGCCGCTTGTAATGGCTGTGCACTGCTACAGAAAGAACTCGCTTCGCATGATGTTGCCCGATAACATACTGATCGAGATGCCCAACAATCTCTCGTGGTGATGGAATAGACGTAAAGAGTTGTTTGCTTGTTCCTCTTCTACGCTTTTCTTGATCGAGAATTGATTGACACAACTCAATGCATTCACCACAGATGTAGACATCACCCGGTCCTTCAACCAGCGGTCCAACATCCCGGTAGCTTTTTCTACAAAACGAACAGAAAGCATTTTTCTTTGTTGTGCCACCGGCCCCCCGGCGTCCAATTCCATTCCCGTCTTTTCCGGTCGGCATCTATTTACTTCCTCCTGTTCTCTCCTGTCACCCATGCTGACACGAGTGACGTCTCGGGCAAATTCCCGGCTACATTCGAAAAAGAATCACCGAGTGTTCTTATTCTTCGGTATTCATCTTCTTCCAGCACACCTCTATCCCGCAGTTTTTTATATTCCGTGAGTGTTTGCTCCCACGTTTCGTCGCAATCGCCACGACCCGCACCAGTTCCACGGAGTTTTTCACGGATCAAAACGATAACAACGATCCCACAGGCGACAACAGCCAGAAGGATCAACGAATTGATCAGCAACGGGACCAAAGTTACCTATCCTTCCTTTGAAACGCTGTTTTCGAGTCGGAAATCGTGATCTTTCGCCTCGAATTTACAGCGCGATGAGTCTACCTATGTCTCTTCGTCGCCCTAGGCCGCTGTAGGCCACCCTTCTTTTGCCGCTCACTTCAGCAGCCCTGTTTTCGCTAGCCGCGAAGTTGAACGACACATTGTGCGTTTGAGCCCATGGCCCAAATCTGTTGTATCGGAAAAGCACGATTTTCGGAAACAAATGGCCGATATCGATTGTGAGGCCAATGTACGGAGATTTGGAAAGATTCATGAAGGCTATGGATATATTTCGCTTAAAAACCTTGCTATTCCTCTTTCTCTGCCTTGTTGCTGGCTTTTCTGAAGCCTTTTCAGCAACGACGTCAGGGGAGTCAGCGAGGCTGCCAGAGCTGGTTCGCACCACCCAGCGGCAATTCGCAATACCGTTCCGCCTGCCTAAGCCGGCAACACCGGATGCCCAAGTGCAGCAAGTGGAAATGAGTGTATCAACTGATTTTGGGCTTACTTGGACACCAGCAGGTTCAACTTCACCACCAAATTCATCCATCCCGTTTGAAGCGAATACTGACGGTGAATATTGGTTTCGTATTCGTGCAATTGACCAAAAGAATAGATCCCGAGGTAGTGAGGGGCCTGATGCACGAGTTCTTGTTGATGCTGCAGCTCCCCGACTCTCTGGTCGCGTGTGGAAAGGTGCAGATGGCGAAATCGTTTGCCGCTATGCTGCAGCAGACGACTCGATTGATGTAGATTCGATTCTCTTCCAATACCGGCAAACAAGTGGCAACTGGAAATCAATTGCCACCGAGCCCGTTCTTTCAAGAAGTTCACCGGCGCACCTTATTGGAGAAGAAATCTGGTGGGCTGGACAAGAAGTTGATGAACTGACTGTAAAAATCTCTGTTGCAGATAGTGCTGGTCATCGCACAACGAAGCAATTCTCAATGTTGCCTACCGATCCAAACGTATCTCAATCTGATCTTGCAAATGAAATAGTTGCGCCCGCACTTCCGTCACCACTTGCCAGATCCAATCGCCCGACTCAATCTGTAGTCGTGAAGAAGGCGTTCTCAGGAACGAACACCACGGGTGTGGGGTGGCAACCAACTCCTGGCAATCCGTGGTCAGGAGGGGAACCTGTTGCCTACGCTCAACATTCGCCTGCACAATCCAGAACTGCAGAAGAACGTAATGATAAAGGCGGTTCAACGGCCCCCCTACTCACAATTTCCTCACCAACACTCGCAGACGCCATAGAGAAAAATTTGCGAAAACCGAACTCTTCACAGAATCTGGAAACTGGATTTGTATCGCAATACCAAGGCAGCCCACTCCACCTCATGCGAGTGCAAAATTTTAGCTGGGAGTACAGTTTTGATGTGCCTGAAGACCTGCAAGGTCCTTTCCGAGTGGAACTTTGGAGCACTCGAGATGGTGGACACACATGGGAGCGAATCGCGGTTGACGAAGACACAGCAAGTCCTATCAATGTTGAATTCCAGGGGGAGGGACTCTTTGGATGTCGTCTGGAAATTGTCAGAGATATCCCTGGCCCTGCAATCTCCCCTCGGGCAGGTGAATCACCATCAACCTGGATAGGAATCGATACAACGCCACCACAAGTCACGAGTCTTGACGTGACCATGGTTGATGGAAATGACTCTGATGCTTTCGATATTCAATATGCATTTGAAGACCCCTTGGCGATTCCAAACAGCGTTCGGTTGTCATATTCTCCTCATAAAACTGGACCCTGGGCCACGATAGCAACGGACCAGGCTACCAACGGTACGTTCAGCTGGAAGCCACATCGATCCCTCCCAAGTCGTGTATTTGTTCGAATTGAGATGCCTGATGCAGCTGGAAACATCGGTGAGAGCATTACGCTTGAGCCAATCACTTTACGCACGGCTCGTTTCATTGGCACACTTGGCAGTCCTCAGATCTTGCCTACGGACAGCCCCTGAAAACAACGTCTATCTATCGAAGGCGCCCTTCTCTGCCGGGTTTTCGCCAGAGGCTTGACCTCTCCCTGATAAATCTCGCTACACTGCGTATGAGGGATTTTCTTTCATTCCCAGAGGAGGAGACCAGTGGCAAAAAAAACGGCGGGAGTGCTGGGACTCGATCTGCTGCTCAATCCAAAAAACCTCAAAAATCTGATCATTGGAGGGGACAGTAAGCCATCAATGGTTGTGCTCGTTGGTGATGATCAGTTTGTGAATCGCCTGATCCTATCTCGGCTACGAAAGTGCATACACCCGGACGAAGATGACACTTCATGGGCATGCCGTGAATTCTCAGGTGACGATCAGCCTGACCCAAGAGATATTCTTGACGAAGTTGCAACAGTCCCAATGTTTAGTGATGCAGCACGAATTGCTATCGTTCGACGAGCTGATTCATTTGTTTCAGCGCATCGAGAAATTCTTGAACGTGTTGCAAGTCAAAAACCCGGTCCTGATGGATTCCTCATTCTCGAAATGCGAAGTTTTCCTTCCAACACCCGTCTAGCGAAAGCGGTTCATCAACACGGCCTCGCTATTACCACTTCAACACCTCCCCGATTCGACCTTACAAAATGGCTTCGCAAATGGGCGCACCAAGCACACTCAATTGATTTGCCCGCAGCAACAGCAGGCACGATACTCGAACGTCTTGGTAACGAACTTGGTCAAATCGATCAGGCTCTCACAACCTTAGCGTCAGCCTTACCTCAGGAAGGAAACAGGACACTTCTGCCAGAAATGGTTGATTCACTCGAGGGTATGGGGAACCAACGAACCGTCTGGGAAATGGTTGACGCAGCGGCGGCAGGTCGAACGACTGAAGCCATCTCGCTCCTTGACAAGCTTTTGCAATCTGGCGAAAGCCCTATTGGACTGACTGCTCAGGCAGCAACCGTACTTCGACGCTATTCGACAGCAGCACGATTGCTGGGAGGTCCCAAACGTCCAGCCAGTCTTGCCGCGGCACTGAAAGAGGCCGGAGTCGCGAGCTGGCCAAAAGCCATGTCACAGGCTGAAATGGCGTTACGGAGTCTTGGTAGCCATCGATGTCGCCAACTCCCAAACTGGCTGGAGTCTCTTGATCGATCACTGAAAGCGGAAGCATCTCGAGGCCCACGAGCAAGGCTAGCTATTGAGCGTTTCTTCTGCATGATGTCAACATCGACCGGAAAGCCACAGAAGCAACCCAAGAACCGAACACACTCTTAACAAAGGCTAGTGATGACTGAAAAAATGGTGAACGAGCAATCCGAGGGAACTGAACGGTGGGGCAATCCATTAGCCGACCGTTATGCCTCGAAAGAGATGGCATATATTTGGAGTGATCGGCATCGATATGGGTTATGGCGAAGAATGTGGCTCGCACTTGCTGAGGCAGAAGCTGAGATGGGATTACCCATAACGCCCTCCCAGCTTGATCAGATGAGGTCACATCTAGACACCATTGACTTTGCGAAAGCGGCCGCATTCGAACGCCAAACACGACATGATGTATTCGCTCACCTTCATACCTTTGGAGAAGACTGCCCCGAAGCTAAGCCTATTATGCACCTTGGGGCAACAAGTGCCTATGTTACAGACAACACCGATCTTTTCTTAATTCGTGAATCACTCGACCTAGTAACAGCACGTTTGGCAACTGTCATTGAAAGGCTGGCAAGCAAAGCACGTGAAACCAAGTCAATAATCTGCCTTGGGCGTACGCACCTACAGCCAGCTCAACCAACTACTATAGGAAAGCGGATCTGCCTCTGGATTCTTGACCTCCTTCTCGACCTTGAGGAACTCCATCATCGACGTGCGCACCTGTGTGCCCGTGGCGTGAAAGGCACAACTGGTACACAAGCTAGTTTCCTTGAGTTGTTTGACGGAGACCACGAGAAAGTACGACACCTTGATGAACTTGTTTCGAAAAAAATGGGTTTTGAGAAATCGTTTCCAGTCACCGGACAGACATACCCTCGGAAAATTGATTCCCAAGTTCTGGCAACTCTTGGTGGCATTGCAGAATCGTCCCACAAAGCTGGGAACGATCTTCGAATTGCAGCGGCATGGGGTGAACTCGAAGAGCCTTTTGAAACTGATCAAGTTGGATCATCTGCAATGCCGTACAAGAGAAATCCAATGAGGGCGGAACGAATGTGCGGCCTAAGTCGGTTTACAATGGGTCTTCAGCAGACGGCTAGCCAAACGGCTGCAGTGCAGTGGTACGAGCGAACACTCGACGACTCGGCTCCTCGCCGCCTCGTACTACCACAGGCTTTTCTTGCAACGGATGCGGTACTCGTGATCTATTCAAACATCGCTGGCGGACTTGTCGTCCTTCCCGGAAGCATTCGTCGCAACCTTGAGCAGCATATTCCATTCTTGGCTAGCGAACGCCTCTTGATGGCTGCAACAACTGCCGGAGGTGATCGACAAGAACTTCATGAAGCGATTCGTCGCCACAGCCACGCAGCCACAGCAGGCATCCGCGGTGGTCATGATAACGATCTGGTTGAACGCCTCGCCGAAGATCCGCTTTTTAAGAACGTTGATCTACAAGCTGCACTGACAATAGAAGGCCTTGAGGGACGCGCTGTTACTCAGGTTGATGAGTTTCTCGATGGACCAGTGAAAGAAGCTTTAAAGAACTGTTCTGAACGGACTGACGAAAGCGAACTGCGCGTGTAATCACACTACCTATTACGCTGCCACCGCACCTTTGGATCTGCTCGCAGGCCCTTCAACTCTTCACGCAACTCATTCGGAGTCATCCGAATCTTTCTTTCAAAACGGAATCGCTGGAGCCACCAATCCGTAGCAGAGACAATGCTTGCGACTGCCAGCATGCCCCACAGATAATTCACTGCTGCAGACAGCACTTCACTACCCTGCCCTGCCCCACGACCGAGACGCAACGGCAAATCACCCAGAACAACAATGAGCGGACCTGCCAATAACCAGGCCGCAGTGACGAGTACAGCAAAACCAACAAAAGAAAGCACCGCCCGAACAACAGTGGCCGCGGAGACAATACGTTGTAAACCAATGCTCGGGTCAATCCGCTCAAACCGAAAAACAAGGCGGTCAATTCGCCATGCCGCACCGTCAAAAAATGTACGGACTAGCAACAGAACACCGAGAGCAAGTACGACAACAACAATTGTCGGAAAAATGAGTGGTAGAAAAATATGATACGTTCCACCCTCTCCAGTCATTTGAATATTTTCAATTGCGGCGACTGCAGCTGAGACTGTCGCACGAAACCAAATTGGCAGTGCAACCAAAACCACGGCTGCCATAGCAGGCCACCCCAACACAGCACCCGTTGGAGCCAGTCCTTTATTCCGAGCGTCCTCTCTGCGGCGAGGCGTGGCAGGAAGGGTTCGATCATGACTTTCACTCACTGACTCAACCTCCCGTCTCAACAGCACCTTGACTGGCTGCAGGATAGACCGAATCTGCTGATTCAAAACTAGCTTCGAATGGAGCGCGGAGAATTTCCCCTGCATGACCAGCCCACTGCTGACTTCCAACAATCAGGCCACCGAGCATCACGGCAGCTGCGATACCCTGCAGAAGTCCCGGGCCAGGCGTGACCGCTATAGAACGCATACAGATTGTTGCCGTCAGATGTGCTGTTATCACGGCAACCAGAATAGGAGCGGAAATCATGAGCGCCAGCTGAAGGCAAAGAGACGGCAACTCGATCAACCTCATTACAATTGGCACTCCGAGTAATTCACTTGATCCAACAAGTGCACCTACAGGCATCCGCAGGAAACTATCGATTAATCCTGCAACTACTAACTGCTGGCCGCCGGCTACGACAAACGAGGCAAGGCCTACCCATCCACAAAGACGGGCGACACCAGGGCCTCCACTACCACCAGGCGTAAAAACATCTGCCCAATTTAGTCCCGCAACATTGGCAAAAACACTACCCACAGACTCGAAAATTGTAGCCAGAAAGCTTATCGACAAACCAAGACAGCCACCGACAAGTAGTTCTGAAAATACCATAGGGAAAAACAATTCTTCGGTCACGTTCTGCACCTGCACCACGGAGATCGCTACTGGTGCAGCGGCAAGACCAAGAATAAAAAGAATCGCAAGTCGAAGATGAACAGTCCCACCCGGAAAAAGCCGCATACCACCGCCGAGCAAAACACCAGCAATACGAGCCAGGACTCCGGTAGATACAAACAACGTTGACTCCGAAAATAAGTCGAAGAACCCTAGATTGGCTACTGATTCGGTGGCCAGCAAAACACACGGCAATGTCATGAGGAACCAAGACTCCTCTTAAGGCAACAGAACACTAGCCTGAAAAAGGCTCACAAATCGCTCGATCATCCAACCTCCTGTTATAAATATGACAGCCACCATGACCACAAGCCGTGGAACCATACCAATGAGCGGCTCGTGAATTCCGGTAGCTGACTGCAGGACACCAACCACCAAAGCCACGGACAGGCCAGCCAAAAGAGCCGGAGCCAGCAGCAAGCCGCCTTCGATGAGTGAAGACCGAACGAGTGAAACAAGATCAAAGCTTGCCATACAACACTTCCTGAAAACTGTCAGACCAGAGTGACGAAAACAATAGAGCCGCGGAAAACTATGAAGTATTAAGGCGAACCCCGTCGAGCAACCCCCGAACAACAAGTGACCAGCCATCCGCCATGACAAAAACGAGTAGCTTCAACGGCAAAGAAACGATCGTAGGGGGCAACATGACAAGACCCGTTGAAACAACCAGCGTTGCAACAACGCAATCAAGAACAAGAAATGGCAACAAGATACGAAAGCCGATCATAAATGCGACCTCTAGTTCACTCACAAGAAAAGCTGGCAGGAGAACCTCGGTAGGAATTTCGTCATAACTATCTACTTGCTTCATGCCGCCCGGGTGTCGCTGAAGAAACAACGCAACCGTGTCACGATTATCCGCTTCCTCTATCTGATATGCCATCCATCGCCGAACCGGAAGACTTCCACGTTCGAGCGCTTCCTGAAGAGTAATTTCTCCCGCCTGATAGGGCTCAATCCCTGCTTGATAGGCAGAGGTCCAAATTGGCCACATCACAAGTGCGGACAGAAACAATGCCAGCGATGTAATAATTTGGGTTGAGGGAAGATTCACAGTACCGATAGCCTGCCTTGTGAGTGACAAGACGACCGACATTCGAACAAAGCATGTTGTCATGAGTAAGAGCGCTGGTGCCAGACTCATCACTCCGAATGTCAATGCCGCTGGCAGGAGACGATCGGCCCAACGACGATCAAGGAAACCTGTTATGTCTCCAGGCAATTGATCTTCATTCGATGGCAAAACACCCTCGGCACTGCCCCCGGCATCGGGGCCGCCATCCACTGTTTCCGACTGCGACGGATCAGCAACGGGCTGAATTTCTTGAGCCTTGGCACCTGATGCAATCAGAGCCAGCACCAGAGCGAGGATAATTTTTTTAAATCTCAACTCGGAGGCAGTCATTACGCCACCTCAGACTGATGTGAACGCACAGAGCTACTTTCATCTTCTTTCTGAACCGACTGAAGAACATGAGCAACATCAGCATCACTCGAATTCTTACCAGTCATTGAATGGCTCGCCAAAGATCGGAGCGTCTGTTCTCCACGACAGGCTGCAGCAATCCATTCTGTAGCGAGAGGGTCATCAAGTTCCGAGAGCGTCTTCGGACCACCACTTCCTACACTCACCAAGAGCGTCTTCGGTCCGAAACGAACAACTCTCACTGGTTGCCCCCCGCCTAGCGTTGCTTCGCCAAGCAACTCAAACACATCACTAGGCATCTTAAAGACTGTCCGGCGACTAATGAGTCGAATGCCGACCAACACAATTCCAGCAAAACCAACCACGGCCCAGGCCTTCCAGTCAAAAGCCACCTCGCTGCTCCAGACAAGGTCACTTGA
>WLWG01003305.1_pt1 | contig 11126 bp, 6 predicted proteins | sample 6712871 | NCBI WGS metagenome assembly WLWG01 (sample SAMN12718693, study PRJNA515312) | sponge metagenome | isolation source: marine sponge | host: Mycale hentscheli | place: New Zealand: South Island, Marlborough, Capsize Point | collected 2003-05-01 | reverse complement strand
TATGTTTATTAATTAAATTTTGATTTCTACCTATAGAAAACATAAAACTATATCCTAATTTTTTACAAACTTGTTCTGAAGTTGTAATTAATAATTCTACAGCTTCATTTCTATCTTTTTCTTTATACTCAGGGTTCGAAATAATCCATTCTAACCATGCTACCTTTGAATTAGATGTTAAATAAGTAAACCCCGCAACTATTTGCTCATTGTTTTTTTCTATCATATAGCCTCCTGTGCCGTTATTAGGTAAAAACTCTTTAGGTAAAACAGGCCATTTCCATTTTTTCCACCAAGAGACTAAAAGAAAATAATCATTTTCTGTAAGTTTACGAATTTTTAATTCCATATAATTTAATAGCTTGATTCTACATACTCCGAAGATACAGCAAATAATTCTTTTGGGCCACCATAATCTGTTACAGCATCAGTAGACATAGTTACAGTAGTAAAGTATCCTTTAATACCGCTCATTTGATTGCCAAACTTTACTTCACCGGGAGCAACTACACTGCTATTAACTATATTAGCCATATATTTATTTTCTTTTCTGGTAAAGCCCGCCCTATTTATTGGCGGTGTTAATCGTGTTGGAAATTGATTACCATAATTATCATATGCTCCTTGATTATAGCTATATATTAAAGCACTTGTATCTTGGGTGTTAGTCGTAGCAAAATTTAAAAAGTCAGGGGCTGTGTCTGCAACTCCAATACCGGTAAAATCTGATTTAATGCTATTTACTTGCCAGCCGTTACTTCCTTCGTAATTTACTGTTTTAAATACCTTAGACATACTAGGTCTAGGGTTAAATATAAACGTAATATTAGAATCATTGTTTACGCCATAAAAGTTGCCTCGATTAACAGACATGCTATTATGTTGGTATAATGCAGCGGCTGTAGCGGCTGCTGTTCCGTTGTTTACAGTATAAAAATAATTTTTTAAGCTAAATCCTAAAGCAGGTTTATAATTAAAAAAGCTATTCCATCCATTTATATCATCATCAAAAGATAATGTAAAATATTTATTAGTTTCAGGCTCGCCTAAAGCATTAGTTGTAAAAGATGCATTAGCAGTTTGTAGAGATATAACATATTGTTTATTATAAATATCCCACATGCCTACGGCTTTTCCAGCAATGAAAGGTTCACCTTGATCTAATTCGCTTAATTTATCTCTAAAAAAATCATACATACCGTAGCGTTGTATTTCTTCTAAACCATTATTAGATAACCTTAATACTGCATTTCGGTCTTTGTCTGTAAAATATTGTCTAAATCCATAAACAGCATGGCTTTCGGGGTTTCTGCTAATACCAAAATTACCTGCATAAGCTTGTGGATCTCCTATAACCATATTACTAGTCGTTACTGTAGGATTTCCTTCAGCAGAATATATTACATTTTTATTAATAGGCGCTCTGCTAACTTTATTTTCTTGGAATATAGTTAAATAATAATCTTGAGCATAAAGCTTTTGTATCGAGCCATGAGCAGGATTTAAACTACGTGTTATATCTGTACCTACACTGAATACGTTTGTTTCATTAATACCAGTACTGGAATTAAATATACCCGAATATATTAAAGAATTTGTTCTAAATGTTGCATTAGGTTCTTCTTCAACTAAATATGCTTTAGGACCAAAACTAACCGACGTATTATTATATCCCCCTCTAATTCTAGATTCTTCAATTATCCAATTTTTATTAGTAATATTACTGTCACTAGTTTCAGCGGAGCCGGGATACCCGCCTAAGCTTGCGGGTATACCAAATGATCCATTCCAAACTGGAGTTTCGTCATTGGCTCCTGAACTAGATTCAGGGCTTAAAACTTTCTTTAAAACAAAGCTATTAAAATATTTTACTTCTATAACTGCCGGCATAATATATTATTACTTATTTATTTATAAATTTAATTACCACCCTTGATATTCCATAGCTAAAGATGGATAATTTGAGTTAACTAAGCTTTTTAATCCCGTACTATCAAAGTAAGCTACCCATTTTCGATGAATATCACCTGTTAGTCCCGGATTGCCTGTTGAGCTAGTATTTGAATAATCCGTTCCATAAAGAGCATTAATATCTGTAGTATTATTTCCTGGCACATAAACAAACCAACCAGCATTATCGGGAACCCACTCGGTAGTTAATTCTGAATTTGTATAAAATTTACTTACGTATTTCATATGCCACTCTCGGGCATAAAGAGTTTGATTTGCAGATTGCGTAGATGCTGTTTTTGCGTTATTTGCAGCATAATTACTTACTCTATATTGATAAGAATATATACCGCTTGCTCCGGAAAATGGAGGATAATAAAAATCTCCAAAAAATGTAAAAGCGCTTACCATCCTCATAATATTAAATCCATTAGCGGGACATTCGCTTGAGCCATAGCCTACTACTATAGGATCAGAAGATCCATTTGAACTTTTAATACCCCAAGGATAACGTACAATCAATCTATAATCGCCAAACTTACTAGCTATTCCGCTATAAGAAGATTTACCTACAACAAAAGTTTTCCTTGCAATAGTATTTTGAGTGTTTCCATTTAGCTGTTTTACCTGCGTATTTGCCTCTAAACAAGCTGTATTTAAAATATTAGTTGTAAAGCTAGAGCTATTAACCCGTGTAGATTCAAAATAAAAAGGTAAATCTCTTTGGTTTATTATACCTTTGCCGCCTACAGAGTTTGTAGAATCAAAGTTGGTTCTATTTATTTGAGACCCCCCAAAATTAATTGCTTTGCCCTCAATGTCTGTTGCTGTAACCCAGCTATTTCCTCCACCAGAAGGCCTATATTGTAAATAAATAGGATACATCAGCAAAGGATAATCATTTGATGTTAAACCTTCAAGTCCAGCATCTAGTTGATTAAAAGCAATTTCAACCCCCACAAAAGCTGTGCCTTGTTTTAAACCTCCATCTGATTGAGTTAATGCAGCCCCATCAATACCAGCCGGTTGAATATTTATAGAGTTATAATTGGCATTTAGCATGCTAAAATTAGTGCATCCAGAAACAGCAGATAAAGTTTTAATTTCTGCGCCCCCCGCATCGTTAGCTACTATACTAGTACCTAGTTCTAAATCAGTATAAGGCGCTCTTATATCATTATTACTACCTCCTGGAACGCCGGGCAAAGAATAACTCCCTGCAGCATTACTAATACTATCTACAAAATAGACAGCGCCTGATTCGCCACCTGAGGTCGCAAGAGTATGGTTTGCGGTAGAACCAAATTCAATGTTAATAGGCTCATTACCAAATAAAACAGTAAGAGTTAAATCTGTAGCATCAGTAGGGCCGCCAGCGTCCTGTAATCTAATTGTTATAGGAAAAGGACCGGTTAAAGTTTGAGTAGTAGATAATTCGCCAGTAGCATTTATATTAAATGTAGTTTGATTAGCTGGAGAAATAATTGACCAACTTAAATTTTTTATTTCTTCAGTAGAATCTGCGGCACCATTAACACCTGTAAATGTAGCTAATGTTCCCGTGGTTCCTTCTGTAAACTGTAAAGTAAGATTGCTAGGAAGAGGATCTATATTTACAGTTGGCTTATTAAGTATAGTATAAGTTTTAAAGATAGGCGAAGTATTTGCTAAAGGAAATGTAAATTCCGCTGATCCTACCCCAACACCATTAACATCTGTAAAATTTACTACAACAGTGTATATTTTTTCTGTTTCAGCATCTGGACTATAATAAAAATCTTTAGTACTTAATATTTTATATTTATACCAGGTATTTGGATCCTGGGAATTATAAGGAGTGGTCGGGGCAGCTTCAGCAACTACAGTAAAAAAAGTAGATTTATTTTTTTCATCACTTAAACTTGTAACACTAGCTATTGAGGCCGTTAATCTATTAGCTGGCAAATCTTGATTTGCGGCTTCGCCGAAAATAATGGGGGCCCATGCGGTTGTAGTAACTTCTACATTAATTGCAGCTCCACTACTATCGGTATGGCTTTGATTTTCATTAAAAGTTGTTAGATGAGCGGTTGCACCATTAGCATTAGTTGTTCCGCCTTGTTCAATAGCCGCATTTAACTCTGATATTAAACCGCTAGTAGATGTTTCATAGTATATATCTAATCTTGATTCAACAGGAGTTGTTTCAAATACACTTAATAAAAAATTATATGTACCAGAAGCCCCGACTGAACCTATAGGCTTTGATGCTATTTGTGATATTCTTCCAGCTAAAGGATTGGATGTTGTATCATACATATCTGAAATAGTGGCAGAACCAAACAAATCATCTTCTTCTGCAATAGTAATTACTGTATTAGATTGAATTCCTGGGTAAAATTGTTTATTATAAGTAGGTGGCCCCGCTGCGTCAGGAGTAACTCTTCCAAATAATTGCACTGAACTTCTAAATTGTTTTTGTTCAGGGCCCACTTCAGATAAATCTCTTGGAACTTTATTTACATTATCATTAATTAGTGTAATAAAGCCAACTGTACCAGCCGGATCATCAGTATTCACGCTATTAGGTGGCCCATTTAAAATTCCGGGTAAATAAACGTTATAATATTCTTGTTCAGATTGTTTAACTACAACTTTATAACTGTACCATCCTAAGGGGTTATAGTTTGAGCCAGTAGCTGATCCTTCGTACAAGCCTGGTATACCTGCTCCGGAGGAAGGCGCAATAGGGCTATTAAATAATATTTTTAAAGAATCTCCCGGCCAAGAAGTAACAGCAGTATCGGTTCCAATTCTATAAGGATGAAAATGAGTTGAAGCAGCAAAAGTTCCAGTTCCTACACTTGCCGGTGTAGACACACTAGAAAATTGTGATAATAACACTGTAGATGATCTTCCGTATCTATCTGAAACTATAATTCCAACTTGGTAATTTCTATTTTGCTTTAATGTGCTATTAGGATATTCTACTTGACTAGTATAGTTTTCTGTTAAATTAAAGGAAGATTTATCAAAAGCGCCAACTTGATAATCTAATTGAGAAGTATCTTGACCTTCTAAATTTCTAAAAATTGGGCTATGTTTATCTTGAAAATTGCCATAAATAACTCTATTTCCTGAAATTTCTTGAGATAAAGCTTTAACAGGAACTTTATCATAAACTCTAATTAAATCTGCCTCAGGTAAAGTTTTATAAGGTTTTAAAGATTGATAAATATATTTTATTGTAGATCCTGAATTAGCTGTCTCAAAATTTTTATTTACTAATAAAGTGTCTACTACTTGAACAGCCTGAGCGTCTGATTCCTTATATAAAATATCAATTTCAGTTACTTTTAAGCTATTGAATAAAGTGGTTCCTGTAATTTGTGAAGTATTATCAGCAGTTTTAGGAAGTGGAATATATAAAGTAATTTCATTTACTTTGTTTTCCATAAAATTTACTACAGTACTTCTAAAAGTTTCTTCTTCATTGCCTGGCATAAAATAGCCATCTTGCTTTGGTATAAAGCATTCTTGTGTAAAAGGCGCTAAAACAGAATATTCATTGTCATCAAATTTAAATCTGTAGCTAAAACGCACAAATTTATTCTCTAAATAATCAGGATCTCCGGGGTAATTAGCTTGTTCATAAGGGTTTGGAGTAGTGTTATTAGGTAAATTAGGGCTAACAACATCTTTCATAGTAGTTTCGTATTGCCCTGATAGAGAACTTTCTTGATATAAATTTATAGCTTCATAAGGTGCAAATTTAGCTACTGAAACATGGTCTTCCGTAGTATAATAGCCTAACTCTTTTTCAATGTTTATTTTTCTAGGCTGATTTCTGTTGTCTGTCCAAAATAATAAATTTTCAACTATATTAATACTATATATAGGACTTTTTGTAGAAAAATTTAAGAATGCTCCTTCTACTATTTTAAAAGATTTTTGAGTTAAGGTATTGTAAGCATAAATAAAATTACCCGCCGCAGAATTATATATATTTTCTGCATTAGTAGTTAAAAAAATATATGCAGTATTATTTACAGGATTTACAATATATCCTATTGCTTGCAGGTTAGCAGAACCTGATTCTAAAGATTGAAAATTTCCTTCAGGTAATAAAAAATTTCCGAGTACATTTTCTAATGCTCCAACGTCATCGCCTTCAGATTTACTAACTTGTATATTAAAACCTTGCCTGTATTCGCCCTGAGGCACTAAACGCGCGTCAAGATCTAAATTCATTTTAGACTTTATAAAAGCATTTTTAACTTCTGCCATTTATTTAACTTTTAATCCATTTAGATTTATTTCGCATTACTTGAACTATTTCATCTAATTTAATATTAGATAATCTAATTTTAGCATTTCTAAGCAATGCACTTTTTTCTCTTTTATATCTATTGATTATATATTCAGGAGTATTAACTTTTGTAGAAAGCACAGCATGGTTTACATAAGCATATACAGCTGCTTCAGCCATTTTAGGAACTTTCATGTCTTGATCATATCCAAGCCCGTCAGATATATATTCAAATATTACTAAAGCATCTCTTAAGTTACTTGAAAAAGATATTTTACCTTCTCTGTGATTCATTGTAAACCACCCGTTACTTTGTGATGTTTCAGGATCTAATCCGTATCTTCTTCCAGCAAACCCTTCAAAACCAAATCCGTACCATGTGCCAGGATAAATACCTTCTTTTATTTCGTTTAAACTTAAGTTACCGTTTATTAAACGATCATTTGCTTTAGCCCATCTTTCTTCTGTTAAAGAAGTAGCATCTATGTCTTCACTAAAGTTATCTTGAAGAGGGATACCTTGAAAATCCTGAGGTAATAAACTGTCTGGATTTGAAGTTAACGTTGTAGGATATATAATATGTTTAACCCCTAATTGATCTACCCATGACATTTTTACATAGTTTACATAATCTTGTGGCATTGGTATTGATAAATTATGAGGAATTTGAGCTTCTTGTGATTTTATACTAGGCAAAGTATCGTAGCTAAATTCTTGTAATGCGCGTTTAACATGAAATATAACATCATTGCGTTTTACATTTTGAATAATTTTTCCGTTGCCCACATAGCCTGCTAAAAAATTTGTAACTAATTCTGAAACTTTTATAAAAGCATATTCACCATAGTTTTCTTCAACTATATTACCATAAGCATCTTCATTTCCATAATTGCCTCCGGTTAAAGTTTTTAATTGTACAACTATAACTAAATTAGCAGCGGGAGTAGCCGCAAAAGTTATTGTATTGCCAACTACACTATATGTTTGTATATATTCTGTATATGATCCAGCTATTCCTGTTGGGCTGGTATAAAGTTTAAAATTATTATTTGCATAATTTACAGCATTAGGATCAAAACTGCTGAAAATTAAATTTGTATTAAAAGTAGTTGTAAACGCACTTGTAGCTCCGTTGGCTAAAAATGTCTGTGATCCAGCATAATATTGTGCATTGGTTTCTTGTATCAAACCACCATTAGGTTTTGCCATAACTTATTAACTTTTTTCGTTTATTTCATCCATTTGCACTTGCTGTGCCGCGGCTTGTACTATTTGAGGATCTCTTATAATAATTCCAGCGTATTGTAGTATTCTTAAAATAACTTCTGTTTGTTCACTTTCGTGAAGCTCAAAATTAATAGATCCTGTTAATTGAGTAGATGCATTATACTCTATTTCGTTATATAAATACTCACCTAGCGTACCTACATTAAAGCCCCATATTACATTAGATGGTTTTTTAACATATTCTACCTGCACATTATCTTGAATAGTATCTGGTTTTATAAACAAATAATTGTTTTCATATAAATATGTAGGAAAAGTTTCAGTTGCTTTTGTTAATTTGGATTTTTCAGAAATATAAAAATCATTTCTTTGAAGTCTTTGTATAAGCACTTCATTTTTGTATGTTACTTCACCTATCCTGTATAAATTTACTGTTCTTCCATAAGAATCAGTTGTAGGTAAAGTAAAATAATTAGTTGGAGTAGGTGATGTATTATTATAAGAGGCGTTACCAAACGTTTTAAATATAGCTATCTTTTCGTCTATATTTTCTAATCTATCAGCGTAGTTTAAATTGCTTTGAGGAACTCTAGCCTGTTGATTTAAATCTTCAAAATATTTTTCAAATATTTCAAGTTGAACTTGTGTCCCTACTTTGTTAAATTCATCAGGAGTCATATACCCCCTTTGTTCTTTATTTAAAATAGACAACACTGTTTGATATACAGTATTTACGTTTATTGCCATTTTTGTTTTTTGTTATATAATAGTAAGGCCGCCAAAAGACGGCCCTACATATTATAAATATTACACGTTATAGAAGTTTTTTCTCTATAGATTTGTAAACCTCTATGCCCTCATCTGTTTTAAAGAATGCGGCCATAGCTGAATACGGGTTTTCATCAAAAGGAACATTCATTATTTTCCTTCCTGTTTTAGCCCACGCAAAAGTTCTTTGATCTTGTGATAAATCTAAAAGACCCAATTCGGTAGCGTTAATAGCTACATTCCTTAATTGCACATTTTCGTCATTAGCCAATTCTAAGAATAGTTGAGCGTTTTCTTTAGCAAATATTAAAAGATCTCTTTTAATTTCTTTAGAACTCATGTCAGATACCTTAGAACCAACCTCAACTCTTAAAATAGCCTCAGCTTGATCTATATCCATATCTCTTGCTACATTTAATGCCTCAATTATATATTCAATAGTTTCCAAGTCGTCTACAGCTTCTTCTACAGGATTAAATTCGTTATATTTTACTCCTTTCATTGGATGATAAAGAGATAATAATTTTTGCAAATTTTGTTTTTCCTTAGTTACGGTTAATGTCCCATCCCTAAAAACAATATGTCCCAGTGTTGCTTCACCCGATTGTTCATCAACTAACGGTGAATTTTGATTGGTTGCATATCTTAATTCTCTTTGTTCATTTTTTTCTTTATCAAACCATAATAAAGGATAACGATTCGTATGACGAGATGCTATAGTATATGTTAATGGAGTTTTAAGACCATTTAATAAATATGTTCTGTCTTTAATCTCCCATTGTGGTTTTTTTGGTATTGATACTTTAGCTGCAGGTTTTGCAACTTCTTTTGTTTCAACTACTTGAGGTGCAACCTCAATATCTTTTACTGCTTGAGTAGCTTTTTTAGCCATGATATAATAAAATTAAATAATTAAAAAAAGATAAAAACTACCCCCGCGATTAAGCGGAGGTAATTAATATCAGAAAAATTATGATGCAGTAAACAATACGAAATTGTTAGCACCTTGTACACATAAACATCTTTCAGACAAAAAGTGAACATCCATAGAGTCAATGTCAGAAGTATAAGCACCTCCAGCAGATCCAGTAATCCAAGATTTCATTCTTCTATCCTCAGTTTGAGAAGCTCTGTAGCGAACATGCAAAAAAGGTCTACGAATATTAGAACCTAAAATTTGATCGTATACAGTTGATGTTCCAGCAGGAATAAGAACTCCATCAATTGCTGAAACAGCTACTCCACCTCTAGTTGAAGCGTCATTAAGATATTTCCAGTCAGTTTTATAAAAGTCATAAGAACCTCTTCTAAATCCTGAAAATCCAAGATTCAAAGCCATTTCTTCAGAGTTTTCAAATAGACCGAAAGCAGTACCTCCTCCGATACCAGAAGAAATATTAGCTAGCATATCGTCAAAATCTAAAGAAGTTTTTCTATTTAAGAAAAGCATGTTCTCTTCAATAGCGCCTTGAGTATCAAGATTTTTAAGGATGCTGTCAAATTCACCAAGACCAGCAGCAGCACTAAAGTTATTTAGTACATTACCTCTAGCTTCAATAGCAGCAAAAAGACCTTCAGTTCCGCCATAATCAGCAGCAATTCCAGCAACCCCAGAACCTGCAGCAGCCTTTTCGCCTTCAACCATAGCCATTTCAAGATAATCTTCAAATCTTAAACGAGTTTCAGATTCAGCTTTTAGGTACCATAGGTATCCAGATGTTCCATCTTCAGTAGCAACTTCAACCCAACCAATCTGAGCCATATCTGATCCATTGACCACATATTTTTCTTTAATAATAATTGGTGAATTGTTAAATTGAGTAAAAGATGGGGTTACGCTTCTAATATCAGCATCGCCAGTTCCTTTTCTATATTCAGAACCATATACAAATATTTTAAGACCAGTTAATACTGCGCCAGCGCTTCCAAGAGCAGTAGAAAGATTAGCCCCTGTATAAGTAGCAACAGTAAGAGTACCATTAGCGCTTCCAGCAGCATTAGACCCAGCACTAGCGGTAACCAAAGCTTTTACTTCAGCACCGGTGAGGGGGTTCATTACTACAATTGTTTGATTAGCAGAAACTACATTATCTACATAGCCAGGCCCCGCAGTTGCGCTAAGAGCGAATTGCAGATCAACATTATTTGCTAGTTTTGAAACACTGTCATAAGCAATGTGTAATCTATTTTGTTCTGACCAAATTACTTGATCTGAAGTCATAGGCATTTCTGCTCCTACCATACGTAGAAATCCAGAAAGAGTTCGGTTTCCGTATCGCTCTACTTCTTGTTCGTAGATCTCAGGAAGATATTGTGCCGCGAAATCTGAAAAATCATCGCCGGCCTTATCTGTAAATTGCAGATAATTTGTAGACAGAACTTGTTGTTTCTGACTAGGTTTAATTGTCCCAAATTCGGGTAATACATTTGCCATTTTTTAAATTTTAATTGTTAAATTTTTTTGTTCTAATTTTAAGTTTTGAAGAATCTAAACCGCTAACAGCTTTTACTTTTAAACCATTAACAAATACATCACCAGGAGCAGTTTGTCTTGGTTCAGTAGTAATGTTTTTAGTTTTAGCAACTTGTTCTTTAATGGCGTCGGCACGGCCTTGCTCGTAGAAATGTGTTGCCATAGTATCGGCGTTTCGCGCAGCGTAAATTGCTTTATGATAACCAGCGGGATCTTTCATTTGACCGTTTTTGTCTAGGAACGTCCCGACAAAGTCTGTAAGATCTTTTTGATTATCAGCAGTTGATTCAGGATCTTTAATACCATATCTAACTTTCTTTTCTCCTAATTTAAAATCAAAACCTTTGAAATCATTAGAAAAATAATCTTTAGTTGTATTAATAAATCCTTCTCGAACTGCGTCATTACGCTTTTGCTCTT
>WLWG01003304.1_pt1 | contig 11127 bp, 12 predicted proteins | sample 6712871 | NCBI WGS metagenome assembly WLWG01 (sample SAMN12718693, study PRJNA515312) | sponge metagenome | isolation source: marine sponge | host: Mycale hentscheli | place: New Zealand: South Island, Marlborough, Capsize Point | collected 2003-05-01 | reverse complement strand
GCTCGCTCGAGCAATAGTTGAGGTGTGCCATCTTGTGCAGCACAAGTTGTGCTGCATTGACTACTGGCTGCATTGGGTCAATGTGCGTCAGTTCTGTATAGAACTTGGCATAGGGAGCCTCGTCAGCAATTGGAATTTGCATTCCGTTTGTTGGTACGTTGAACGAACGTGCCAGTTGTGGACAAAGTGCAATGTAGCCAACTTCGTTAATCAACCCGTTGTAAAGGGTGTCCATGACAAGGGCTGACATGGAAGTTGGGAACGTGGTTGGATTCTCACCTGAACCGTAAGCAGCGATGGTGTCTACGGATGCTTGCGGGTATGCTGAAGCGGCACGGGCCTGAACGCCAGCAATGCTTTGGATGTAACGTCCAAGTGCAGTTGCACCTTCGTAGTCACCGTCGAAGCAGCGATGAAGTCGCTTCTTGTCAATGGCACGAATCTCTGTTTTCTTCTCAGGCTGTGATCGGACGAGTCCGGTCTTTGTGACCTGCGAACGAACAGCTTCAACTTTAGCAAGTGCTGCAGATGCTCGCTGTTCTTTCTCAAGTTCTTCGGATCGCTTCTCTACTGTTTCAACGAGTTTTTCGATCTCAGAAGCACGAACTTGCTCCTCTTCTGGTGTCTCGCAGTTGAGGTCTTGCATGACCCGCAACTCTTCTGTCGCGTCGCTAAGGCTCTTTAAGGCCTTCTCTTCGGCTGAATTCATTGGTTTCTCCAAATAGGTTAAAATGGCTTAAAGAGCCTTACGTGTAAATTACGCTGAATCGTCCTGTTCGGTAAAGTTGCTAGGGGGGGTATACGACCCACGCCCGCCCCTGAGATCGTCTAGTTTTCTGCTGATTTCTTCGGTTCGCCTGTCGATGGTTCGCAGTAGTTCCTGATTCACTTCCATTTGCGTGCCATTGGCCTCACCAATACTGATAATGCCTTGCTTTAGCTGATCAATCACCTTCGACAATGTTTCATTCGATTCAGTCACAGAATCAAGCAGTTTCATGTATCGGTCTGCTGCTGGCGACAAAAAGGAAGTCCACGCCACATACAGGAATGCCAACAGTAATAGAGTGGCTAAACCGTTCTTTTCCAAGAATTTGGATATGCCTTCTGGGCTGGCTATGTTCGGCGTGCCTTCGCTCATTGGAGTGCGTCTCCCATCTGCTGTTCAACGTGTTTCTGAATCCGGCTGGTAAACATCCTGGCCAGACGTGGGACGTCCGCATCAAGTTCCACATGGCTTGGCGTCACCCTAGCGGCCCCGCTAACTGTAATACCGTTGTAATTCAGGCTGCCTACAGCGGAATAAGCATCAACCCATTCCAGCGTCAGGCCAATATCATTAGCCAGATTGATCAAACGCTCTTTGGCTTCTGCCTGAGTCTTAAAGTGTGCTTTGCGTATCTTCATTATCGCCACCTTCCAAAGAGTCCTCTGCCGGATGAACGGGACGGTCCGGTTGGACAATTCCCGCCAGGACAACCGCCACTGCTGTATGACTTTGTTTTGCTTTTCGCCTGTGGTGCTGACGCCCTAACTTCCTCATTGTGAAGCAGGTTATGCAATGCAATCAGTTCTTCTCTTGACATCTTGTCAACACTGTTAGGTGTTACACTATGTTCTGTGATAAGATGTTCACGCATTCTGGATACTGGGACATTGGACGTCCCTTGCCAATTCCACTGCGTCTGTGAAAGGTCTGTGAGACATGAGGGTTGCTCTACTGGTTGCGTTTCTTCTGGGGTCTCTTCTTGCTGCGGCTCTACACATGTCGGACAGTCAGGACACGTTGCCTTCAACGTTTCAGCTTCCTGCAAAGCCTGCGTCAACTGTTCTTCCAACTTCCTGACGTACCCTTCGTCCGCACGCTTCGGTGCGTTCTCTAGATCGTCAAAGAGTTCATCGCGTTGCGGGGTGGCACAGTTGCAATTGTCACAACCGCACGTTCCACCGCACTTGCCTTTGCAACCACAGTCACAGTTACAGATGGTTTCGCACATGGCCTCATCTACGTCGTACGGCATAGGATCGCCGCTGCTGCGTTGGGCGATCTTGCCGCCGTTGCAGTAGTAGCCGCCGTCATCCCATTGGCAAGTGAGCATGGTGGCACCATCGCCAACCTTGCCGACGCCATTACATTCAGGACAGTTCGCACCCACTGTGTAGATGCTGCCGCCTCCCGGCCCTTTGGCTTCAACACCCACAACAACGTAGGCAAGGTAACTGGCTAGCCTATGCTTCTCAGCCGTTGGGAGTGCTGTTGCTGCTGCGGCACTATTCGCCAGTATCAAACAGAAAACCAAAAACGCTTTCATCTTTGTACTCTCTTTCTTGGATGGCAATTGAATCATGACCATTGTATATATTCTCATCATTGACTTCGTAACCAAACACCCAAAGGTATGGAACAAGAATAAGATGTGCGGTGATAGTGATCATTTAAAGTAGACTCCGTAGATTCCATTCAGGTAGCTTCTGTGGTGGGAATCCTTTGATAACTCCACAGACGTTGTAGTCGCGGGACGATACTTCTTCCCATTTGCACCAGAAGGCACCTTTGGGAATTGGTGGCAAGTCGCTTTTGCCTTGAACCTCACGAGGGCCTTTGATCCAAGACGTTCCCCATGAGTTCAAGAAGCAAACCATGCCAGCAGTGTTGTACTTTGACTTGGCTGCTTCTGTTGCGTCCGTCGCTATCACACACATACTGTGCGACCAAGAACCACTCCGCTTTGCTCGTCCCCATTCATCACGCGACTTAGCAAAACCTTGTGAGCCGCACGAGTTTGCAAAATATCCATTCTGCAAAGCATCGCAAAGTTCATCGAATGACTTGACTTTAGAATACGATTCCATCTTGTGGCCATTGAGTGTTGCAACTACATCGGACGGAGGGCCGCTCTTGCAATACTTCGATAGTGTGTTGGTCGAATACTTTGCTGCCGTCATCAAGTCGCCGACGTTTGGGTTGTCGTAAGGCACGCCAATAACAAGGCCAATAGTATCCTTGGCCCGGGCCATAGAAGTACTGCAAGACCATCCAGAAACACCTCCTTTTTTGCACCAATACGTGCCGACCGGAGAGATTGGCATTCCGGTGCGGTATTGCTCATCTGGTATTTCAGGCCAAGACCCAACACCATTAAACACTGCACATGCCAACGATCCTGTCAGCGAATGCGAACAACCCCGCCCAACGCAGTCTCCAGTAGGCTGACTTTTTGACCCGTGATACCAATCATCACGTCCAGACACTTTCCAGACGGCAGAGTATGCAAGCGATAGCTTATTGGCTCCGCTTCCAGCGATTCCATATTTGTACGCTGCATCTGCAAAGATTCCGTCCTCTTGAGACTCCATCATCTCTGCGCCGTCAGGATCAGGGAAGCATCCCTCATAGCCGTTGCTGTAGGCGGCCTCACACTCTTCTGGACTTTTGAACGTGGCTGGTGCGGGCCAATCATTGTCACGGGTTCGCTCTGCTAGTGTCTTTAGCTTTGCCATCTTTGCTCCTCAAGTAATACTTACGTCAAGAGAACCCGATGCAGGGCTGTCCTGTGGGTCTTCGTCTAAGCTGGTGATAGTGCAGGTCACTTTGCCAGCACCAGAAGTTCCCCACGTCACTTCACAGGATGCTGTGGTAGAGTCGCCTGTACCACCTTCCAGAGACCACGAATAGCTGCGATTTCCAGCATCCCCATCATTCAATGCTGTGTATGTCCCCACATCGCCCTCCGCAACGCTGTCGAGACCTTCGATCGTAATATTGCCAATGTTGGTTGGCTTTGGAAGTGTTCGGAACGCTCCTTCTGTGTATTCGCTAGTGCCGCTATTGCTAATTGCTGCAACGCGATATGTATATTCTGTACCTGGTGTTAGTCCTTCATCTTTGTACGCTGCGTCAGGCCCTTCGTAGATTGTTGAGTTTCCACGCTTCAGTATGTAGCCATAAATCTTTGACGCTTCAGTTGGTATTGTTGCCGGAAACGTAAGGTCAATCGAATCTATGGCAGGAGTTCCAGATAGCGTTGGTGCGTTCGGAACGTCTTGCGCTTTCGGTAGTGGAGTCTCTTTAACTTTCTTGTAGTCAAGGATTGCCAGCTTCACACGATCTCCATAGACCCACGCCTCAGCAATCATGACAACATGGCCGCCGTCAGCAGCGTCTGAATATGCGCCCATTTTCCCCGGTGTGTCTGATAGCCAGTAGGAGACGTCATTACCAAGGTTGGTAATATTGGCGGACTCAATTATTGCACCGCGTCGAATGTAGAAACACTGGCCGCCTGCGTTTGTTGTCGTAACAGATATGCCAATTACGTTTCCTCTTTCAGGATTATTTGCAGCGGCTTTGTATGCCATTGCAGCACCAGGCACGTTTGGCTTACATATCACGTCACCTGTCGCAATGTCCTCACCAACAAGAATTGACGAAGCACTACCGTCCATGACGATGATGTCTGTTAGGTCTACGGTTTCCACTACTTGTTCCTTTCGATTCTGTCATGTATCGCCACAATGAGGTAGCCTGCGGCAGCCCCAACCACCAACGCTGTGAACCAATGCTCCGGTGGTAGTAAGTTCACCGCGTTGCCTTTCCAATCTCTTTTAAACAGTTCGCAAACTTACTACGGTCTGCGTCAGACATAGGTGCGATGTCTTCGCCAATGCACTTCACCAGTTCGGCCTCAATCGCATCTGCTAAGGCTGGATACTTTGCCGATGGCTTAAAGACGCCGTTGTAGTCAAAGGACAGAATGCCAACTACGAAAGACTGTGCCTTCTCTGTGTCAGCAATCAAGCCCCGCCCGTCTGCGTTTACCATGTCACCACCAGCAGTGAACGCATCGGACAACCATATTCGGTCCTGATCCTCCATGCTTCTACTGGTTTGGTGCAGTCCCGTCATGGGGCCGGTATACGGTTCCACAACTACACATGGCACTGGTTCCGGCTTGGGTGGACGTGGCCCGCCTCCATCACCACCAAACAGGTAAGCAAGCGTTGCCAGGACAACGGCGTAACGAATCAAGTCTGAGGACTTCATCGGGCCACCTTTGCGACTGTGACGCTTGTCCCTTCTATCTGCGGCCTTCCGCTTACGATTTCGTGTATCAGTGTGTCACATGCTGCAACTGCATCAGGCAGCCTCCGCTTGTCAACGTAGATGCGGACTGCCATTACATCGGCAACCCATTCCGTTCGCGTCTTCTCCTGCACTGGTTCAGGAACACAGCAACAAGGACAGTTGCCGTGAGCGTGTCCGTTTTCCTTCGGTGCTTCCCCGCCACCAGCCTGCAAGGCTTTGATCTGTTCCTGTATCTTTGGCCAGAACAGCACAACGGCCGCACCTATGGCAATCAAGATTTTATCGATGTTCGACGTTATCCACTCAATCATTATCATCCCTCCCGTATTTGCTCCATGCGGAGCTGATGTCTGGCAAGGTACAGGCGATCTGCAACTTCAGCCGGTATGTCTGTTACTAGGTTTTCCTTCTCTTGCTTCCGCTGCCATATCTTAAAGCTGCGAATAGCAGAGCCAGCCTCTGGGTACGCTGGTGTTGTGACTACGCTCACATCTACCAGGTCTTTGATCTTTGATATGTAGCGGACGGTCTTGCCGCTTTCCTTTCGGAACTCAGCCTTGTCAACCATAAAGGCAAAGCTGCTGCTATGGATGTCCCCGCGTTGCATCAGTTCGGCCAGGTCACGGCCTAGTGTGGTATCAGGCATATCAAACGAATACGCCAAGCCCTTGTCGTCTAGTGATAATCTAAGTGTGCCGCTAGTGGATCTAGCCAAGACGCTTTCAGGCTCATGATTAAACAAAGCAAACACATCTGGATTCCTATCAAGAATCCCGTCAAACGCTCCTGGCTCAATCACCTCTTCAAACCCGCCCAGGTCTACACTGCGGCTGTTGTATAAAGCAGCATAGCCTTCAACGGTTCTGGTGCCGCCTTCTGCTATTCTGATTTCCGCTTTACTTGCTGGAAGAACGCGGCGTTCTGGTTTTCGTACTCTTCTTCGTCGTTTTTTTGCGGGTTGCTTTTTTTCTGGCATTGGTTGGCTCCTGTTCTTCTTCCTGTGGTTCCTCTGCTGTACCTTCGCCTGTTGCCTTCAGTCCCTGCTGGGCTGCAATCTGTAACGGGCTGAAGTTATTCAGCGGTATGTATGTATTATCTGCGGCTTCTGTTTCTAGCGGTGGCAACTCTTCCGCCCGTCTCACATCATTAGGCGACATGGCCGCCATGTTGAACAGTGAAGCGTAGTAGTTGGCCCGGCTGGAACTGTCACCCCTCATCATGCCCCTCACATCGATTTGGTTATTCAACTCTTCTTCCTGATTGAACAGGCCGCGCTGGAAAGCTGATTCCATACGGTTGACCCAGGGCGTGACGGTCTGCTGTGTGAACCGCAGCATGTCATCTTCATAACTGCCGCCCGGTTCGCCAATCATAGAAGCAGGCACCCGCATACCCCTAGCGATCTCCTGAACCAAGAACTGTCGCACAGCAACCAGATCCGAATCAACTGCGGAAGATGGTGCGAATTCTCTAGCGGTTATTCCATTAGGAAGGACACAGGTCTTCCCTGTATTCAGCGGACCTTTGAACATGGTGTTCCATGATCTGGCCAATGTCTTCATGGCGGGCTCTGGAATCGGTTGTGAGCTTTCCAAAATTACAGACGGCCTGGCGTCATTGTTCCAGAACCGCTGGCTGGCGATGTCCATAAGGCGGGCCAACTTAATAACAGGAGCAAGCAAGTTCAACGGGCAGAGTCCTTTCCACCCATTGTCGCTTAAATATCGAATGTGTATTACCTGCCTGCTGGTGAATCGTCCGGTCTGCGTACCGTCCGCAGCATAGTAATCAAAGACGATCTCCCCTGACTCCAATTCTCTGGGCGTCACATACAGAGGATGTAGCGGACGCATTGAATTCACCATGCCATCAGGGCCAGAGGTTTTCAGTGCATAAGCATTCCCCCAGACACAGCAATTCGTCAACAGCGTAGATCGAAATTCAAAAGAAGTCTGGTAGTTGTTGGGTTGCTGTGACAGGAGGAAGTTATAAGGGTGGGCTTTGTACGGTGTGTTTCCGTCTTCATCGCGTTTGTAAACGTTCCAGGGCAGACCTGAAACCGAATCACTGATCGCCCTGACACATGCATGAAATGCTGATACGGCCATGGCGTTGTCAGAACCCTGCACCACAGCCTCATCGCTGATGCCGTAATAGTGCATCGGCGGCAGTGGGTCCGTATTGAACAGGGACAAGCTACGCTGTTCCGCTGTTGTGTCTGGGCTGGTGCCGCTACTGAATATGTTGAATAGTCCCATTAGATTTCAAATATTTCCCATGATTGTTCCAACTGCTTTTCGGCAGTGGACTGAATAGCGGCCGCCATTATCAAACAAACTAACCCGTCTATCTTTTCAGAAGACTTTGCTTTTGAGGGTTTGACGTTTCCGGTTGCGTCTTCTTCAACAATAAGGTTGCTAGCGTTCCATGCCAGAACTGGGTTGCCTTTATGATTTAGCTTTCCTGCTTCGATGTAGGATTCAACGATCTTGGTCGATCCAGACATGGAAGCAAAACCTTGTCCAAATCCTAAGCAATCAAGCCCATTCCCTACAAGTCTGTTAATAGTGGACGCTCCCTGCCAGCGGTCAATAGCTACCTGCTGGATATCATGCTTTTCACCATAGGCTTTAATGTAGTTTTCTACAGCTTCAAAGTCTGTAATATTGCCGGGCGTAGCCTCAATAAACCCGTCCGCCATCCACCTGTCGTACGGCACATGATCGCGGTTGACACGCTCCAGAAGGCAGTCCTTTGGGATAAAGAACTTACAATCCACATCGTAGGTTTCCCCATCTTCGGACGGGAACAAAGACAAGAAGCAGGTAAGGTCTCTAGTGCTAGCAAGGTCCAACGCACACCAACACTTACGGCCTTCCAGCGGTGCGGACCATTCCCTGTTGCCTACGTTCCACGCCTCCGGTGTGATGAACCTACCGTCAATAGCCACAGGTCTGTTGAGCCTGTACCGCAACCATGCGTTGCGTCTGGTCCTGGTGTTCTGTGCTTCTTTGGCATCGCCCTCAAAAGATTCAATGCTGATGGTGTGGCCTAGTGACGGGTTGGCGTTGTACCAGTGATCTCTATTAGTGAAGTATTCCTCTTCATCTTCTACATCAGGGGCGGCATAAATCTTGCCGTAGAAGGACGGATCAAGACTAGGCTCTGCTTCTACCCGTTCGCAGTATTGCCACAGATCCCACCAGGGCAGACCAGGGTTCCTGGCCGCACCTGCTGTTGAGATACTCAATAGTAGCGGGTTCGATCTGGATGCGGTCGCGTACCTAATGGCATTCCACAGCCGGTCATCCTTCTGGGCGTGGGTCTCATCGAAGATAACCATTGACGCATTGATACCTTCTTGCCGATGATGCTCACCGCTTAAGGTGTAGTATCGGCTCATAGACTTACGGTGCAGGATCGTATTGCGGCTGTCTATCACGTCCAGAACGCCCTTTAGATGTGGTGATGCTCTCACAATGGCAGCGGCTTCCCTAAATACAATGGAAGCCTGCGCTCTGTCGGCGGCACATGACACAGCTTCGGCCATCGGTTCCCCGTCAATCAGGAGCCCGGCCAGTGCCAGACAGGCGGACAAACTGGACTTCCCGTTCTTCTTTGGAACGAATAACGCGGCCTGACGAAACCTACGATGTCCATGTTCATCCACCCATCCGTACACAGTCTCAATAAACTCCCGCTGCCAGGGTAGCAGGATGAAAGGCTGGCCCGCCCATTGGCCTCTAGCATGGTGACAGATCGTCTCTATGAACTTACAAACACGTTCGCCGCGTTGCGGTTGCCACTGATAACCCGGCACATATTCAGGGCGGTCTGAACCAGGTATCTTTTTGGAACGCTTTGCCATTACGCTATGAACTCATCTAGCGGGTTCTTCTTTTCATCCGTTGCGTCTATCCCTGTTCTGGCTGATGGCGTCATACCGAACTCCTGCTCTATTCGCAGCATTGACTGAGCCAGCTTGTTCATCTGTGAAGCGGCAGGGGATGTCTGCATATACTTCACCTTGCCGTCTGCGTCTTTCAGTACCAGAACATCTAGGCCACGCCTGCATTGTTCCAGATACTTACACCACTGTTCCCACATGGTGCAGTAGCGGCCCAGGGTTTCAACGTCTGCCTGTGTCAGCAGGCCGCAGGGGTTGAGTATTGGTTCCAGATGGTTCCACTTTTCCAATGATTTGCCTGACAAGTATTCAGGTGGTTCAATAGCTGTTCGGTCTGGCCTTGCCTCCCGTTTGTTCAGCGGACGGTTGCCAGGGTTTCCCTTTGCCATTTTAATGACAGTGGGTTCAGGTCGGGGGCCGCGTTTTCCCATCGGCGTCCTGCCTTTCTGCTTTTTGGCCTGTGAGTGTTTCCCAACGTTGTACTATAACGTCACAGTATTGCGGGCTGAGTTCCATACCATAGCATGTGCGGTTGAGTTGTTCGGCAGCAATCAGGGTTGAGCCAGAGCCTAGAAACGGGTCAAGGACTTTTTTCGCATCTGGTAAAAGCTTCATTCCTTTGGCTGGTAACTCAACAGGGAAACAGGCTTTGTGATTTCCCGCCTGAGAATTCGTATTATTTACTTCCCAAAGATTAGTGTGTACATCCTGCAATCCTAAGGATTTTTTGTTTGTAGAAAATACATAAACAGGTTCCCACGTCCTTCTCATACAACCCTTAATAGGAATGGCGCTGGTTTTTTTCCAGCATACTTGCTCAATCAGAAAATCTATTTTTGACTGTATTTGTTTTATGTACTCAGACTTTGAATTTGCATTGTACCCGCAGTTCCAGAATATAAAACCTGCGGTATGATCAAAGCAGTTGCTTAAAACATTTGCAGCAAATTCAACATATTCCTCCGATGTCTGGTTGTCTTCAAATTCTTTGTATAGCGGAACGCTGCTTTTAGAATTAAAAATATCTCCTTGGCCTGCTGTTGCATTTGCATTGTATGGAGGACTTGTAAAAACCATATCCGCTGTCGCCCCGTCCATCAACCTGTCGACGTCTTCCTTCTTTGTTGAATCACCGCATAACAATCGGTGGTTCCCCAACGTCCACAGATCGCCCAGCTGTGTTACAGGATCGGCAGGAGGCTCTGGTACTTCGTCTTCTTCGACTTCCGTTGTGTCATCTTTGTACAGGTCCGCAGCTTCCGCCATGTCTGCGTACATTTCCTGTAGACCTTCGCTGCCTGTATCAACATTCCTTAACAATGAATCCAATGCTGCGGCATTGGTTTCTGCTAGTGCCGCTAGTGGGTCTAGTGACAGAAGCAGCTTGTCCGATTCGGATTCGTCAATGTCAAGAATGAGAACAGGAACTTCTTCTTCCGGTGTAGTCTCAGCCCGCAGATGGCCGTCTACCAAAACCAAAGAACCGTCCTCCTGTTCTCTGGCCAGCAACGCATCAGCGTATCCGATCTCTGCCAGGATTCCTTTCAGTGCGTCCTGCTGTGCCTTTGGGTGGGTTCGCCAATTTTTTGAATTGGGGTGTAACTCATTGGCTTTGACGTGCCGCAATTCTTTGATCCGGTTTCTGATTTTCATAGTGCCCTCCTATGGCATGAACGCTTTATATCATATTTTGGCGGGAAACAATCAAAACCCCCATAGTAAAACCTGCGTTTTCGTTTGCTGGGCTAGGCGGGCGATTTACGTCCAGTGCTGTTTTTTAGGCCTAACCACCCCCTGCCAGACCAGCCTGACACCTTGACAGATATCTGTCAACCCCGTTTCTTCTTTGGCTTTGCCGGCACATTCTTGTTCACAACGTAGTCCAGAGCGTCCTTCATATACTTCAGGAAGCTACCTCTGCCAGCGCCTAGTGTAGCACTCTCTGCCTGCTTGGCAAACGGACGCGGTGCCACACTGCCAACGCTCCGCAGCTTACCAGCCTTGTATGCTCTCTTAGCGGCCTTGCTGGTGTTGCGTCCAGCGCCCACAAATCGTTCCTGTGTGCCTTCATCAACAAAGATGCCCCTGAACCCCTGCTTCTTCTTTGACCGCATTAGGCCAACCTTAGCGACCC
>WLWG01003302.1_pt1 | contig 11129 bp, 19 predicted proteins | sample 6712871 | NCBI WGS metagenome assembly WLWG01 (sample SAMN12718693, study PRJNA515312) | sponge metagenome | isolation source: marine sponge | host: Mycale hentscheli | place: New Zealand: South Island, Marlborough, Capsize Point | collected 2003-05-01 | reverse complement strand
CAGCTAACACATCTTTCATGTCAAGCCATCCTGTTTCTGTATCACGTGCGTCAACCCATGTCACACGTACCATTGGTATGTTGTTTATGTCCATTAGTTCCACTTGGGTGAAACGCGATCAAATCCTTCCTGTACATCTTCTCCTTGTGTTTCTCTACGTTTGTCACGCATAGGACGATCTTTAATAAATTGATCTACTATTTCAAGAAGCATTAATGTAGGAAAAGGTACACCATGGCATTTGGCGTTTACTTGTAAATGATCTATTAAACTATCAAACGACCATTTTTCATTCTCTGCTGTTACACAGATATCGTATATACTTTTACTTACTTTATTTAGCTCTTTTATCATTCTATTTCTCCTTTAAAAGCCTGGGTACTCGGGGCACGCTATCCCACCCATTGATTCATAATATCCTACAGCATTATTAGCTGCAAGCATGCGCTCTTCGTCACCTTCAAACATAGCATCGTAAAATTCATCACGTGCACGTTTTAATTCATCATGTACACTCACTTCCTTAATCACACTCATAACATTCCTATCCACATTTTATATATCCATAGTAACACCTGGAAAGCTATCCAAAATTTAATAGGTATTAATAAAAACCAAAACAACGCCCAAATCATATGCGCACCGCAATGTACTCGTAATCAAAATCTTCATGTTTCTTTTGTACTAACGTTACCACACCACTGTCTGCAGCTTTATACACATGTTGCTTAATTGTTCTCACACGTCGCTCATCCATGGTAGGTGATAATTTTTGTAGCCATGGCCCACATAAATAACCACGGTAATAAGTAATTCTATTACCTTTACTAGATTTATTTAACCAATCATCAAATTTCTTTATACTTAACATAATATCTTTCTAATACGAAAGCTCTCGTAGGGTTTGCATGACCGCACCTACAACCTTTTCACGACAAATCATGTTCTACATAATAACGCTACTTCAGTACCACCCTTAGTTACCTCAGACACTTGTCCGTACTTCCCTAAAAGCATGCCTTACAACTTTGTGATTGTTGTTCAGCCAGAGAGTACCAACCCATTGCAATTGTGCTGGCCTTCTCTTTCGTATAAGGGTGTATACCATGTTCACGTGAACAAAACAAGAGTTTTATTTCCCTGTTTTCCGCCATTATTTATGTCAAGATAAATTATTTTATTGACACTGTGGATAAAAAACATGTCAAGCATTTTTTTCTTGCACATAATTGACACATAATGTACACATAATTTCTCAACTTCATTTCATCTCGGTGGATCAAGCGCACTCAAGTAGTGCCTTGGTCCCCAATTAAAGGACAACGTGACTAAATTACTGTGGCAAAAATTTATAAAATGGTTATACTATCAACCACATAAAACATACATGAGGGGAAAATGAGTATATTCGGAGTAGCATTACGAGGATTTGGAAAAGCTCTAATTAAAAAAAGTAAAAACACAGCTAAAAAGAAATTTGATGCCAAACGTAGCACATTTAAAGCAGCATCAGAAAAAAATAAATTAAACCAAGATATATCAAAGACCGTTAAAGATGTTAAAAAAGCTAGCGAACGTGCTGTAAGACTAACAGGTAAAATTGGTCTTAAAAAAGATTAATGTCATTCCTGGTAGCCAATCTACCTCCAATCAAAGTTCATGTTAAAAAAGAATATTTATATGATCATGAAAAAGGCCATGGGGAATTTGTAGAAGGTGTTTGGGTTACTGTTAAGTCAATCCAAGGCCGAGCGCTCTACTTTGAAACGTATCTGCCGCAATATGGTGCTTTATATGATAAGCTGCCTATTAGTGCTTTCGTTAATAGTCCTGTTGAGTCATCTCTTCCATTAGAAGAACTGCAGCTGTGGGATGCATTTAGTTACCATTTAACTATAGTAGAAAAAGAATCATTAGCCGGAACACGTTGTAAATATCTTGCTCCAAGTAAGAAATGGTATTATGGTGAATACTTATTTACGATTGACAACTGCCATGCGGACAGTAACACCTTAAATACATCTTATTCTGAGGTCCCAGAGGAGCACAAATCGTTTAACATACTTGAATTAGATAATGGGCATTTTGCTGCTCAACCTAATAACCGCGTATTGTTTTATGATAAGTCTTTGACCCCAGCTAAGCCGTTGCAACCTGATTTTAAGGTATCAACAGAGTATTATTCAGTCGAAAATAAAAGTAAATGGACCGCAGGAGATGATACAAATTACTTCTACGATCTAAAGGAACAAGAGTGAAAATATTTTTTTTATTAATGATCATATCAATGCCTAACATGCCATCGGTACGATACAATGCAATGATTTATCCAAGCGAAGCACACTGCCTTGATGCACGTGATGGGTACATGAATGCATATGCTGCTAAAGACTTGGAATATAAAAGTAAATTAAAGACAGAAGCTTTCTGTATTCCCTTTGATTCTTTCCCAATTCTTGGTATACACACTACTGACACATAATCCTGGAGGGACATGAAGTACTTTAAATACCTGGCGTCATTGCCAATTCTTATATCTTTGATAGCCGGTGCATACGGATCTCTCAACTATATCAATAAGTTAACCGCACAAATTGATGAAAGCACTAATACAATTGCTTTATTAAAAGTAGAAGTAAAAAACTTAGAACAACGTGTCTATGGAGATCTGGATAACATCCACGCTATTTTTACTGATAAAACTAACATAAACTCTACTAATTATGCGTCAGCAAGGGAAGAGCTAGTAAAAGAAATGGCCGACATGGCATCATGGGTAGGACGTATCGAGGGTATTGTTGCGGCATTGCGTGATGGTTCCTACAAACTAGCATCACAAGCAGAGTACCAGGCGTTAGAAGAATTAGTAAGAACAAACGCAGATGCAATAAGACAAATAGGTTATGATATTAAAGATTTAGAAAGAGTAGCATCAGGCGGTTATTAATGAACTATGAACGTGGACTACTAGCATTCTTAATGGTATTATTAATTGTATGTTGTTTAATAAGCACTAAAACACAAGCAAGAAATGATTATTTAGGTAATAGCAACAGCAGCTGTGAGCGTGGTAGAATAGAATTGTACACAGAACTTAGAGGAACAGATGGCAAAGATATATATCAAGATGGTGATGGTGATCCTAACAACAGCTACACATCCTATGATGATGACGTCAACGGAACCATTGGATTACGTTTTAGTTGGCCTTTACAATCAACGTGTAACAATGAGACCATAGAACTGTTGCAAGAAAATGATAAATTACGTCAAGAATTAGAACTATTAGCCAATTGTGCTAAATATAAAGACCTAGAACTAGGCCCTGAATTTGCTACCGTGCGTGAGATGTGCAAAGGGGTCAATAAAAAGGCAGAAAATGCCGAATAAAGAATGTCCAGCATGTAACCAAGATCCATGTACATGTGATGATTTTTGTGATAGTTGTGGGGCATGAAAGTATCAGATAACACAGCAATAAGCATGCCTATGAGAAACCTGCTCTCGATATTAGCAGCCGTTGGAATTGGTGTGTGGAGCTATTTTGGGATTGTAGAACGCTTAAATAATATTGAGACAAATGGTAAATTAATGATTGCCGACGTCGAGAAAAACACAGAGTTTAGAATTAAATGGCCTCGTGGTGAAATGGGCAATTTGCCTGCAGATAGTCAGCAGGACATGCTCATAGAATTTATGGCAGCGCAGATAGAAGCAATGCAAGAAGAAATGGAAGGTATGATGAGTAATACCGTAAATATAAAACGAGCTCAACAAGATATAGAAAAATTAATTTTAGACACAGAAAAACTAGAAGACAAAGTGAGGGCAAATGGAAGTCATTAGCGTAATACTTATGTTTGTTTTTGGTAACATGAATGACCAAGCAACTCAAATGACACAATATGTTCCTATGGAATCATTATCTAAATGTATGAAAGAAGTACGATTACTTAAAAAGAAAAATACAGGATATGATAAAGATGCTTTTTGCGGTCCTGGAATTGTGCATATAGAGGACGGTGAAGTAATTGCATTATATAATGCGGTGCCAGAGGGTGCTACAATGGTTAAAAAAGAAATAGATGCAGCAGCATTTGAAAGATGGTCTCTCCGCGCTAAAGCTAAGTGGGATTAGTGTTTAGTTTGGTTGTTGCGCGTACTCTCGAATTTTCTGCAACATACCATGTACACCATTCCTTCGTCCAGGCGTCAACAAAACATCTAAACGTAAGTCTTCTAAATCTCTTCTTTCAAAAGATAAAATTTCTTTTGAAGTTGACCCACTAAAAACATCTGCTAATAAATTTACCATACCGCGTGATATTAATGCGTCTGAATCAGCACTAAAAGAATATTTATTTTTTATAAAATGTGGAACTAACCACGTGCGTGTTTGACAACCATGTATTTCAAATTCTTTTTGTTTATATTGTTCTTGCATGTCTAACGATTCTTTACCAAATTTCATTAACCAAGAAAATTTATCTGTATCGTCAGGTATTCTATTTAGTATTTCTACGTATCTTTTTAATTTTTCTTTTATCATTCTTTTTCTTTCTAAATAATTTCATCCAATCTAATCTTGGACCAAAATAAATTGCCTTATATTTGTTTCCTAACCAGTCATGATCATAATACCACTGCCACACGTGTTTTTGTGCTTTTTCCATTAAAACCCCGGGATGAATCCTACCACCCATGTCTTTAAACCCCGATAGCAGGCAATTATGAGCTTTTTTATTTGGCGGAAAACCGTCGTTTTTTTAGAATCGTCATTTGGGTCCCAAACAGCCATTACATGGCCATTTATATCACGGTACTTAGGATTTAGTGGCATTAGGCATCTCTATCACGTTATCTTTGTTAGATCTTTCAATTACTGCGTTAAATGCAATTGAAATTCTTTGTCTATCAGATCTATTTACATCAACATCATGTAATAAATAAGAAGGCCAGACTAAACAATCACCATCTTGTGGTTCATGACCAATCATGTTTGCATAAGGTTGTCCTGGTCTAATCATTTTATTCATTTGTTCATTAGTTGCAAATCTAATAATGCCAGTTCTACCACCTTGTATGTAGTATACTCCAGACACATCACAATTAGCGCGGTAGTGTGAATGAAACATATTAACAGAGCCAGGTTCATTAACGTTTGTCCAATATGTTATTTGTGCATCCATTTTTTCTTTTGGAAAGTAATGATCCATCCAACCGCTTAATAACAAACCAAATGCTTTAAACAATTCTGTTTCACATTTGTATTTGTACATACTGCGCCAACATCCAGCATTACCAGCTGGCATGCCAACTTTATCTTCTTTTCTAGCTTCTTCAATTTCTGTTAATAACAGATTATTTAAATTTCCATAATTTGCATAACGTTCATAAAATATCCTTGTCTCTTGTAGAGGTATTTTAGCTAACGTTGCTGGTACTTTCTCGTTCATATTTCTCCGTTGCACATTTTGGACCACATAAAAATACCATTTGATATTTTTGATCCGGGTTAAATTTTTTACTCGTCCAGTAAACTAATTTCTTAAACCATGTGTCACATTCTGAACATAAAAATTCAGGTCCTTGGCGCACGGTTTGTTTATCATACTCCACACAAACCTTCGCATTCATCTGCAAACTCTTCATCAAATGTTTCACCAAATAATGATGCTTGAGCTTTAGGTTCTAAAAAATTTATGTCTCTTAATGGCTTAGCTGATTTATGTAAAAACAACTCTGTCTCTGTGTTCTTTAATCCATGACGTATTTTGTCATCAAGATCACACGCGTCTTCCCAATCTTTAGGATAGTTCTTCTGCATGTTTTTCCACTGATCATTGTGATGATAAGGACAACCAATGCACGATGATTTACCAGGCATAGGGTGTTTTTTTATATCACGGTACCATTGTAAACAATCAGCACGTGACATTTTCATTTCAATTAAAGGCCAACGTGATGTTAACCATGGCATTCTGGCTTTCTTCATACGCATAGCTTCATCAGTAGATATACCAATCCATTGTTCTACAATCATATCTTTAGGCACTCTGTACCTAGGTTTAACTCCTAATAATTCACGCATTTTCTTTTGAATAGGGATCACCTTATAGTCATGTGTACACTGTCTATAAAGCATCCCCACTCGTCCACCATTAGGACGTGCAGCAAACAAAGGTGGGTTTGGTACACGACCAGCAAACGATTTCTCCTCTTCTCTAGACCCTGGTTCCGGGTTCGCTGCTTTGATTAGATCCTCACGGATATTTCCTCTCTCTACAGTGATAATAGGACAAATTGTTATTGCTTTCTTTAAATATTCTACATGCTCATAGACAAAAGATGGCTCCCATCCTGTGTCAGCAAATATCATATAATCTGGTTTATGTTTGGTTAATCCTTCTTGTGCCATTAAAGCTAGACACGATGATTGAACACCAGCTCCTAATGATAATATACGTAGGGTAGGTTCACGTGGTTCACCTTTACCTTCTGTGCTATCATATTCTGCTGGCTTTCCAGTCTTTGTTAAATTTGTAGTTTTAAAATATTTAGGCTCTTCCGTAGCTGCTACTGCTGCCATCATGTTTAATTGTTTTTTATCAGGGGTCATTTTACTAGACATTTCTTCTAAAAGTTTACGTCTTTCAAATGCCATTTGTTCATGATTAATGGCAAATCCTGGCTTAACTCCCTCAACAGCTTTTTGATTTGCTGCACGGCTTTTGCCTTGTTCCTTGTACCCGGGTTTTCTAGTCTCTGTCATAGGCCTCCAACTTCTTTAATGTACGGATGATTTTTTGCGTATAATATACGTCTTCCGCATATATTGCAAGTGTCATAGCTAACTCCTCTAAGTTAACTATCTCATTGAAATACTGTAATAATCTTTCTTTTCGGAACTGTTGATAATGATGGTTATTGTTTAGCAAATACATATAGTAAGAGATGGATTCGCACTTTGTCTCAAAGATCCTAAGCCCCCAGCTCGCATTAGGAACATTTAGCGGCTTTAGTTGATCATCCGACGAGTCAAATGTGCGGATTCCAAGGAGGTTATTACCTTCTACGGCAAACCTAGATTTACCCCAATTAGATTCATGAACCGCTTGTGCAATAACTAAATTTACAGGCACTCTTTCACTTTCTTCATGTAATGAATTTAAATGTAACGTACATGCGCGTACATCTTCTATAAATTCTTCATTGTTTGTGTAATCCATAACAGGATTAAAATTCATACAAATCATTAATGTGACACAAATCCAGTTCATCCACCCCAACTTTCCCCAAGGTCTATATCCGCCTTAGATGGCACTTCTAATTCTACACATGTTTCCATAATGTGTTGTATTTCTTTAGCTTCTTTTTCGTCCTTTACTGAACAATCTAGTTCATCATGCACTTGAATCAAGGGCACAACTCCTAATTGTTCATATACGTCCACCATGGCTTTTTTAGTTTGATCTGCAGCTGAGCCTTGGATTAATCTATTTAAAGCTTTGTAGGTACCAGCACGCTTGATTGCGTCCCCATATTCTACCTTAGCTTGGTTATGTGGTAGTGCTTTGTGTACCCCCCAAGACGTTGGTTCCCATAAATCAAATCTACATTTACGACCAAGCAATGTACGAATAATACCCTTAGAATTGGCACGATTCATAACTGCTTCCAACATACCTTGCATAAATGGCACACGTTCACGGAAATCCTGCAACATTTTCTTAGCATCTTGTGGATCTATATCTAACTCACGAGCCATCTTATTATAACCCATGCCATACATCACACCTAAACCAATAGTCTTAGCTAGTCTTCTTTCAACCCCTGCCATGTCTGCTGTTTGTTGGTGAAAATCAAGATCACTTTTTTTATAAGCTTCTTTAACTTCTTCAGCGCCTAATTGTTTAACAAGGCAAGCCCAATGTGTAAGTAACCTGGGCTCTTGTTGCGAGTAGTCTGCTTTAAGCCAGTACTCGCCAATTTCCGGTATAAATAGTTTTCTAATCTCTTGCGCAAACTGCCCACGACTTGGTATCTGTTGTAAATTTGGATGATTATAACTAAACCTACCAGATACAGTTCCACCACTATCAGATCTAATTTGATTGATGTGTGCGTGAATTCTACCATTAGTGTTGTGTTTTAATAAACCCTGTAAAAAAGTTCCACGTAATTTATTAAGCTCACGTGCTTGCATAATTAAACGTGGTAACTCATGTGGATGATCCGTAAGGAACATTTTAGTAAATGATGGTGAATCTGTTTTAGCTGTCCTATCATAAGGAAGATTCATGGCATCAAAAGCTTTGGCAATAGAAGCCGCAGCCCATATCTCTACATCTTGATTAGTTAAATCCTTTATTCTTTTTAAAAGTTTCTTCTCTTTGTTCCTAAATTTATCATTTAAATCTAAAACTTTATCTTGATCAAATCTCACACCCTTCTTTGTCATGTTAAATATTACTTTTATTAATCTACATTCTATGTCGTAAATTGTATCTAAATTATCTTTCTTAATCTCCCATGCTAATTTCTCATACAACTTTAACGTTAGCCTTGCGTCTTCCTCAGCATACTCTCCTACAAATGTAGCCGGTAATTTATACATTTCAGCCTTTGCATCCACACCAAATGATGCCGCGGCTTCTTTAAGTTTAGCTTCACTCTTAAATTCACCAAGGTAATCAAACGATATACTATTTAATGTGTAAGAATATCTATTCTCATCAATAAGTGCCATCGCTACCATTGTGTCATGAATACGACCTTTAACTTCTATTCCTAGTACACTTAGCCATCCTATATCGTATTGAGCATTATGAAACACTTTTTCTAAATTTTCATCTTCACATAAAGATTTGATATACTTAATAACTTTCTTGCTATCCATGTTACCACCACCTTCATGGGCAATAGGATAGTAAGCTTTAAATCCATTAGCAGCTACTGCTATACCAATAACTGCACCTATCTTTTTAGGCCACCCAGGACCATCTTTAATTAGTCCTGGGTCACATGTTTCTAAGTCAATTGCTATTTTCTCCCGGTCACTTAGATCCGGAAACTCCGTGGGTGCTATCCAATCTGAGTTAATTGTCATGTTTTAAATCTCCTGCTATTGCCATATAAGCGGCGGCATCGATGTAATCATCTATATTAAATGTACCTTGTGTTGACCTTGATATTTTTAATAAAGCCATCATCACAGCCACATCATCACATGTAATCGCTGCCATTGGTTTTAATTTATTATCAAGAAATATATTCCAAAACTCTGCAATCTGTTCATGATTTTGTCTGGCATCACCATGGGTGCCTTCTCTATCATTGCTAACTAATTCCTTAGCTTGTTGTAATATATTTTCTTTTACTACTGATTTTGTTTTTAGGGCTAATCCCGTGCTAAAACTCATATTATAAATCCTCCATCTCTTTGGGGTTGTACTACATGTAGCTCATTACGAGCACGTGTGGCTGCTACATAAAACACACGGCATTCATCATCTGAATTCTTTTCCATTGCTTCTTGTGACTTTCTTGATAAGTCTGTCAGCAACATAACTTTATCTGCTTCTCCTCCTTTAGCACCATGAATAGTACTTAAATGAATCTGAGGATTTGTTTTTGTAAAATCCCTGTTCCTTGTTTCAATAGATCTTAAAAATTCTTTATCACGCGTGCCTACTTTATCAAAAGCAACATCCCATGGTCTACCACTCATAAGTAATCCATGTTGCATTACCAATTCTTCTAGTTCATATTGTTCTTTGTTTGCTGTTCTAAGATTTTTATGACCACGTTCTATTCCTATTTCTGAAGACATATAAGAATATATATCTTTAACATCTGTTAATTCTATATGTTGACCTTCATGTAATTTCTTCCACGCACTTGTAGCATTTAATAACTTCTGCGATATAGGTAAACGATTATTTCTTTTATAGAACAAACCTTGTAATCGAATGTCACGTTCAACTTCATCAAGTAAATAATTAGTTCGTGCCATAATAAGCCAATTCTCATCACCTACATCAACACTGTCTGGATATGCATGATATTGCACTAATCCTCTAGTTTTTGTACCATGCCATTTTTTAGGTATACGATTACGTACGCGTCCTATAATTCTTTGTGAACAGTTTTGTATAACTTGCGCACATCTATATGATTGTTGTAAAACTTCTCTATCACCTTCTAAACTTATTAAATGCTCTACATCAGCACCGGCCCAACGATAAATTGCCTGATCATCATCACCACTTATATAAACTTGTTTAGCATTCTCACATATTTTATTTACCATGTTCCATTGTAATTTACATAAATCTTGTGCTTCATCTACAAACACCACATCTAACTTCGGTTTCATACCAGCTTCTATGTAAAGTTCTATCATGTCTGTAAAATCTAATATTTCTTTTTTCTTTTTAAATTCTTCTAAAGATCTTTGTGCTCTCAACAATGCGTGCCATGAAACATCTAAATTAGAACTATTATAATGTTGTTCTAAATCCATGCATTTCATTCTAGCAAGATTAACCTCTGATAAAAGATGGTTATCAACTGTAAACACTCCACCAGCATCCACGCCATCAGATACAGATCCTAAGTCCATACCAAACGTTTGACCAAACTCTTTATAATTATCCCGTGACATGACTTCTGATTTTGTTAATCCTAACTGATGAAAAGCAAATGAATGTAAAGTTCTAAAATATGGAAGATGTTGTTCTTGTAAATTAAATTTTTTTATTGCCCGGTCCCTTGCTTCACTGGCAGCTTTCTTTGTAAAAGCTACAAATGCAATACGATCCGGTGGTGTACCTTTAGCTAATTCTTGCTCAACTAAATTCAATAAGTTATGTGTTTTTCCTGTTCCAGGAGGTCCTAATATTATCTTATTTTTATTTTGCATGTGCCATCCTTATCTACAAATATAAATTTCATCTTTAATTTTTTTTGTTCTTGGGTTAATCGTCTACATATACGTGTTCCTGGTTTCCAGGTCTTACGATAGCTTTCAGTTTTTACATCAAATATTTCTACTGCTCCTTTTTCATTTATTGCTATGAGGTCAGCAGGTCCAACTCCATATAAATTTTTAAAAACAAAATAACCTT
>WLWG01003300.1_pt1 | contig 11131 bp, 9 predicted proteins | sample 6712871 | NCBI WGS metagenome assembly WLWG01 (sample SAMN12718693, study PRJNA515312) | sponge metagenome | isolation source: marine sponge | host: Mycale hentscheli | place: New Zealand: South Island, Marlborough, Capsize Point | collected 2003-05-01 | reverse complement strand
TGCGTGGTCTTCGCGTGGGCTTGGTGAGATGTCGAGCAGAGCGCACTGAAACGCTGATGCCAGCTCAGCAACCAACTCTTCCATCGCGTAACCTTCAGAGCCGAAACCGTTCTTCATGCTCAACCGGTCGAGGCGTGACTTGTTGCCGGTCCAGTGAGCAAGCTCGTGGAGCAGTGTGCTGTAGTAGCACTCGGTTGACGTTGAAGTTGGCGTTGCGGTGAAAACTTCGCGCATTGGGATTTGAATGTAGTCAGCAGCCGGGCTGTAGAAAGCGCGAGCTGAGTGATCGGTTCTGACGATAGCGCCGGTAGCTGCAACCCAAGCATCAGCCGCCTCGACAATCTCAGTCTCATCTTTCTTGACACCTTTCTTGCTGATCTTGTCAGCGTACTCGCCGTCCACTTGGTTTGCAGAGAAAACCGAAAAGGTCTTGAGCATTGGGATCAGCTTCTTCTCGCCAGAGTCCTTGTCCTTGATCTCGATCTTTTTGAAGAGAACGATTGAAGTACCTTTCTCGCCCTTGCGAACCTGACAGCCTTTACCCTGCCACTGCTTGTAGGTGGCCCAGTAGCTGCCGGTGAAGCCAAGGATCAAGACGTTGATGCCTTGGTAGCGATGACCGCTCACTGCGTTGCGGGGTAAACCAAAGCCGTCACCGGTCATTGGGTTGAGCCAGTTGCTGCCAGCGGTTTCCATCTGAGCGATGATCTTGGCGGTGATTTCTGCGTGTGCTTTCATGGTTACTTCCTCTCTTCGTTTTTGATGAGGAAATTGTACTACCATTCCGTGTCGATGTACAACAGTTTGCACACACTTATTTGCAATTAATTTCAGGCAAAAAAATGGGGGCTTCGCACCCCCTCGATGTCAGTTATACGTCCCTGTTAGGCCGGGCTTTAACACATTGGAAAGTTCAGGCCGAATCCTTGCCGCTTACGCGGCTTCCGCTTCATCAACAAAACGCTTTGCGTTAACAATAATCTCAGCAACGGTATAGTCTGAACAATAATCCCAAACATCAAAAATCTTACCGTCATCTCCTAACTCGTTATTAATGAAACCATCGGCGAGTAAAATGTCAACAGCCATTCCATCGTCCATAATGTCTTGCACTTTTGCCATACGCTTTTTGCCAAGCGCCTTTGAAATTTTTGATTCGAGTGCGTTCATGTGTATCTCCTTGCTGTTTGATTAAGAGTTGATCCACTCGTCATATGTTTTGAGTGGTGCGCCAGTGGTGATGTCGATACCGTTACCATCGTCGGCGCAGCCAAGGTAAATCTGATACTCGGAGTCATTACTGCCCCGAGCTTGTGTTTGCCAAAAAATCTCTTGCTTGAGTTCCATTTGTATTTCCTTCCCGCTTACGCGGCTGTCCAATATGAGTTAACAGGTCTGTACCGACAATCCCAGCTATCAATACACACCCCGTTTCTAACCGCCGTCAGGTGTCCTGAATTTATGACAACGGCAACACCAGTAAAGTCCCAGTCCTGAAGCTTGATGTACTTGCCCTTAGCGTTTCGGGGAGGCTTGTTTTTTACAAAGCCATTCTGTTCAAGGTACTTCACCCATACCTTGTCGTGGTCTGGAAAGGCACCCATCTCCAACCCTAGTGCCATTATCTCCACGAAGGTCTCTTGATAGGTCTTGCCAGTCGCTACGCTGATCGATCTAACCACGCAGTCATCTTTGAATGTTTTGCAGATCCGCCCGTTGTCTGTTTGTTGAAATTCCATCACGCTCTCCGTTAGTTGATTTGTAGAGTATAACAGATCCCGTGTCGATGTGCAACACCTTGCAAACAGCCCTATTCAACGACCTCCTCATAAAGATGAATAGCTCGGCTTCGGTCGTACAGCCAAAAAACCAGAAGGTAGCGATCTCCGCTTTCGACCGGCAAACCTCGATGCAGATTTGTAAAGCCGGGGAAGATTAGTGCGTGACCAGAAGGTAGCGGCTTCAATACACCATGGTTGTGAAACTCAGTGCCGCCGCCTTTATAGTCGCCAGTGTTCAGCGGTATCACCACGCTGATATCTGCTGACTCATCGTGATGCCAAGCGCCTTGTTTTTTATCTCGCAGGTTGTAGTTTGCAATCTGCACACTGGCGATCTCGTTCACCTCTCTCTGGTAAAGGGAGAAGATGATTGGCGCTAAAACATTCTGCACCACATGCCACATGTTTCGATACAACTCCGGCACATGCTCCTTTAAAACAATCTCAGGAATCTGCCTCAGCTCATCCTCATCGGCGTTTGGTTCAAAACCAATGACCCGCCGCATGTTGTCGATCTCCTCACAGAGCATCTTGCAATACTGTCGTCGAAAAATAGGAACCCGATAAATCTCTGGCCAGATCTTTTTGGTCAACTTTTGAATCGGCATTTCGCCAAGATTTTCTTGGCCACCCTTTGCTCGATAGCGAGCGATTGCCGGTATTGAATCTTGAACAGCTTGATAGACGGGCTGGTTCAAAAACCAGTGGCTCTGCATTGAGAGCATGTAGTTTTTTAACGAATACATGTTTGTAGGTTAGTCCAATTTTGTATACAATCACAGAGTTTACAGGAGAATTAACGATGGATACAGAGGCACAAGCCGCTCGTCAAAGAAAGAGCCTTGCTGTCGATCAAAAAACTTATGACCTGTTGCAAGAAGTTTGTTTTGAAGAAAGACGAACCCGCATTGAGCAGCTAAAAATTTTGATCGAGAAAGAGCATAAGCGCATCTTTGGCGAGAGCAATTAAATGAATATTTTTAAGCAGAAAAAAATGCCGCCGCCAACTTATCGAGAACCACTCGAAGCTGCGGAGATCATTCAGTTGTTTGGCCAACTCACCTTGCATCAACAAGCTGCTTTGATGCGGCTCATGAGTCGCAACCTCGTCATCAGAACTGACAGCGAGGAGATCATGGGCTATGAGCTTGACTTTAACGTGGACGGCGCTCTGGTGGCCGCTACAACAGACTCAGACGAGGACTAGGCCATAAGCCCAGCGATCCCCGACTTAGACTGCCTGAGCCGCTCAGCAAGCTCTCTGTCCTGATCTGAAGGTAAAACCGTTGGCCCCGGCATGCCTATGCTTGACATGCCTCCACCGGTTTGAGGGAGCGGGTCGAATATGTCGGTTTCGATTGGTGGCGGTGAAGCTTGAGAGCTTTCCATCATTTGAATTTGGGAATCGGCTTCTTCCCGCAACCTCTCCTGCTCTTCCTCTCTCGACGATGCTCGCTTCTCTCTGATCTGAGTTTCAGGCGATGGCGTGACGCCCTCTTCCATTGCCTGACCGGTTTCTTTGAGAGCCTGAGTAGCAATCGCGTAATATCTTGGGAACGCTTCGGCCATCTGCTTCAGCAATGCACGATTGGGATCTGGGTTAATTATCTGCTCAATCAAAACGTCTTCATAAGCATCAATTCTTTCCTGCTTATATTTAGCCGCCATACTTCCGTTAACAGAATCTCGTATTGACTTGGCACTTCTTCCAAGCAATCCAAACATATTAAAAATTATCTCAGGGGCGCTAACGCCAGCTTTGTTAGATTCAATAGAAAGAAGCTCAGCAAACTTCTGTTTTGTTTGAGTGTCGGAATTTACCCGGTCTTGAATAGACCTAACGCTTTGCAGGATGTCAGAAATATCAGCTAATTCTTGTAATTCCTCTGGCTCGAATATTGCTCGATAGTTTGCAATCTCGCTTGAAAAACCGCCTTTTTCAGAGGTTTTGGTCAGGTCGCCAATATCGCCTCTTAAAGATAACGCGCCCAAAAACTTATTGGGAACGCCAAGCTCGTTGTTTGTTCTTTGCGAGACATCATTAAATTTTGTTCTCAGCCAGTCGCCTTTAAGCCTTTGCCAAGCTGCGGGGTTTCGCTCCATCACAGCCGTTTTAAGTTTTAAAATGTCAACAGGTTCTGCCGATCCTGAAAACATTCTTGATACCGCTCTAGCCGCTTCGGTTCCGCCAGACTCTGCAACCTTTGCAATGTCGGCAATTATTTTAAAGTTCTGCAAGGTAGACATCGGATCTTCTGGCCGGTAAATATCTTGCGCCCGTCCCCAAACCGGATTGTAAGAGCGAAAAGCCTCGTTCATCGAAGCTTTTAAGTTTGAAAGTTCTCCAACCAATTTTTTGTTTCGGGTTGCATCTGACTTACCGTATTTTGTAATCAAGGTGTCAAAAGTTTCCTGCAAAACCTTAGCGACATCTCTGCTCGTATCGACCGGCAAATAGTCTAAAGGAGTATCAAGCTCACCATTCTTGGCGATAGCTGCTCTTAATTTCTTTTTTGAAGTCAAAGCATCGCGCAACGCGCCATAAGCTTCTTTTCTTAAAGGGTCAAGATCAGGATCTCGCAACGCCACCAATATTCCCTGCAAAGGTTGACCGTCTCGATTCGTGTTTGGAACTTGTCGAGCAGTTAAAAATGTATCGACCAAAGCCGCAAGCTCTGGTGATCCAGCTTCATCAAGCTCATAAGCCTGATTGTAAATTTCTCCAGCCTGCTCTGATCTTTTTCTTTGCTCGGCTTTTATAAAATCGTCAGCAGCTCTTGCAACATCAAGCTCAGCGGTAGACGAAGATCCGCCTTTTATTTTTCCTGTTAACGGGTCTTTGAAAGCGTTTGGAACATATTTGCCGCTTGCTAATTCGTCGGCAAAACCTCTGACCATGTTGTTTACTTTCTCAGCCCTATTTAGGTACATATCGGTAAGCAACCTCGACCTAGACTGCAAGCCCAAATAGTATTGAGCGAAAGCCGCCTGACCGATACCTTTCATGGCTTCGCCGCGTGTTAACTGAATTCCTCTTTCTGCTGCTTTAGCGATTGTCCTGTCAACATCACCTCCGCCTTCTTTTAAAACCGCTGCGATCAGGTCTTGTGCTTTTTCATCTGGGAACTGATCTCTCAGATAACCAATCTTTGGCAATGTAGCATCACCCAATTGTCGAAAAGCCTGCCCAATAGCGCCTCTGGGCAAACCTACGGGAATTAAACCAAAGCCAGCAGACCAAGCTGTATCCGAAACAAGCTGATCAAAATCACTTTCAGGGCCGCCAACTACAGCAGACAGGCCAGACCGAATACCTTGACCAACGACTGTTCCTGCGGCAGAGCCAGCAGCGCCACCAGCCATTCCGCCAGCAACTGTGCCTCCACCCGGTCCAAGCAAAGCAGTTCCCTTTGCCGCTCCAACTGCCATACCTGTGCCGCCAAGAATCATTTCTGATACCAATTGAGCGCCCGGACCCATCCAGCCTATAAGATCATCTTTGTCTATATCTCCAAACTCAAGAACATCGCCAAACTCTTTGTAAGCTCGACCTTTAGGACCGTACACGCCGTCTACGTCAATAAACATAACGTCATCAGAGTCGGGGTCAACATAGTATCTTTCGCCGGGATCTCGGCCTTTTCTTGCATCTTCAGGAAATCGTCTTGAACCTAACCAATGGTGACCAGCTCTGGGACTATTGGTTAATCCGTGAACAAATCCATCAACAACGCCAGAAGCCTCTTCCTCATAAAATCTCCGACCGGCTTCCCTGAGCTTTTGGTCATGCTCAGCGCCAAGACCATCCACGTTAGTGCGAATTGCTAATTCCAAATCATCTTTGGTCTTGTCTTCAGGTATCGTGTACGAGATTCCGTCAATTTCAACAGTTTTCTTAGCCATCAAAACCTTCCCGAAACGTCATTTTCATTTCCTGACTCTTTTCCTGAGCCTGAATTAAAGCTTTGCCTTAGTAATCTAGCTTCCCTGCTTTCTTCTTTTGCTAACGCTTCAAACTCAGGTAGCTCTTGTTGAGAGAACAGAGGATTATCTTTATGCCATTGAGCTTGCCATTTTCCTATTGCGGCAGAAATCATCGCATCATTTCCTGAGTCAAAAGCTTCGTTAAACTCTCCAGACAACATCGCATCGTTATAAGCTTCTTGGAAGTCAATAGATTTTTGGTTAATTCGATTCAAATAACCAATCAGGCGATCATAACCGCCTTTTGTCATCGCTAAGCCGGGAGAAGACGCCAAGAACAAGGCCATTTCCGCGTTAGAAATAGCGCCTTTGGTTTGACCAATCAATCCCATCGCTATTCTGGTTCCAAAAGATTTAACAAGCTGTTGAGCCTCTACCGTCTCGGCGTCTGCCCAACCAAGATCTACCATGAACTCTCTTAACGGGAGCGTAACACTTGCCAATCTTCCTCTGTCATCCGCATCCAAATTTTTAGACAAACGAGCAGCGGTGTCTAATAAGTTTTTTTGACTTCTTGCAAGCTCAGCCTGCTTACCCCACTCCGCAACAGCCTTTGAGAACAACTTGCCTTGCTCTTTAACAAAGCCGGAAGTGCTTTGACCGCCAACACTAACCGAAGTACCGCCGCCAGTAACAGGGTAACCACCAAGATTTTGATATTCTTGTTGCGTAGCCAAATCAGTTTCAGCCGCTGACCTTCTGATTTTCTTTCCTGTAGGATTTCCTGATTCGTCAAGCTCGGGTATTTCCCAAGCAATAAATTTGGTTCCTTTGTTGCTTTGCTTTATCAGCTCAAGCTGAGCCTTTTGCAAGTATTCAGCAGCCATCGTTTCATCTTCTCTTGCCATCTCGAAAGCTTTCAAAGCAATTTGGCGCTGAATAGTTCTAGCTTCATCAGCCTCTTTTCTGGTTGCTTTATTGAAAGCAATTAAGCCTTTCCCAATACCAGACATAGGTCCGAGGGTAGGGTCTGAGGAAAGGATAGCTTCGCCTAAAGTTGAAGCCAAATCGTAAAAGTTTCTCCTCCTCGGGGCAGCTCCAAAGAGCGGTGCAAGCTTGCTTTTGTAGTCGTTGAACCGGTCGTCAAAAGTTTTTCTGCTGTCCTCTGAATCCTTTACCTCTTCTTCAAGATCCTTTATTTGAGCAGCAGTAGCCCTTGGAGGCATGACATCCTCTCGCTCGTCTGCAAGATCGTCTAAATCATCAAGAGCAGAATAAGGTTTTAGAGGCGCGACTGGTAAAGGTCTGGTAGGAAGCATCGAATTCATTGAAGGAGGTTTTGGTACATTCAGTGAAGGATTGCCTGCAAGCAAGGGGTTCTCAAAGTTAGCCACTGAGTCCACATAAGGTAACCCAGCAATCCCGCCTTGGTTATAACCTCGGATTTGTTTGTCCATTTGTGGTCTTCCGATTGTCATTTTCAAACCTCAAATTAAGAGCTGGGTTGAGAGTATTGGTTAAACCCAGTGGTCGGGTTGTTGAAATTGCCTATCGCACCAAGCGCTGCTAAACCAGTTCCTACACCAGCCTGCAAAGCAGATGGGGGCGGCGTGTAAGTTGTTGAAGTCTGCTGAGCACCTTGCGGAACCATCTGCATAAACGGCATAAGCGCATTGTACTGAGCCAAAGGCGCTTGCTGCGCTTGAAGCAAACCAGCTCGTTGAGCATCAAGCTGCTGTTGCCGCAACTGCTGAGACTGACCGCCAATACCTTGCATCGCCGCAACGTCTTGAGCGCCAGCCTGTTGCGCTTGAGCGCCCAATCCTGCAAGCATGCCACCGTAACCGGTTTGAGCAGAACCAAGCGCCTGACCAGCTTGCGCTTGCTGAGCGCCGATTTGACCGTATTGACCGGCCAACGTGCCAGCAATATTCATTCCTTGCTGACCTGCCTGAGTTCTTGCAGCGGCTTGTTGTTGGCCTAAGCCAGCCAATTGCTGACCAAGACCGGTTCCAGCGCCAAATCTTTGCTGAGCCGCGCCAGTCATTACATTGCCAAGCTGCTGCTGTGCGCCTAATTGCTGTTGCGCCTGTTGGCCCATTTGAGCGGCAAGACCCTGCTGAGCCGCTAACTGGTTCTGAGCGGTTTGTTGAATTAGGTTTCCGTAACCTTGACCAGCCGCCAGTTTCTGCCCAGCCGCTTGCTGAGCCATTCCTGCGACTTGCTGACCTGCGCCATAACGCTGTTGAGCGCCCTGACCTAATATGCCTGCCAAGCCTCTTGACGCGGCAAGTTCGCTCGCTGCTCTTTGCTGCCTTGAACCGGCCAAGTTTTGAGCAGCGCCCATTCTTTGCTGAGACGCTTGCGCGGCACGATCAATCAAACCGCGCTCTCCGGCAAGCTCTTGTCCTGCCAAAGATGCTAAACCGGACGATGCTGTTCTTTGAGCCTGACGCTGACGCTCATCTTCGCTAATAGCCGTCTGCTGAGCACGTTGAAAACCTGCTGAGCGTAATCCGCCAACTTGTTTGGCCAAGCCACGGCCCATGGCTTCGGCTCTTTCTTCAGCGCTTAAACGCGCACGAGAGCCAAATGCAGACTCTCCGCCCGAAGCAATGTCACGAGCATACTGGGCCATGTCCTGCTTGGCCAAGCCTTCAGAGGCATCAGTGATAGCTTGTTGAACGACCTGATCCTCATAAGGGTCAAAATACTTTGAAGTTTGAGAACCGATATCCATGGGTTCGCCAGTCGTTTTTTGAAGCTCAGTCCTAGCTTCTCCTAGTTGAGAGCCAAAATCACCAGTGGTTTGCGCCTCCGCGCCCAACTGTCTTGTGAGGTCTCTGTCAAGACGGCTGATGCCACCTTTTAACCCTTGCTCTGCTTGATCAAGACGCGCTCTTTGAGTAGCGCCAGACCGAGCAGCAAGTTCTTCTGATCGTGATAAACCACGCGAAAGATCTTCTGCGCTTCGCATGCCCATGCCAACCGAGTCTGTAATGTCTCGGCCAAACTCATCGTAACTTTTTCGACCCTGCTGCCGAGCACGAGCCAAGTCCATTCCAAAGTCCTCAGTCGCTCTTCTGGTTTGGGCCGCTTGCTGCCCTAATTGCTGTGCAAATTGACCAACCCCTTGTTGCGCCATGCCTGTAATATCGCCAAGATCTCCTCGCAACCTCTCTTCGGCTGTAATGGCTCTGCCTCGCCCTTCCTGAATACCACGCATGGAGTCCTGTAAGGCTCGATCTCTCTGGTCAAGCGCAAACCGAGCGCCTTCTTGGGTTTGTTGCAAAGCTTGTTGAGACGCTAAGTCTTGGCCAGCAAAACCGGCTTGCAGCGCATCAATACCTTGCTGGCCTCTCTGCATTGCCTGCTCAATAAACGGCTGTTGAGTTCCAACATTTGCACGAGCAAGCTCTTGAGCGCGAATCTGATCGGGTGATAAACCTGCGACCTCTTGAGGAATAACAATTGGGCGACCTTGATCGTCAAAAAATGTCCTTTCTGCCGCTCTAAAAGCGCCCGGTATGAAACCGCCCTGACCATCCAGCCCAAACAATAGTTGCTGAGTGATGGGGTCCATCTGTTGAGTGTTTTGCTGAACAGCAGAAATATAATTTGAGGCGTCACCGCCTGCTTCAAACTTCCTGACTCTCTGCAACTGTGCTGGGGTTAAAATGCTCATGCCGCCTTAGCCCTCTTCGTTTTTGGTTTGTCGGCAAACTCGGCAAAAAGCTCCATCATCTCGTACATAAGTTGAGTGCCTTTTTCTCGGTTCTCTCCGCCGTTAGGCGTTAACGTGATAATGCCTCCATCACTTTGCAAGTCGAATGAACCAGCGCCGCGCACTGCTTGGCCGGTCATAACAAACTCGCCATCACTTAACATGGCAGGGATATCATCGCTGGTTTCTGTTCCTTCGCCGTTGATACCGCCGTTCTTTCGTTTGAAGTCTTCAGTGGCCACATTGCCGCCTTCAGCATAGGCCATAGGAACCATGCCGCCATAACGCATTTGTTGCGGCATTACTGCGCCACCATAACGCATACCTTCTGGCTGTTCTTCTTGAGCTGGCGCTTGTCTGCCGCCGCTAAGCATAGGCATTGGTGATGGCAGTAACCCATAATCGATTGGATCTGGTGCAGCTTCTCCAGCGGCCTCAGCATCACGCTTCGCCATTTGATAACCGCCATATTTGTTCATGGTCATGGCTGGAGTTAACTGTACGCCTCGTCGGTTTTTAGCTTCGTCATAAGCAAGCTTTGCAAGAACCGCTGCAACACCAGCACCGCCAATGCCGCCCATGCCACCAAACAACCCACCAAGACCGTTTCCAGATCCAGATCCTCTTTGTCCTTTAAGTATGTCTTCAATTGCCTTAATGGCTTCTGGGGTTTTTGCGCCACCAAACCAACTTCCGCCTTCACCTGTAGCTGTAGCGTTAGTGGAGCCGGAGAACAATCCCGCAGCTTGCTCGTAGGAAACGCGCTGCATTATCTCATCTTCTGTAAGCCCCGTTTGCAACTCGACATCTATATACGCCTGCTCTTGAGGCGAAGCATTGGCATACATCTCCTCAAAAGTTTGAGGCACTTGATCAGCATAATTGGTTATTCCCATAGAATCACCAACACCGCCAAAGAAATCGCCTACGCGACCAAAATTTCCTACGCCATCAGCACCGCCTCCAGTAAATAAACCGCCTTGGTTCCCAGCGCCGCCAAAGAAATCTCCTACACGACCAAAGCTACCAACTCCATCTTTCCCGCCACCTCTAAATAAACCACCAATACCTTTGCCTATATTGCCTACCGAAGAGCCAATGTTAGAGAAGCTTGCTTTCCCTAAACTGCCTAAGCCTTTCAAAAAACTTCCACTACCGGCTTTGCTGATCGCTCCAATATTTTCGCCAATAGATCCGCCGATAGCGCCGGGTCCAGCCACAGTCAAAAGCGACAACGGATTAGCCCGACCTTTTGCAACGTCATAAACGGTAAAAGCTTTGTTCGCTAACGCCGCAATCGGCTGCCAAGGTCCGGGGATAAATTGAGCAACTTTTGCCAGCGGTTTAACGACCTTCTTAACAACTTTTTTAACACTTTTAGCTAACTTTTTAAAAAAGCCAAACTCTTCCAAGCCAGTAATAGGGTTTAACGAAGCAATACCGACACCAACAACCATGCGAGACGGGTCAATGTTCAGCTCTTCAAATTTCTTTTCAATTAAACTTTCAAACTCTGGATCTTCAAAAGCTTCAGGAGGAATAATAACCTCACCGGGTCTAACGTGAGCAAGGGCTGTATCTTCGCCTCGACCAGCCTGCGCTAATTGGATTGCCATTTCAGCCATAGGAGCTTGAGAACCAACCTCTGCCGCTTCTGCCAAGTGCAAATATTGATCACGCTCAGCAGGATCTTCTGCCTTAG
>WLWG01003299.1_pt1 | contig 11138 bp, 11 predicted proteins | sample 6712871 | NCBI WGS metagenome assembly WLWG01 (sample SAMN12718693, study PRJNA515312) | sponge metagenome | isolation source: marine sponge | host: Mycale hentscheli | place: New Zealand: South Island, Marlborough, Capsize Point | collected 2003-05-01 | reverse complement strand
TACGTCCGCACTGCATCCGACCGGCTCTCACCGATCGGCGCTTCCCTCACTCTACCCGAACTTCCAGGTGGTCCGAAGACCACCGGAGATCCGGGCGGTGCTGAAGAGCGGGTGACAGGAATTGCACACTGCGCCTCCCTCTTGGAAAGAGGGTGTTCTACTACTGAACTACACCCGCACTACCTGGGGGTTTCGGCCTGTCGGCCTCGCCCCTCGGCGTGCTCCGAACTCTAGCTGATCACCGGGGGTGTCGCGCAAGTCGGCTGCTCGCACCGGGATGCGCACCCCCGGGTCCCGGGCCCGGCCAGGAGCCGGGCCCGCCTCAGTTGGCCTGTTCGAACGCCTCGTAGACCCGCTTCGGGATGCGTCCGCGCGGCGGTACGTCCATCTGGTGCGAGCGGGCCCAGGCGCGCACTGCGGCGGGGTCGGCGGCGACGGAGGTCCGCTGGTAGGCGCGGCCGGAGGCGGAGCGCTTGCGGCCGGCCCTCAGGTACGGCTCCAGCGTTTCGCGGAGCTTTTCCGCATTGGTTCGGTTCAGGTCGATCTCGTACGACGTGCCGTCCAGCCCGAAGGCGACCGTTTCCGACGCTTCACCGCCGTCGATGTCGTCGAAGAGAGTGACCACGACTCGCTGCGCCACGAATATCGGTCCCTTCATGCGGCACCCCGGTCCGGTGCTCCGCGGCCTGCGGGGGCGGGTCCCGGTCGGGTGGACCGGGGCGCCGACCTGGCGGGACGCGGCCGGGACGTGCGGTGATGCCGGTGGTTCGGCTGTTTCTGCGGAATGCCGCATTATCGCGGCCATTCCTTTGTACAGCGGCGGACAATCCTTGGGGAAGACCTTCTCATTGTTCCCTCATGATTGCCCGGAATGCGGGCTGCGCGATTTTCCCTGGATTTTTCGCTAGCGCATCACTTCTGATACCGGAACGTGATGCCCGTCACGCTCGCTACGCGCGTAGAAATTTTGGCCGGGTACGCTGAACGGACCTGCTCAGCACCAGCACCACACACCGGGAGTGCCAGTGGCACGCGTCGTAGTCGACGTCATGCTCAAGCCGGAGATCCTCGACCCTCAGGGCCAGGCGGTGCAGCGTGCACTGCCGCGTCTCGGCTTCGAGGGAATCTCCGACGTACGTCAGGGAAAGCGTTTCGAACTCGAAGTGGACGGGCCGGTGGACGACGCCGCTCTCGCCCGTATCCACGAACTGGCGGAGACCTTCCTCGCCAACACCGTGATCGAGAACTTCACCGTGAAGGTCGAGGAAGAGAAGTGACCGCGGGACCCACCCCCGCCGCCCGCTCGAACACCCGGGTCGGCGTCGTCACCTTCCCCGGCAGCCTGGACGACCGCGACACCCAGCGGGCGATCCGCCTCGCGGGCGCCGAGGCCGTGCCGCTCTGGCACAAGGACAAGAGCCTCCAGCAGGTCGACGCCGTCGTCCTGCCCGGCGGCTTCTCCTACGGCGACTACCTGCGGGCCGGCGCCATCTCCCGCTTCTCGCCCCTGATGGAGAAGGTCATCGACGGCGCCCGCGCGGGCCTGCCGGTGCTCGGCATCTGCAACGGCTTCCAGGTCCTCACCGAGGCCCACCTGCTGCCCGGCGCGATGCTCGGCAACGACCACCTGCACTTCATCTGCCGCGACCAGAAGCTGCGCGTGGAGAACACCGCCACGGCCTGGACCGGCGACTACGTGGCGGGCCAGGAGATCCACATCCCGCTGAAGAACATGGACGGGCGGTACGTCGCGGACTCCCGCACGCTCGACATGCTGGAGGCCGAGGGCCGCGTCGCCTTCCGGTACCTCGACGTCAACCCGAACGGCTCGCTCCGCGACATCGCCGGCATCACCAACGAGGCCGGGAACGTCGTCGGCCTCATGCCGCACCCGGAGCACGCCGTCGAGCCGCTCGTCGGCTCCGGCCGCACCGACGGCCTGCCCTTCTTCACCTCGATCATCAAGAAGCTGGTCAGCGCATGAGCCTGGACACGGTCAAGCACGCGACCGACACCCCGGACACCGAGCAGCCCTGGGCGGAGCTGGGCCTCAAGGAGGACGAGTACGCCCGGGTCCGCGAGATCCTCGGCCGCCGTCCCACCGGCGCCGAGCTGGCGATGTACTCGGTGATGTGGTCCGAGCACTGCTCGTACAAGTCGTCCAAGGTGCACCTGCGCCAGTTCGGCGAGAAGGCCCCGCAGTCGGACGCCATGCTCGTCGGCATCGGTGAGAACGCCGGTGTGGTCGACGTCGGCCAGGGCTACGCGGTCACCTTCAAGGTCGAGTCGCACAACCACCCCTCGTACGTCGAGCCCTACCAGGGCGCGGCCACCGGTGTCGGCGGCATCGTCCGCGACATCATCGCGATGGGCGCCCGCCCGGTCGCGGTGGTCGACCCGCTGCGCTTCGGCGCCGCCGACCACCCCGACACCCGGCGCGTGCTGCCCGGCGTGGTCGCGGGCATCGGCGGCTACGGCAACTGCCTGGGCCTGCCCAACATCGGCGGCGAGGTCGTCTTCGACTCCTGCTACCAGGGCAACCCGCTGGTCAACGCCGGCGCCATCGGCGTCATGCGGCACGAGGACATCCACCTCGCCAAGGCCTCCGGCACCGGCAACAAGGTCATCCTCTACGGCGCCCGGACCGGCGGCGACGGCATCGGCGGCGCCTCGATCCTGGCCTCCGAGACCTTCGACGACGCCAAGCCCAGCAAGCGCCCCGCCGTCCAGGTCGGCGACCCCTTCCAGGAGAAGCTCCTCATCGAGTGCACCCTGGAGGCCTTCGCCGAGAAGCTGGTCGTCGGCATCCAGGACCTCGGCGCGGCCGGGCTCTCCTGCGCCACCAGCGAGCTGGCCTCCAACGGCTCCGGCGGTATGCGGGTCACCCTGGACGACGTACCGCTGCGCGACTCCACGCTCTCGCCCGAGGAGATCCTCATGAGCGAGTCGCAGGAGCGCATGTGCGCCGTGGTCGAGCCGGAGAAGGTCGACCGCTTCCTCGCCATCTGCGAGAAGTGGGACGTCATCGCCACCGTCATCGGCGAGGTCACCGACGGGGACCGGCTGGAGATCTTCTGGCACGGCGAGAAGATCGTCGACGTCGACCCGCGCACCGTCGCCCACGACGGCCCGGTCTACGAGCGCCCCCTCGCCCGCCCCGAGTGGCAGGACGCCCTCCAGGCCGACGACGCGGGCAAGCTCCCCCGCCCGGCCACCGGCGGCGAGCTGAAGGAGCAGGTCCTCGCCCTGCTCTCCTCGCCCAACCAGGCGTCCAAGTCCTGGATCACCTCCCAGTACGACCACTTCGTGCAGGGCAACACGGTGCTGGCCCAGCCCGAGGACGCCGGCATGATCCGGGTCGACGAGGAGTCCGGGCTCGGCGTCGCCATCGCCACCGACGGCAACGGCCGGTTCGCCAAGCTCGACCCGTACCACGGGGCCCAGCTGGCGCTGGCCGAGGCGTACCGGAACGTCGCGACCACCGGCGCGAAGCCGCTCGCGGTCTCCGACTGCCTCAACTTCGGCTCGCCCGAGGACCCGGCCGTCATGTGGCAGTTCGCCGAGGCCATCCGCGGTCTCGCCGACGCCTGCCAGATCCTCGGCACCCCGGTCACCGGCGGCAACGTCTCGCTCTACAACCAGACCGGCGACGTGGCCATCCACCCGACCCCGGTCGTCGCCGTCCTCGGCGTCATCGACGACGTGGCCCGGCGTACCCCGGTCGCCTTCGCTGAGGAGGGCCAGCTGCTGTACCTCCTCGGGGAGACCCGCGAGGAGTTCGGCGGCTCGGCCTGGTCCCAGGTGGTCCACGACCACCTCGGCGGTCTGCCGCCCCGGGTCGACCTGGAGCGCGAGCGGCTGCTGGCCGACATCCTCATCTCGGCCTCCCGCGACGGCATGGTCGACGCCGCGCACGACCTCTCCGACGGCGGCCTCGTGCAGGCCGTCGCCGAGTCCTGCCTGCGCGGCCAGAAGGGCGCCCGGCTCGTCGTGCCGGACGGGCTGGACGCCTTCACCTTCCTGTTCAGCGAGTCGGCGGGGCGCGTGGTCGTCTCCGTGCCGCGCTCCGAGGAGCTGCGCTTCACCGACATGTGCGGTGCGCGCGGCCTGCCGGCCACCCGGATCGGTGTGGTCGACGGGGACGCGCTGGAGGTGCAGGGCGAGTTCACCCTCTCCCTGCGCGAGGTCCGCGAGGCGCACGAGGGCACCATCGAGGCGCTGATGGCCTGACGGCCACACCGTCCGCAGGGCTCCTCCGAGGTCCCGGCACCGGTCCCCGCGACCGGCGCCGGGACCTCGCGCTTCCTCCCACGTACCGTCAACTCCCGGGCCATATCGGGCAGTTGAATCGCGCAACCGGTCACGGTCCGGGGGCCGTATCTTCACCCCGGCCCCACATCCGCCCCCGGGCGTCGTAGTCTCGGCCCCATGCCAGCAGCCTCCGCACGCCGTCCCCGTTCGTACGACCCGGTGAAGACCCGCGCCGCCGTGCTCGCGCAGGCCGCGCACGTCGCCGAGGCCGTCCGCGCGCTCCGCCCCGACCAGCTGGGTGCCCCCAGCGGGCTCGGTGACTGGAGCGTCGCCGAACTCGTCGCCCACCTGGCGACCGGTGTCGACGGGCTCCGCTCGGGCCTGGTCGACCCCGCCCCGGCCGCCGCCGAGGTCGCGCTGCTCGACTGGGCCGCCGGCACCGGCTCGCGCGCCGAGGCCAACGCCCGGGCCGCCCGCGCGGCCGCCGAGGGCCAGGACCCGGTCGAGCGGTACACCCAGGCCACCGCGGAGTTCGCCCGGCTGCTGGCCGACGTCCCGCTGGACCGGGTCATCGCCGCCCGGGCCGGCGCGATGACCTTCACCGACTTCCTCGTCACCCGCGCCGTGGAACTGGTCGTCCACTCCGACGACCTGCGGCGCGCCACCGGCGTCGACATCCCGCTCGACCGCCAGGCGCTGGCCGCCGTCGTCCGGGTCCTCGCGGACGCGCTGGCCGCCAGGGCGCCCGGCGGCTCGGTCGAGGTCCGCGTCCCGCCGTACGCCGTCGTGCAGTGCGTGGCGGGCCCCCGGCACACCCGCGGCACCCCGCCCAACGTGGTCGAGACCGACCCGCTGACCTGGGTACGGCTCGCCGCGGGCCGCACCGGCTGGGCCGAGGCGGTCGACGGCGGGCACCTCACGGCGGGCGGCGAGCGCGCCGACATCTCGGCCCTGCTGCCCGTCCTCTCCTGACCGGCCCCGCCTCCGGGCGGACGGGCGGGGGAGCGATTCCTCACACTCGTCCATCCGCCCGGAGAACCCGCAGGTCACACGGGTGTGTTCCAGAAAAGACGGGGTCCCCCATTCGGCCCGGTGGTCGATCTCGCCTACACTCGGAGGCGTGCCACGTGGTGACGGTCTCCTTAATCACGATCTGCTCCCCGGTGAGAAAGGCCCCCAGGACGCTTGCGGCGTCTTCGGTGTCTGGGCTCCGGGCGAAGAGGTCGCCAAGCTCTCCTACTTCGGGCTGTACGCCCTCCAACACCGGGGCCAGGAGTCCGCGGGAATCGCGGTCAGCAACGGCTCCCAGATCCTCGTCTTCAAGGACATGGGCCTTGTCTCCCAGGTCTTCGACGAGACTTCCCTCGGCTCCCTGACGGGCCACATCGCGGTGGGCCACGCCCGCTACTCCACCACCGGTGCCTCGGTGTGGGAGAACGCCCAGCCGACGTTCCGCGCCACCGCGCACGGATCGATCGCCCTCGGCCACAACGGCAACCTGGTCAACACGGTCGAGCTGGCCGAGATGGTCGCCGCCCTGCCGAAGGAGAACGGCCGGGCCACCCAGGTCGCGGCCACCAACGACACCGACCTGATCACGGCGCTCCTCGCCGGGCAGACGGACGACGACGGCAAGCCCCTCACCCTTGAGGACGCCGCCGCCAAGGTCCTCCCCGACGTCAAGGGCGCCTTCTCGCTCGTCTTCATGGACGAGCACACCCTCTACGCCGCCCGCGACCCGCAGGGCATCCGCCCGCTGGTCCTCGGCCGCCTGGAGCGCGGCTGGGTGGTCGCCAGCGAGAGCGCCGCCCTCGACATCTGCGGCGCCAGCTTCGTCCGCGAGATCGAGCCCGGCGAACTCGTCGCCATCGACGAGAACGGCCTGCGCAGCTCCCGCTTCGCCGAGGCCAAGCCGAAGGGCTGCGTCTTCGAGTACGTCTACCTGGCCCGCCCCGACACCGACATCGCCGGGCGGAACGTCTACCTCTCGCGCGTCGAGATGGGCCGCCGCCTCGCCGCCGAGGCCCCGGCCGAGGCCGACCTGGTCATAGCGACCCCGGAGTCCGGCACGCCGGCCGCCATCGGGTACGCGGAGGCCAGCGGCATCCCCTTCGGCGCCGGACTGGTCAAGAACGCCTACGTCGGCCGGACCTTCATCCAGCCCTCGCAGACCATCCGCCAGCTGGGCATCCGCCTCAAGCTCAACCCGCTCAAGGAAGTCATCAAGGGCAAGCGGCTGGTCGTCGTCGACGACTCGATCGTCCGCGGCAACACCCAGCGGGCCCTGGTCCGGATGCTCCGCGAGGCCGGCGCGGCCGAGGTGCACATCCGCATCTCCTCGCCGCCGGTCAAGTGGCCCTGCTTCTTCGGCATCGACTTCGCGACCCGCGCCGAGCTGATCGCCAACGGCATGACCGTCGAGGAGATCGGCACCTCCATGGGGGCCGACTCGCTGGCGTACATCTCGATCGACTCGATGATCGAGGCCACCACCATCGACAAGCCGAACCTCTGCCGGGCCTGCTTCGACGGTGAATACCCGATGACGCTGCCCGACCCCGAGCTGCTCGGCAAGCAGCTCCTGGAGACCGAGCTGGCGGGCGGCGCCGACGCCGCCGACGCCCTCCGCCGCCCGTAGCAGGTAGCCCCGCCGCCCCTCCGCCGCGTGCCGTCACCGCCGACGGCGCGGGCGGGCCGCCGGGCCGGCCGACACGAAAGTCCCAGCCATGTCTGAAACCCCCACCGGAGCCTCGTACGCCGCCGCCGGCGTCGACATCGAAGCGGGTGACCGCGCGGTCGAGCTGATGAAGGACTGGGTGCGCAAGACCCGGCGCCCCGAGGTCCTCGGCGGCATCGGCGGCTTCGCCGGCCTCTTCGACGCCTCCGCCCTCAAGGGGTACGAGCGGCCGCTGCTCGCCTCCGCCACCGACGGCGTCGGCACCAAGGTCGACCTCGCCCGGCAGCTCGGCGTCTACGACACCATCGGCCACGACCTGGTCGCCATGGTCATGGACGACATCGTGGTCTGCGGGGCGGAGCCGCTCTTCATGACCGACTACATCTGCGTCGGCAAGGTCCACCCCGAGCGGGTCGCCGCCATCGTCAAGGGCATCGCCGAGGGCTGCGTCCTCGCCGGGTGCGCGCTGGTCGGCGGCGAGACCGCCGAGCACCCGGGGCTGCTCGGGCCGGACGACTTCGACGTGGCGGGCGCGGGCACCGGCGTCGTCGAGGCCGACCGGCTGCTCGGCCCGGACCGCATCCGCGAGGGCGACGCGGTGATCGCGATGGCCTCCTCCGGTCTTCACTCCAACGGGTACTCGCTCGTCCGCCACGTGGTCTTCGACCGGGCCGGCTGGAGCCTGGACCGCGAGGTGCCGGAGTTCGGCCGCACCCTCGGCGAGGAGCTGCTGGAGCCGACCAAGATCTACTCGCTCGACTGCCTGATGCTGACCCGCACCACCGCGGTCCACGCCTTCTCGCACATCACCGGCGGCGGCCTCGCCGCCAACCTGGCCCGCGTCGTCCCGGACGGGCTGCACGCCCGGATCGACCGGGCGACCTGGACCCCGGCCCCCGTCTTCGACCTGATCGGCAAGGCCGGCCAGGTGGATCGGCTCGAACTGGAGAAGACGCTGAACATGGGCGTCGGCATGATGGCCGTCGTCCCGGCCGGCTCGGTGGAGATCGCCCTGACCACGCTGCGCGACCGCGGGGTCGACGCCTGGGTGGCCGGCGAGATCACCCGGCGCGGCGACGAGGCGACCGGCGCGACCCTGACGGGCGACTACGCGGCCTGAGGCGGACGGTGCCGCGCCGTGGCCACCCGGTCACGGCGCGGCACCCGCCGACGGCGGTGACCAGGTATGACGATCACGGCTTCGAGGAAGACGGCAGGAGCGGGCCGACCGGCCCGGAAGCTGCCGACGGGACCGAGGGCGGTGGCGCGGATCGCGCCGTCGCCGGCCCGGCCCGGGACCGGCGCAGCCAAGGCGGCGGTCCCCGGGTGGCCGCGCGGTGCGCGGGTGCGCACGCTTCAGCGCGTGGCTCGCACCACGCGCTCGCTCACTCGGTCCGTTGTCGCGCAGGACAGCACAGAACCCGGTCCGGAACCTGGGTGGTCCCTGACCGGGTGCTCAGTGCGAAGTCAAGCGCCGCGGCGTTGCTTCGACGCGGGACCGGACTCGTCGTCCTCGTCCTCGTCGTCGTTGTACAAGTCCGCGTACTGTGCGTACGGGTCCTCGTCCTCGTCGTCCTCGAACGGCTCGCCGTTCGGAGGCTGACTCGAAGTCGATGCGCCCAGCTCGCTGGCCAGACGCGACAGGTCAGTCCCGCCGCTGTTGTACTTCAGCTGGCGGGCGACCTTTGTCTGCTTGGCCTTGGCCCGGCCGCGCCCCATGGCTCGACCCCCTCGGTGACGGGGCTCGACGGCCCCAGAGTCTTGACACGCGTTCATGTTTCGAGACGGACTCTCCGTGGGGAGTCCGTGCCCGTAGGGCTTCAACGGTACCTGCTTCCGCGTGCATCCGGTACGCCGCCCACCGGACGGACCGGTGGTCAGCACCGTCGAGGAGCCCCTGTCCTCGCTGGTCAGCTGCGAGTTTAACCCGCCCGCCGACGGCGACCCGCCGACGGGCGTGAGTCTTGTCTCCCCCCGGCCGGGTGCGCCGATCACCCTGACCGGTACCTGACCAACCGGCCTCCCGCGCCCGCGTGCGCCGCTCGCGGGCCTGTTCAGAGCGTGATCGGACGACGGGCGAAGCGTGATCGCCCTGCTGGCGCGCCGTTTCCCCGGCCCGCGCCGGCCGCCGCGCACGCTCGCGCGACACCGTCCGCCCCCGGGCGTTTCGACCGGTTACGTCCCGTAACCGTCCCGGGGTGCCCGGCCCTTCCCGGAGTAGCCGAATCCCCCGCCGCACACCTCGGCGACGGGGGAAAATTGGCCGGAAATGATCCTCCGTCCGGGGTGCGGGTCAGGCCCGGCGGCCTTCCGCCATGCGCTGTTCGGCGAGCCGGTCGGCGGCGGCGGCCGGGGGCACGCCGTCGGACTTCGCACGTGCGAAGATCTCCAGCGTCGTGTCGAAGATCTTCGCCGCCTTCTGCTTGCAGCGGTCGAAGTCGAAGCCGTGCAGCTCGTCGGCGACCTGGATGACACCGCCGGCGTTCACCACGTAGTCCGGCGCGTAGAGGATGCCGCGGTCGGCCAGGTCCTTCTCGATGCCGGGGTGGGCGAGCTGGTTGTTGGCCGCGCCGCAGACCACCTGGGCGGTGAGGACCGGGACCGACGCGTCGTTCAGGGCGCCGCCGAGGGCGCACGGCGCGTAGATGTCGAGCCCGGCCGTGCGGATCAGCGCCTCGGTGTCGGGGACGGCCGTGACCTCGGGGTGCCGCTCGGTGATGAGCCGGACGGCCTCCTCGCGGACGTCGGTGATGACGATCTCGGCGCCCTCGGCCAGGAGATGGCCGACCAGGTGCCGCCCGACCTTGCCGATCCCGGCCACGCCCACCTCGCGCCCGCGCAGCGAGGGGTCGCCCCACTGGTGCTGGGCCGAGGCGCGCATGCCCTGGTAGACGCCGAAGGCGGTGAGGACCGAGGAGTCGCCGGCGCCGCCGTTCTCGGGGGAGCGGCCGGTGGTCCACCGGTTCTCGCGGGCGACCACGTCCATGTCGGCCACGTACGTCCCGACGTCGCAGGCGGTGACGTACCGGCCGCCGAGCGAGGCGACGGCGCGGCCGTAGGCCAGCAGCAGTTCCTCGGTCTTGTCGCGCTCGGGGTCCCCGATGATCACGGCCTTGCCGCCGCCGTGGTCGAGCCCGGCGAGGGCGTTCTTGTACGACATGCCGCGTGCGAGGTTGAGCGCGTCGGCGACCGCCTCGGCCTCGTCCGCGTAGGGGTAGAAGCGCGTGCCGCCGAGGGCCGGGACGTCCGGATCGCCTCGGTTCTCGGCGGCGTCGACCAGTCCCTGGTGGACCGCACCGGCGGCGCACGCGGCCCGTACGAGGGCGCCTACGTCACCGGCTGGTACCCGGTGGCCTCGGACGACCGGTGGGCGCCGATGCGCCGCGTCATCCGCGACCACGCCTTCGACGACAACCGGATCGACCCGGCCGACGCCGGCGTCCAGACCACCTGGATCGCCTACGAGGTGCTGCGCCGGGCCGTCGCCGAGGTGGACGCGGACCGGGTCACCGCCCGTGCGGTGCACCGCGTCCTGGACGACGGGCTGAGCGTGGGGACCGGCGGGCTCACCCCGGAGCTGCGCTGGCGGTTCGAGGACCTGCTGGCCGCCCGCGACCATCCGCGGCTGGTCAACGCCGAGGTCACCTTCCAGACGGTGCGCTCGGGCCGGTTGACGGCGACGGGGTCCGGGCCGCACGACCTGACGGGGACGCTGGGCGCCACCCCGTGAGGCGGTGCGGCGCCGGGCCGCCCGGAGCGGTCAGAGCTGGGTGGGGGTGTGCTTGGTCAGGCCGTACTCGGTGGCGATGGAGTTCCAGAGCGGGGCGGCCTCGTTCTTGGCCTTGGTCGCCTCGCCGCTGGCCCGGTTGCCGGCGGCGTGCTGGCCGGTGGAGCGGGCCTGGCCGTCGCGGCAGGCGCGCTTGCCCTTGGTCTGGTCGGCCCAGGTGGCGTACCGGTTGTCGGCCTCGGCGGACGCCTTCCACGCCTTGGTGAGGGCGGCGGTCAGCCGCTGGTGCTCGGGAAGCTTGTCCACCTGTATCTCGCCGAGCCGGCGGACCAGGTCGTTCCGCTGCTTGGCTGCGTCCCGCAGGTCGGAGGCGGCCTCGTCGAGCGACTCGCACTTCTGGATGTTGGCGACCGAGCGGATGACGGCGGCACGGCTGTTGTTGCTGTCGGCGAGGAGCTTGTCGAGGGCGACGGCCTGCTCGCG
>WLWG01003298.1_pt1 | contig 11140 bp, 4 predicted proteins | sample 6712871 | NCBI WGS metagenome assembly WLWG01 (sample SAMN12718693, study PRJNA515312) | sponge metagenome | isolation source: marine sponge | host: Mycale hentscheli | place: New Zealand: South Island, Marlborough, Capsize Point | collected 2003-05-01 | reverse complement strand
TAAACGCTTGAAAGGCTCCACCTCCATTTTGATCGTGATTCCACACTTGGAATTCACCACCATTGTTACCGTTATAATCAAACTTTAAACCTTTATCATCGAAACTTTCTATATAAGGCCCATATGTTCCATTGTCTGTATTTATAGCTCCAAAAAATATTTGATCAACAGCTCTTGTTATACCATTTACAGTTAATTTTTCATCAGGCGAAGTCGTTCCGATTCCTAAATTTCCCGCGTTTATATAACTAGGGCTAGCTGCTTCACCGTATAATTTTATTTTTACAATTCCTTGGTCGCTATACAATTGAAGTAACCCATCCCCTGAGCTATCTGTGCCTAATTGTACAGCTTGACTGTTGTCTCCTGCTCTAACTTCTATATATGTTCCATCTCCTTTTAATTGTAATTTAGATGTTGGGTTAGTCGTTCCAATTCCTACGTTGCCTGCGTTTGTAATACGCATCCTTTCAGCAAAAGTTACTCCGTTTCCAGCTGTACCACTAGGCGCTGTGTACCAAGCATGTGTTCCGCTTCCTTGTTGATAAGCTGTAGCGGATCCGTCAGTAATATAAGTTTCTGAAGTTGAAACACCACTATCAACATAATAATTACAACCTAAAGTAATTGTATTACTACTAGGGCTTTGTAAAGAACCTGTACCTACTTGTAAAACTGTATAATTGTACCAGTTACTTGGTGTTATACCTATTGCAACAACAGCTTTGTTAGCGTCAGCTGAAGAGGTAATACGCATTTTTTCTGTGTTAGCATTGTTTTGCGCTGTGCTAAATGTTAAATAAGAATCCGCGGTGTTATCTGTTGAATAATTACTTTCTCTACCTGAAACAATACTTCCAGCATTTCTTAATACGTTACCACTTCCTGCTTGTTTAAATAACAAACCAGCTTCACCTGTAAGGTCAGAACCTCCAGAGGCTTCGTGCCCAGAATTTATTTCTACAAATGAATTGCTTGCTGAGGTTGTAAAAGAGCTTTGTACTGCTAATTTATTTCCAGGGCTAGTCGTTCCGATCCCGACGTTGCCAAGGTTGTTTATAACCATTCTATCAGTCATAGCAAGCGTTGTTCTTTGAGCAGTCGCAAACTTTAAAGGATTATTTAGTGTAGTAGATGCTCCGTTAAAAAGTTCAGTATAAATTTTTGCTGTTTCTACTTGACCTGAATTTACATTTTGATCAAATATTAAACTATTTTTTTGGGCATATCCATTAGACGTGTCTTGTATTTTAATTGAAGGATTGCTTCCAGAAGTTATTTGCAACTTTACAGCAGGACTAGTCGTTCCTATACCGACGTTTCCTGAATTACTATTATATATATTGTTACCATTAGCTAGCCAAAGACCTGTTCCTGGAACTGTGTTAGCGTCAACCCAGTCTATACCTGTTGAGGTTGTTGATAAAACTTGTCCTTCAGCTCCTCTATTATTATTGCTGTCTAATAGGTATTTAGTTGAATATGTTTTTCCTGTACTCATTTAATATGTATTTCTTACTATGTTAACCCATTCGTATGTTGATGCTCCCGTTTGCATACACATGTCTGCGTAGCTTGCGTCTTCCGCTGTTACTTCTACTATAGAACATTGAGATATTTTTAAAGTTGTTGTAACGCCTGATTCTAAACCAAATCTGCCTTGAAGAGCTCCGCCAGCTGTCATTATAACGCTATAAGTTCCTACTGCGTCAAAAAACGTGTTTGCGGCAGCTGTTCCAGCTCTAAAACTAACTTTACCACTTGTGTATTCTGATATAGTAAATGTACATCTATATATACTTCCATTTGTTAAACTGGGAACTTGATAACAAGCAGTGTTTCCAGCCGCAGCTGTTGCAACTAACTCACCTCCAGTTATTGTCCAACCAGTTTCTTTAGTCCAAACAGTGTCTGTTGTAAAATCAGGATTTGATATTAAGTTTGTCCCTGTTACATCCACGTACTCTGTACCAGTTCTATATCGCATTGTACCTACTTTACTAGCTGAAGCTGTAGCTGTATCATCAGCCATTTGGATACCTCCAGCAACTTGTAGTTTTGATTGAGGACTATCCGTCCCTATACCGACCTTGCCGTTAGTTTCAATCCTCATTTTTTCAGTCAAACTTTGACCTCCTCCAGCAGTATAGTCAGCTGTCCAAAAAGACATAAACCCTCTCGTTGTTTGAAGTCCAGTAACAGCGCTAACTCCTGAATATATAGCAGATTTTACTGTTTCCGTATCGTATCCGGGATAGTAGGATTTAAATTCAATCATACTTGCTTGCGAACCGTAAGCTGTTGGAGATATAGCTTTTCCAATCGTTAAAGCAGTTGTGGGCAAAGTCGTCCCGATCCCAACGTTGCCTGAAGAGTTGATGCGCATTCTTTCTGTGCCGCTTGTTGTTAATGCTATATTATCATCAGCAGGAAAACCAAAAGAAGTATTCGTATCATCTTTATGAAAAACACTACCTTCTAAAATAATATTATGATTGAATTGTGCATCATTCCCTACAACTGTTATACCGCCTGCAAAAGTTGCGTTCGCACCTGTTAAGGTTAAAGCAAGAGTGTTGCCACTAGGCTTAAACCTCATAGCGCCTGTTCCTATATTTCCAAAATCAGCAAATCCATTTGTAGAAAAGCTTAAAGAATTATTTACAACTACATCTCCTGTAAAAGTTGCTTTTTGTGAATTGTCAATAGATAATGCTACAGTTCCGTTGTTACTATTATTGTGTGTTGCTAACTCAAAAGTAGGCATACCAGATGCAGAATTCCTAGCTCCTCTTAAAGATATACCATAATTATCAGCTGTAGATGTGCCTAAAAATATAGAAGATTTACCGCCTGAATTTGTAGTAGCTGCTGGTTTTAATCTTATAGCAGAAGTAGTTGCAAAATCTGTTGTTATTTGGTTTTTTGTCGTTGTTATTTGACCTGCAAAAGTTGCATTTCCACCTTGCGCAAAGGAAAGTCTAAGATCTGAATTTTCATAAAAGTTTAAGACACCCTGGGTGCCATTAAAGATTTCCCATGTTTCATTAGTTGAATTCTTTAAAATTAATCTTGGCGATGCTCCTGATCCATCATCTAAAGTTAAATCTCCAGTTAACGTTCCACCAACTAACGGCAAGTAAGCTCCAACACCTGTAGCTACAGCAGTTGTAACAAAAGCAGTTGACGCAGCCCTTGTTGAATTATCACCAGCCGCCATTGTTCCTACAAATGGAACAGTTGCAAAAACAGAATAATTTGGTGTTATTTCAAGTGGTGTTACATCTAAAGATGAGCTGTTTGATAATCTAAATTTTATAGATTGCGACACCGTGTTGTGGTCTATAAACGCTGCTCCTGTGCTTTTAAATCTTAAATTGTTTTCTGCAAATATTGAATCATTTGTTCCAACGGTTATTTGAGTTCCATTAACATCAACATTACCTGCAAAAGTTGCGTTACCTGTAGTGTGGTCAAGTGTAATTACATCTATTACACCATCTTGAGTAATAAATAATTTACCATTTGGCGCTGAACTAAACCTCCAAGTTTTACCAGTTGTAGATGTTGTGTTAGCTAAGTTTATAAATGTAGATGAATTACTTGACAATGTTACAGTTCCTGCAAAAGTTGCGTTATTACCTGAAACAGTTATTGGTGCATTACCTAAAGTTTCTGAATCTGTAACAGAACCTGCACCTTCCCATAACGCTACAGTTTGTCCTGTACCTACACCTGATAATACAGATGAGTTATCAACTTTTTGCCAAGCACCAGTTCCAGTACCTGCGCAATCTGCTACATCGTCATTCCATACAACCCAATCACCTACTGACCAAGAATCAGGTTCGCAAGGGACAGCTGGTGTTCCTGTTGTTCCGTTTGGATGTGCTGTTCCATCAGCACTACATATATAATAATAACCAGAGGTTTGTGTAACTGTACTTAAATCAGGTGTTCCATTTCCACTGTTTGCTGTAACATCTGGATCCCATGTTCCTCTATATATTGTAGCGCCAGTAATTAAACTATCTACATAACCTTTTGTTGTTAGGGTTGATGATGCGTCTCCAGAAGATGTGGCTGTCGTTGCAAATGCTTGTGTTGAAAAAGTTGCGTCTTGATCTTTATCTATTGTAAGTGCTAATATAGAAGTATCTGTTGTTGTTGTGTAGAATTCTAATCTGCTAGGATAATTATCAGTGCTCCAAGCTGCTTCAGCTTTAGCTTTAATTTCAGCACCTATATTAAATGATCCATTTGTTGGGTCATCAGCCATAAATCTTAGCTTACCTAAAGCGTTTGATGCAACAACAGAGGTGTCATCTCTTTGTAAATCTAAAACACCAGAACTAGGGTTTCTAACTTTAACACCTGTGTTGTCTATTCTAAATCTTTCAAGAGTTGATACTTGTGTGCCAGCTGTAACACCTTCTTTTAGTTCAAAAAGCATAGCAGCACCACTAGAGGAATCTACATTAGCTCGTATTCTAAATGAGTTACCATTTACATCAGGTGTTTCATTAGCGTGGTTAAATGTCACATTAGCATTACCACCACCATCATTAACAGTTAAAGCAACACTACCGCTACCACTTCCAGCCGTTACGCTACCTGTAAAAGAAGCACTTGTTCCTGCTAGTGCTCCAGTTAACGTTCCACCAGCTAGTGGTAAGAAAGGACCGCCTGCACCACCGCCACTAGAAACAGTTATATTACCTGAAGCATCAGTGACTAACGTACCTGCGCCATAAGTATTAAATTGTACACCACCTGTATTAGCGACTGTTACTAGCGGAGCTGCAGCTGTACTGTAAGATACAAAAGCCGCCGTTGTAGTTGCTCCTAAAAGTCCCCTGGTTGTTCCATTTATATCAAGACCAATTAAAGCGGTTGCACCACCAGTTCTGTTTAAATGCAAAGGCGTAGTACTTGACTCAACATCTAATTTATATCCAGGACTAGTCGTCCCGATACCGACATTACCAAGAAATGGCTGTAATATTAAATCATAGTTAGCAGTACCTGCATAATTACTAACATCAATATAATAATCACCGGTACTATTAGCCATAGACCCTATTCTAAGAGCGTCGCTACCTGTGTCTTCGTTACCATTAATATATACCGCTGCTCCAGAAACAACAGTTGTCCCGTTTGTTACCGCGCTACCAGCGTCTCTTGATACGTGTAAAGCAAGACTTGCAGCGCTATTATCTACATGTAATTTAGCCCCAGGACTAGTTGTCCCAATCCCAACGTTGCCATCTTCGTCAATAACCATTCTTTGAGTAACAGTACCTCCGGAAGTAGAAGTTGAAAATCTGAGCTCTCCTTTATAACTACCGTCAACTCTATATCCTTGTATTAGACCACTTGGTACATTACCTACGTCACCAAAAGCAAGCTGTCCGTTAACAGCGCCTACAGTGTCACCACCTAGATGCAGCATATAATTAGGACTAGTCGTCCCGATACCGACGTTGCCGTTGGAGCCAATTACCATGTGTGTGGTAAAAGAATTGTAGGCATCATTTGCTTTTGCAAATAAGAATTTTCCGTCTACATTCTGTATGTATCTATAAGAAAGGTCTGTTCCAGCAGTAGTATCTTTAAAATTAATTACTGGATTGTTTGATGCAATTTCTAACAAAGAAAGAGGAGTAGTCGTTCCGATACCTACGTTTGAAGTTCTACCATCAACAACTAATATTTCATTTCCTGTAGCGTAACCATTACCTATTTGTATGTAACCCTTTGTAGTGCCATCTGCTATATGAGTGACACCCATTTTAAAAGTATTATTATGTTGGAACCTTATACCGTTATATGTAGGAGATGCGTTTGAGTTTGATATATCAATTAAGTGACCAGTATTAGAACCTTTAAACTCAGATGATACTATGCTAGTGGAAAAAACAGATAATTTTCTAAGAGGACTAGTCGTCCCAATACCGATGTTACCTGCTGAGGTGATACGAAATCGCTCAGAACCATCTGTAAAGATTCTAAAAGCATCACCAATTGCACCTATTCTAACAGAATTTGGATCGGTTGTACTTTGGTCTTTAAATCGTATACCTGCATCGTTACTATTAGTCCTTTCTACTAAAATTGGATACCCAAAAGTAGATGATACGTGTAGTGGGTAGGTCGGGCTAGCTGTTCCAATCCCTACGTTGCCAGAAGAATTAATTTTTATACCAGTAGTTGCAGACAATCCACCATATGTTAAAGAAACAACATCATCACTATCATCATACCCAACAGCTCCTTTTTGTGTTGTTGCTTGGTGAAAAGTTAAAACATCATCTTGACCATCATCTGCTTGTAATCTTATTCTAGTAGGGTTGCCAACTCCTCCATAAAGATGTAATAATTCTATAGGACTAACAGTTCCGATACCTACCTTGCCTGCGGAAGTAATACGCATTCTTTCTAAAGGCACTCCAGTTGAATTTTGATTTGTAAAAAATCTTAAAGAACCTTTAAAGTCACTAACATTAGCGCTTTCTTTAATTGCATCAATTGCTCCGAAAACTACTTGAGCTCCTGCATTTGTGTTTTTAGACCTAAAAGCTATTCCGCCACCACCACCGGCTGTATTGCCTGCTGTTAAATCGTCTACGGTTAACCCAAGCGTTAAGAATTTAGCAGCTGTATCAAGAGCTACCGTTTTAGTAGTTGTTATATTTAAACTAGAAACAGGACTAGTCGTTCCGATACCAAGGTTTCCAGAGCTTGTAAGCCGCATAAATTCAGTAGCATCTTTTTTCCATATATTTGTTGCGGCATTAGTCTGCACAAGCGACCAATTGGCTCCTGTAGCAATATCACCTAAATATAATCCTTGTGTGTTATCAGTTACAGGTTTAATATAAGAAGCACTTCTACTCATAAATATACCATAACCATGTATATCTGTATAAGACCCATCTGTGTAAACGCTTCTTATTACCGCGTCAATAGTACCATCTCCAACATGCAATGTTTGTGTAGGATTATCTGTTCCAATACCCACGTTACCGTTAGTATCTATAATCATTTTCTCATCAGCAGTGGCAGCACCAAGTTCTGTGGTAAAAAATCTTAAACTTGTACCATTAGCTGTACTAGTGAAAACTTCCTCGGCATAACTCCATATTTTTGAAGTTTGTAAATTAGTACCCCAAGTTCCTCTTGCCCCAAATTGAATAATACCAGTTCTATTACCTCCTTGTATAGTATCATCTTTTCTGTTAATTTGTAATATAGTGTCTCCGCTTGACTGTAAAGTTAATAAGTGATCAGCGCTAGTCGCTCCGATCCCGACTTTACCGTTTGGTACGAAAACATTGTGGCTTTGATGTATAATTAAAGTTCCATCGTTTGTTCTATTAGCCCCTCCTGATGATAATATTAAAGAATCATCTGAATTTGAATCTTGCCATATATAATTAGTGCCCCCTAAAGTTTCAAACTTAATTCCAACATCTCTATCGTATTGGTTGTAAATATGAATATCTTGTGCTGAGCCTTGATCTGCAGTGTTTTCTATTTTTAAAACAGTTCCTTGTGTGGCTAATGTACTTGGACCCGCTACGTGTAAAGTAGACAATGGGTTGTCAGTTCCAATACCAACATTACCATTTCCTTTTATATATAAAGAATTACTTAGTGCATCTTTTTCTATTTGAAATGGATTTGTTACTCCACCTACATCTCTAATTTGAAACCTTCCATTGACACCTACTGAAAAATTAACAGTAGAATCATTTGAATCTAATAATCTAATATTGTTACTAGATGTTTCTACAGTAAGAGTACCTTCAATGCTAGCGTTACCAGTTACTTCAAGCTTCTTACTATTGGGTGGTGCTCCAATACCTACCTTGCCGGCGAAATATCCATCATTTAAAAACTTTAATGCCATTTAGTACTGGATTAAATTAATATTATACTATTGATATTACAGCTCTGTATGCACTGTTTGCTACTTGTGGCATAAATACAATATCTAAACTACCTGTGCCATTTCCTGTTACTAAAGGATAAACAATAAGATTACTAGCTTCTTCTTTAACTGTTGCAATTGCATCATCAGCAGCAGCTCCAGATCCAAAAAGAGTTACTAAATTAACAGTAAATTTTGTTTCACCCGCGACAGAATTATCACCACCTGTTAATGTTACTTTAGCCATTCTACCAGATAGTACTTCTTCTTTTAGTTGCACCCAACCTGTTCCACTTACTGTAAAGTTTGCATTATCAAAACCAGCAACACCTTTTTGAGTAGCACTGTCTGTTGCTCCTGAGCCAGCAATATTAGCATCTTGTATAACGACTGTGTAATCAGTAATTGGTGGAGTTGAATTAGCAGCTATACTTGTGTTAGCATATATCATGTCACCAACCTCAAGAGTTTGCGTGTAGAAAGCTCCACCCGCAACAGTTACTACAAAGAAATCACCTTGATCTAAAGCAATATTGCTTGCTCCATCTAAAGATCCATTACCTGCGCCTAAGTTTGTTGTTAAACCAGTTGTAGCATTGTAACCACCTTTAAATAATCCAATGCCCGCAACAAGTGCTTCTACTTGACCTAAGTTAACACCATCAGTAGCTACTGTACCATTAGCTATTTTTAATAGCTTATTACTATTCATGTCAAGATTAGCGTTCAAATTGTTTTCACCACCCGCTGTTTGCGTAAAGGCACCATTTGTTAGTGTTAAACTATTTGCTATAGTAACAGTAGGCGTTAAAGCAACTCTAAGCTCTGTGTCACTTATTCTAGTCATTGTTGTTTGGCCACTAAAACCTGATATTGTTACGTCTTCAGCAGGATCACCTGCATCACTACTTGTTAATCTAACAGCTGTACCAGTAGGTGCAGTTGTTAAATCGTATGTAGTTTCAAACCCACCAACTAAGTTACTTACCGTAACAGTTTTGTTGGTTGTTGTTGATGTATCATATATTAATAGTTCGTCACCACCAGCCGGTGTTGCCCCTAAATTTGTTTGGCCTACAATATCTAAACCAACTACTGGCACAGGACCTGACTGACTAGTTACGCTAATACCTTTTAATGCGTTTCCTGTAGCAGGTACTACACCTGTTATATCACCAAATGGTATTGTTGCCCATTTATTATTTTTAGTTAAAAATCTATCAGCAGAAGTAGAAGTGCCATCAACCGCTGTAAGATCTATTGTACCTACAGTTACATTACCTATAGCTGATGTATTATTTGTACTAAAAGCTACATAAGTACCGCTTGCGTTGGTAAACGTTTCAACACCACTTGTTGCGCCTACTTCTACCCAAGCACCGCCTGCGTATACTTTAAGAGCGTCAACCGCTGTGTTAAAATAAATTTGACCTTCTACACCACTACCTGGATCTGTAGCAAGGTTTTGTATTGCTGCGTTGTTAAGTTGGTTCTTATTAAGGTTAACCGTGTTTAAAAAATTTATTGCCATGTTATTAGTTTAAATATGCTTTACCGGCAAATCCTGCCGAAAATGTTAGAATTACGTTAGTGTTGCTTGTGTAGTTGTATTCACCAACTACTACTGTGTTACCAGTATCTATTACTGTTATTGAAGGAAATTTTCCTAAATTATGCGTTATGTTCCATGTTGTTGATGGAACACCTTGTGTAAATATAAATGTTGGCGCTTGAGGAGCGTCGTCCCATACTGTACCTACTCCTGTTGAAGTTAGTACTTTACCTAAAACACCTACGTTACCTGCGCTATCTGCAAAAGTTCCAGTTACTGATATGTTACCAGCAATGGTTAGAGTTGTTCCGCCCGGGTTAGCGTCTTGTGTTAATATTGAATCTGCTAGAGTTGTAGATGTTAAACCTGTTATAGGATCAGTTACATCAAAAAATAATGGTACAGTTAGATTTGTACCATTTACGCTATCGATTATAAACTTAGCTAAATCACTTACCTTAAAATTCTTTGTAGGATTTCTAAGTGTAGCATCTTTCTCTGTACCTAACAGTATATCGTCAAGCGCAGGAAGTACTGTATTATAAGTATAGATTATTGCCATGTGTTTTGTTTATGCGTATACTCTTATTTCAAATGATCCATTGGTTATTCTTCCATCACCACCTAGGGATATTGTTATTACCGTGTCACTAGTTCTTACCCAAGGTTGACCTATACTAAACGCGTATTCTCCTAAATTATAAAACACTAAAGTTTTATTAGATGTAAAAACGTTGCTACTAGCTGTTATTGTGTATGTACCACTACTAGTTCTAGCCCAAGTAAACGTAGCACCTGTAGTATTTTGTAATGTTGTTGCAACTGGTGCTGTTGCACCTGCTTGAGTAAGTAATGCTGTATACACTGTGTAGCCTAGACTGTATGAATTAGCAAATGATGCTATTTGTCCTACTGTGAACTGTACTGTTTTGTTTTCTTCTGTAATTGGATCTATCTGTGAACCTATTACATTGTCTGATAATGTAGGTGTTCCTTGAGGATAGCTATATATTATTGCCATTTGTTAAGTATTTAGTATGTATATTTGTATACTCTATATACTTACATATATCTAGTGATATTTACAAGTGAAGAGGAAATAGAAAAAGTGACACAAGGGTACTACTATATACTTATAACTACCTATTGTCACTAAAATTAAAAAAACGTTACAAATAGAGGGGTATAGCGCTCCCCCTCACTTTTTTCTTTGCTTTTTCCACACAAAACTCATTTTTTTTAACCCAACCCCACCACTTTTTATACAGTTTTACAACTATATATGCAACTTTTACAAACAAATCATTAAAACATTTGGATAATATAAATGTAACTAATAAAAACTATACAATGATTAACAAACTATTAAACTTTCACTCTAAATTCTTACAATTACTATTCATTATCACATTACCACAAGTAATATATCATGTCATAATGTCATGACAAAGAGTCACTGACTTATACTTCCTCCACATTTACAACACATAAATAAACATACACTTGTATAAATCACAAACAAACTACTTAACTAACTGGATAATAACTATATAAATAATAACTTAAATAATAATAACTATGTCAACTTTAAATTCTAAAAGATTTGTAATCAGAAAATCACTAATTGGTAAAAATCAAATCATCTCATTCACTAA
>WLWG01003296.1_pt1 | contig 11146 bp, 8 predicted proteins | sample 6712871 | NCBI WGS metagenome assembly WLWG01 (sample SAMN12718693, study PRJNA515312) | sponge metagenome | isolation source: marine sponge | host: Mycale hentscheli | place: New Zealand: South Island, Marlborough, Capsize Point | collected 2003-05-01 | reverse complement strand
TGACTAGACTAAACAAAAACCGCAAAGACTTTTTTAACACTTATAGAATTGAAACGGTTAGTAAAAAATCTATTATAGAAAAAATATTATTTACTCTTTTTGTTGGCGTTTCTTCGTTAGCAATGGGCGCAATATTACTTCAAACAATAACACAAATTTTTTAATCTTTTAAACTAAAACCAAAACCAATGAAAGCGAATAAGCAAAATATCATTTTAGACTCAATAAATTATCTTAAAATTTTTCTTCCTCTTCACAAAGAATTTAACACTTTTAAACATATCGGACAGGCGATTTCCGACCCTTTAAAGGTTTCATATATTTCAGCAGGTAAGATAAAAGGCATAAAAGAAAACACGGGTATTGAGATAAGCAGCAGACCAACAGACGAGCAAAGAAATAAATATTTCACAGCGACATCAATTGAAAAGCTACTTAAAAAATTATTTGTTGTAAAAACATCTGATGAAAGTAAAAAGATGTATGATGTTGTAAATAATATAGATGATTATCTAAAGCAAAATTTAAAATATAATTTCTTTGTTGATACTGATGTATCAGGTTTTTATTCAAATGAGCCTGAAAATTATAACGGGTCTTGTATGGCAGGAAAATCAGAAAGTTATTTTGAATTATATGATTATATAAACGACCACCCAACAAATAACGTAACGGTAAAAATAGTTGGTTTCAAAACCCAGGATTTAATTTTAGCTAGGGGTTTATTGTGGTGTAAAACTTATAAAGACGCTCTTGGAGGTATCACAGCAAAAGCCTACTTTCTTGATAGAATTTACATTCATAATAAATTACAAAATTCTAGTTTTGCAAAATTACAATTTGAGCTTTTCCAAACTATTAGAAAATATTACAAAGTTGATTTATTAAGAGCTTTTAATAAAACACAAATAGAAAGTTATATTTCGCACAAATATGATAATATTACAAAATTTGTTTTTAAATCAAAATATTCTTATCCTCCTTTTTGCATAGGTGTTGAGGGTTACGAGGATACAATTAGCAATTATCCTTATATGGATACATTCAAATATATTGATGAGTCAGAAGTTTTAAGCATAGACGACCACGATTCAGTAAAAATATTAGACCAAACAGACGGCAGTTTTACACAAACAGACGGCTGCAGTTGTGACGAATGCGGAGAAAGTTGTCACCAAGATGACTTGATACATTCAGATTTAGAAGATGAAGAATTGTGCCCCGATTGCAGAGAATATATAGACGAGAGAGACGAGTATGTTAATCGCAATAATGCAATTTATAATAATTATACGGGATATTATCATTATGCCGACGATATACGATAAAACTAAAATTAATATTAACCAAATCACTAGCCTATGAGCAAAAACAATTTTGATACTATACCTTTTAATGATTATACAATTACTTTTTTATTTCTTTTGTTTCTTATTTTAGGGTGTTAAATAATAAGCGGCAGAGACTAAAACACTCTGCTGCAAATTATTTCTAAGTATTAAAATTAATTTGTATAAAAGTTTGTTATTTGGCTGCTTTTTTTCTTGGTTTACGCAAGTTTTTCAGTAAAAAGTTACTAAAAAAGCAAAAAAACTCTTAAAAAAAAGTAATTTCGCCATATTTGGGTAAAAAAATATAATTTTTGGGTAATTTTAGCAAATTCCGTAATTTTTAGAAAATCCCTTTCTTATACCAACACACACCCGTACAAGAAACCTAAATCCAATTTCATAATTAGATATTATAGGTTATTTTAGGTGGAAGTAGTTGTATGGTTATTTTACCAATTTTAAACTTAAACATAGTTGTTGTTTTATGGGAAGGTTATCAAATATGCTAGTTGCGATATGAGCAACAGCGTATTCTATAGGAATCCAAAGGTATAGTAAAATAATTGGAATATTCAGCAGTTTTTGGAAGTGAATGTGAGGGGTGGGTATAGTTTATAGATAAAATGGTAATTCAATTTCATAATGAGATATATAAAATTTCTTTAAATTTCTTGTTGTAATTCAATTAAATTGTTTTATTTGTCTTTCTTAATAAAAAACATACAAATGGCAGAACCAATCGTTAACAATCAGACCGCACCATCAATAGAGGCAATAGCAGGAATAGAAAGTTTAGGACAAGCAGATAATGTAGAGGTGTTTACTACAACAGCACAGACGGGAAAAGATTTTTATGCAATATACTTTGTAACAGAAAGTGTAATATCTTCAATTTCATCAGACCAAGCAACAGGGGAATCAGCACTTGTAACAACAATACCTGCAGGAATGACTTTATTTATGAGGGTACAAAGCATTACATTAACTTCAGGATTAGCAATAGGATATAACAAATACACAGTAGGATAAATGCTAACATTAGGTAACAAGCTTACTCTAAACAGTCAGCCTATATATCATTTTGTAAATAAGTATTCTATTGACTTTGATGGAGTAGATGATAGGATTATTACTGATGGTGCAGATACTGTAGCACAACCTACTACTTATTCTTTTTGGTGTAAGTCAAGTACTACTACTGCTAATTATGGTGTGTTTGGACACGGAGATTTTGATAAAGGTGCGTTTAGATTTAATCACTCAAATACAAGGCCATTGTTGTATTTAGGAATTAACTATAGGATTATTTGGCAAGACACTCCTGCACAAGATGATGGAGAGTGGCACCATTGGGTTGTTTATGCAGACACTAATGATATAACAAATTCTAAGTTGTATGTAGATGGTGTTTTACAACCAGTTTATACTACAACCTTGTCAGGTAGTTTAAGTGCATACACAGAATCATTAACTATAGGTTCAAACAGACAAGTAGGTGGTAATAGTTTTGAAGGACAGATAGATGAGTTTGCAGTTTACGATAGAGAACTCACACAAGATGAGATTACTCGTATGTATAATACTTACTACTCTCCAAACAGAGTAGCTAATGGTAACTTTAGTCAGATAGGAAACGAAGAAGTAACTAATGGAGATTTTAGTCAAGAAGGTTCAGAGCAAGTAACTAATGGCGACTTTGCTACAGATAGTGATTGGAGTAAAGGAAGTGGTTGGACTATTAGTGGTGGTAGTGCTAATTCAGATGGTGTTTCAGGAGCATCTCCTATTTATCAAAATATTGGTGCTGCAACTGTTGGTACTAATTATAAAATTCAATTAGATGTAAGTAATTATACAAGTGGTACATTAGTCGCTGCTTATGGTGGTACTAGTGCTACATCTATAACATCTAATGGTTCGTACACATTTTATGTAAAAGCTACATCAACAGATGCAAATACATCATATTTAAGTTATAATTTTATTGGCTCAATAGACAACGTATCAGTAAAAGAGGTTGGGCAAGATTGGACTTTTGTTGGCGAGTGGACTATGGGAGATGATGTTGCAACTAACACAAGAAATGCTGCAGGTTTTGACCCTTTATCATCAAGTGCAACTATCGTAGTAGGTAAACAATACAAGTTTAAAGTTAATATAATATCTAAAACAGGTGGTACTTTATTATTGCACAATGATTGGACAGATAATAATTATTTCAGTACAAGTGGTACAGGAGAACAAGTATGGTATTTTACTGCAACATCAACTACTATTGGATTAGAATTTGCAGGAGATGGAGAAACTATTGTAGTAGATAATGTATCAGTCAAAGAAGTAGGGCAGCATTGGACATTTGGTACAGGGTGGTCTATGGGGGATGGAGTTGCTATTCACGATGGTTCAGGGGGTGCTACAACATTACAAGCTACAGGCTTAAGTGCAGTTGCAGGTTCTACATATAAAATATCATATAGTGCTACAAATTTAAGTGGTGGATATATAAAAGTAACTTTTGGTAATGTTGATACTGCTTTGCAATTTTCAGATGTTGATTTTGTAGGAAGTATTACTACTACAGGTTCAGGTGGTTTATATGTTCTTGCAAGTGCAAACGTAACATTTGACAACTTAGTAGTACAAGAACTAAAGCACGATGCTACAAACTTAATGCTTAATGCAGGTGCTTATCAGAGTGCGTCACCACTAATCACTTCTACTAAGAGTATGGAGTTTGATGGTACAGATGATTATTTAGAAGTAGGAGATGTAGGAAGTGTAAAATCTATGTCTTTTTGGTTTAATCCTGATAATGATATTACTGCTTCTTCAAGCAAAGAACAATTATTTGGCTTTAATGGTAGTTCTTATAGTGGTATTAGGTTAGGTGCTGCTACAGGTTCATTTGCAGGAGAAACTTTAACAGTTTTAGAAAGTGATGGTAATTTTGGAAGAACTGCTACAACAAAAGAGTTTGATGCAGGTAGATGGTATCATATAGTCATTGCTTGGAACGAAACTATTACAAATTTTGACATTTATGTTGATGGTGTATTAAGTACAGATTTAATTGCTAATACATTTACATTAACAAATTTCACAGATTTTAAAATTGGTGTAGGTAATAATTTAAATGATGAATTTAATGGACAAATAACAGAAGTTGGTAATTGGGATAGAACACTTACTGCATTAGAAGTAGCATCACTATACAATCAAGGTGTTCCAACTGATTTATTAGTTAACCGTAATAATTATCAGTCTGGAAATCCTACAGTATTTAATACTAAGCAAGTTGATTTTGATGGTACTGATGACCACCTAAAAGTTACAAATGCTTATGGTAGTTTTACAGGTTCTATATCTGTTTGGGTAAAAAGAAATAGTGTAGCAGGAGTTTGGAGATATATAACAGATTTTAGGTCAGGTTCAGGGGGTGGATATTTTGCTATAAATAATACTCATAATATTGATGTTCCAAGTGGTACAGTTTATGTAAATAATGTAGCAACTACTGTTGTTCCACAAGATTCAGAATGGCATCATATAGTAGTAACAGGAATAGCATTAGACATAACTGAATCAATAATATTTGGTTCAAGATATACTTTTGTAGATGTTTTAAATGGAGAAATGAGCCAAGTAGGTTTATGGAACTCTACACTAACTGCTGATGAAGTATCTTCTTTATACAATCACGGATTACCTATTGACTTAACGACAGATCAAGCAGCTTATGAATCTTCATCTAACTTAGTAGGTTATTGGAGAATGGGTGATGGGACGTTAGATTCTTATCCATTGATTGCAGACCAAACAAATGCTACTTTAGGTAGTGAACAAGTTGTTAATGGAGATTTTGCAGGTGTAGCTAATGGTACTGATGTAGCTACTTTAGCAAATTGGAGTAATTATAATTCTCCTACATCAAAAAATGTAGTAGATAATAAATTAGTGATAGTTGCAACAGGTGGTAATCAAGGTGCATTTTATAGTTTAGGTTCTTTAATAGGTGCAGATACTTACAAGCTATCTGTAGATGTAACAGGAGATGTTGGTGCAAGTGGTATATATATTTCTTCTTCTAGTGGCGCTTATAATGTTGAAACTTCAGTAGGGACTTTAGAATTTATTTTTGTTGCTTCAGGCAATACTATAATATTTTTTAGAGCAGCTAATAATAATCCAGGAACAACCTCTTACACTAATATATCCATAAAACAAGTAAATGGCAACCCTGCAATAATGACAAACCAAACATCAAGTGATATTGAGAATGGTAGTCCTTATGCTGATTTAGTACAGAATGGAGATTTTGCTACAGGAGATTTTACAAGTTGGGCTAATAATACTTCAGGTAATGCTTCAATAGTTAATAATCAATGTGTGTTTACAAATGCAAGTAGTGGAAACAACATTCAGCAAACACCACCAATAGTAATAGGCAAAACATATATCTCTACTTTTGATATTATTTCAATTACACAAGGTGCTTTTAAAATTTATGCAGATAGTGGTGGTGGAAAATCTGATGTAGGTAAGTATTCTTTTACTTGGACTGCAACTGATACAAATTGGTATGTTAGAGCATCAGGAACTACAAGTGGTGTAATAGACAACGTAACTTTAGAAGAAGTAAACACAGGATTACAAGGATATTGGAAGATGGGAGATGGTACTAATGATGAGTACCCTGTTATCTATGACCAAGTAGACCCTACATTAAGTGCAGAAAAAGTTGTAGATGGTAATTTTCCAACACCTAATAATAATTGGAGTTTAACATTATTTACAATAGCAAATAACAAATTGCATTGTATATCTGATGGAACTTATGCAAATGCAGTTCAAAGTAATGTGTTTACAATAGGTAAAACACATAAAGTAACTTTTGATATTACAGGACACACTTTAGGAGAAATAAGAGTAAGACCATCAGGACAATCTCCATTTTTTACAGTAAATGCTAATGGAAGTTATACTTTTTATTATGTAGCAACTAATAGTGAATTAGCTATAGAAAGAAATGTTGCTTGTAATATGTTTTTAGAAAACTTATCTATTAAAGAAGTACAAGGAAATCCTGCAACTATGACCAATATGGTAGAGGGTAATATCACTAACCAATTTCCACTAACAAAGATTAGAAACTACTATAGAATGGGTGATGGTGATTTAGATGGTTTTCCTATCATACAAGACCAAACAAGTCGTAATCTTGCAACTATACCTACTACTAATCTTTTAACGTATTCAGAAGATTTTAGTAATGGTTATACACCTAGTAGTGGTGTTACAATTTCAAGCAATCAAGGTACAAGTCCTATTGGAGATAATAATGCAACTAAATTAACTGCTACAGGAATAGACCCTTTTATTCAAAATCAAGTTAGCAGCACTAAACAAACTTTTACTTTAAGTATATATGCTAAAGGTGTTGGAAGTAGTATTGGTAAAAATTTAAATTTCTTTTTAGTAAGAGATGCTTATGCAGAAGCAAAAACATCAGATTTATTTGTTTTAACAGATGATTGGGTTAGGTATGAAGCTACTTTGACTTTAACAGGAACACCATCAGCAAATGTTACATTTAGACTTGATGCACCTAGTGTTGCAGTAATAGGAGATGAAGTTTTAATTTGGGGTGCACAAATAGAAGAACAATCACAAGCTACTGCATACATAAAGTCAGATGGTATACCAGCAGTAAGAAAATCAACAACTACTAACTTAATTTCTTACAGTGAAGATTTCAGTAACTATTCATTAGGAAATGCTACTGTACAAAAAAGTAATGCTACTTCTCCTGATGGTAAGCAAAACTCTTACAAATTAATACCAGACACTGTAAATACACAACATCAAATAACTTCTCCTAATATAACAATTAGTGGCAGTACAGGGGATGTGCATACTTTTAGTGTGTATGTAAAAGCAGATGGTTATGGACATGCAATTTTAACAACATCAGTTTATGCAAATTACAACTCTTGGATATATGTAGCTGCAAATTTAAACACAGGTGTAATAACAGCTAATAATCAGCCATCTTCTATAGAAAGTGTGGGTAATGGTTGGTACAGAATAAGTGTAGCAGCAGCTCTAGTGCAAAACTCTACCATTGATAAATTAACTATTAAAACATCTGACAACCCTAACAATACATCTCAAGGGCCTTCTTTTGCAGGAAATGGCACTTCAGGTATATTAGTATATGGCGCGCAATTTGAAGAACAAACACAAGCAGAGACTTATGCACCAACAAAAGGTATACCTGTAACAATAGATTTATTTACAGAAAATAATTATGGAACAATGACAAATATGTCTGCAAATGATATAGTAATCGATACTCCAGGAGTATCTTAAAAACAAAAACAATGATATACGTAACACCAGAAACAAGTTTATTAGAAGAAGTAGATTCAGAGGGAAACCCTGTGTTTGATTTCTCTCAAGTAGTAGAAGACTCTGCTGCAACAGTTAGAAAATCTTTAGATGAAACGCTTTTTATTGCTAAATTTATGGGGGAAACTCCTACCTTTTTAGATGGGTTAGATCAACATACTCACGAGGAGATTCTAGTAATAGTAAGAGGGTCAGACTGGACAGACAACTCTGAGATTTAGACTATCGAGTAAACGTGTAATAATAATATTAACAAACAATTAAATTAAATAAAATGACAAAAGAAGACAACATAGTGGACTTAACTCCAAAACCAGAAAAAATAACTCCTTCACAACTTGAAAAAGTACAAAAGGCGGTTAGTGATATTAACAGAGCTCAAATGGAAATAGGTAGGCTTGAAACACAAAAGCATATGCTAAACCATGAGGTTGACAAACTACAAGGTGTTTTAAAAGAAATACAAGACGAGCTTGAAAAAGATTACGGAACTGTAAATATTAGTATTGAAGACGGTACTATACAATACCCAGAAGATGAGCAAGCTGATAAGGAAGATTAGTATCGGTAAAGATTATAAGAATGACGCTATGCACTATGCCGTGGGGCAAGAAGTGTATGGTGGTCATACTATATGCGATATAATAGAAACAGAAGATAAGTTTAGCGTTTATATTAAAAAAGGTAATGATGTATTGCCTTGGAAAGATTTTAATAAAAACATGGCTGTATCAGTAGAGTATAATCTACAGTATTAATGAAAAGTGTTTATGATTTCGTAGTTTCACCTATAAAATCAAGATACAACAACACAAAAAAAATAGGTGATAAAGAACTAATAGTTAATACTGAAATATTCAACCACCAGTTTGTAAGCAGAGAAGCTATTGTAAAGTCTGTACCACTAATAGGTGAAACAAGCATAAAGGTTGGAGATACTGTAATCACACACCACAATGTATTTAGAAGATGGCATAACATGCGTGGTGAAGAAAAGAACAGTAGAAGTTTTTTTAATGAAGAAACTTACTTTATATCTGAGGAGCAAATATTTTTATACAAATCAGGAGATACTGGTTGGACAGCTTCAAAAGGATATTGTTTTGTAAAACCAATAGTTTCTAAAAATAATTTAGAGACTAATGTTGAAGAGCCTTTAATAGGTGTTTTAAAATACTTAGATAATGGTTTAAAAACAACTGGTTTACAAAAAAATGATTTAGTAGGCTTTAGTCCAGATGATGAATATGAATTTGTTATAGATGGTCAAAGACTATATAGGGTTATGACACAATTTATTACAATCAAATATGAATATCAAGGAAACGAAGAAGAATATAATCCAAGCTGGGCACAGGGCAGTTGAAGAACTGATTAAAGTTGCTAAAGAAGCTATTGTAGATTCTGACGACGATATATCAGCAGATAGATTGAAAAATGCTGCAGCTACTAAAAAACTAGCTATATTTGACGCATTTGAAATACTTAACAGAATACAAGAAGAAGAAAACCTGCTTGAGGGAAAAACACCTGAAGAGAAAAAGGAAAAAGTCTTTAAAGGATTCGCAGAGGGTAGATCTAAGTAATGTACAGTCAAAATTTAGTTAACGTAGTAGAACCTATAAAAAAAACCACTATAAGTAGGCTTAATAAAAAAAGAAAGTGGAAATACGGTTATAACAAAGAACACGATCTTGTAGTTATATCTAAGACTGGTGAGATAGGTGAAATATACGAAATACAAAACTTTCAAATAGCACTGCCAAAAGCTAGGAATGTTTATAGTAGTAAAAAGAAAAAGTGGGAGCAGTTTGAATATCCAAAAGAACTAGCAAGGCTAAAAAGTATATTTGATTGGAGGGCGTATCCTGAGGAAAAAAAGTCTGATTGGTTTGACTATATAGACAAGGAGTTTAAGCGTAGAGAAGAAGGTTTTTGGTTTGACAACAACGGCACACCAACATACATAACAGGTACGCATTACATGTATTTGCAGTGGAGTAAAATTGACGTAGGCGCACCAGACTTTAGAGAGGCTAATAGATTGTTCTATATATTTTGGGAAGCTTGCAAAGCAGATAAAAGATGTTATGGTATGTGCTACCTTAAAAACAGAAGGTCTGGTTTTTCTTTTATGTCTTCGGCTGAAACAGTTAACCAAGCTACAATATCAAGTGATGCAAGGTTTGGTATATTATCTAAAACAGGTGCAGATGCAAAGAAAATGTTTACTGACAAAGTTGTACCTATATCGATTAATTATCCTTTCTTTTTTAGTCCTATTCAAGACGGTATGGATAGGCCAAAATCCGAGCTTGCATATAGAGTTCCAGCTTCTAAGTTCACTAGAAAGAAAATTACTTCAAACGAAAAGCTAGAAGATTTACAAGGACTTGATACAACTATAGACTGGAAGAATACAGGTGACAATAGCTATGATGGTGAAAAATTAAAGCTTTTAGTACACGATGAAAGTGGTAAGTGGGAAAGACCCGATAATATATTAAACAACTGGAGGGTTACAAAAACATGTTTACGATTAGGTAGTAGAATTATAGGTAAATGTATGATGGGCTCAACTTCAAACTCACTAGACAAGGGTGGAGATAACTTTAAAAAATTATATGGAGCATCAGACGTTACTAAGCGAAACAGAAATGGACAGACAGCGTCTGGCTTATATTCTCTTTTTATCCCAATGGAGTGGAACTACGAAGGATTTATTGACGAGTATGGACGCCCAGTCTTCGATAGTCCGGATCATGACGTCTTCGATCCCCATGGGGAGTTAATAGATGTAGGTGTTGTAGAAAACTGGCAAAACGAAGCTGATGGTTTAAAAAATGATCAAGACGCGTTAAACGAGTTTTACAGGCAATTTCCAAGAACTACTGAGCATGCATTTAGAGATGAGACAAAAAATAGTATATTTAACTTAGTTAAACTATACGAACAAATAGATTACAACGAAGAGCTATCGTCAACATTACCTTTAACAAGGGGTAATTTCCAATGGGTTAATGGTATTAAAGATTCAACAGTGATATTCTACCCAGATAACAAAGGTAGGTTTAAATTAAGCTGGACACCACCATCGCAGCTACAAAACAACGTTATAATAAAAAACGGTGTTAAACACCCAGGCAATGAACATATGGGTGCTTTTGGTTGTGATAGTTATGATATATCGGGAACTGTAGATGGTAAAGGTTCAAAAGGTGCTTTGCACGGACTAACTAAGTTTAGTATGGAAGACGCGCCAGCTAATAGTTTTTTCTTAGAGTATTTAGCTAGACCACAAACCGCGGAGATGTTCTTCGAAGACGTTCTAATGGCATTAGTGTTTTATGGGATGCCTATACTTGCAGAGAATAACAAACCTCGTTTATTGTATTATTTACGAAGAC
>WLWG01003295.1_pt1 | contig 11153 bp, 12 predicted proteins | sample 6712871 | NCBI WGS metagenome assembly WLWG01 (sample SAMN12718693, study PRJNA515312) | sponge metagenome | isolation source: marine sponge | host: Mycale hentscheli | place: New Zealand: South Island, Marlborough, Capsize Point | collected 2003-05-01 | reverse complement strand
ATCTTGGTGGCAGTCGGGATCGAGGATTCGAATACGCCCGTGTCCGGTCTGGTGATCTGGTCGGATGTGGTCTCGCCGGCTGATATTGTCCAAGTGAATTGGGACATCAACGATCCAACCAGCCTGGCGGGTGAAAACGTACTGCCCGATCGCGACGGTGAAATCCGCGATGCGGGGGTTCTTCGCGATTCGGTGATGGTCTACACCGATGCAACCGTGTGGCGCATGGATCTGTCGAGTACGACCGTTGGCGTTACGCCGACCGTGTTCAACTTTCGAAAGATCTTTTCTGATGATGGCATCTATCGGAACCGATGCTTTGTTGAGGCTGGCGGCAAGCATTACGTGGTGGGCCGCTTTGATTTCTATGAGACCGATGGCTTTAACAAGCGCTCGATCTCCGATAACCGATTCACCGAATTTCTATACTCGCGGATCGGCAACAACGACATCGTTTTCGTTGATCACTACCAGCGACCGCAGGAGATTGTGATCAGCTTTGGCGTCGACACTGACCAGGCCGCGCGCGAAGCGCTGGTGTACAACTATTACTATGACTGCGTGAGTCGCTGGAACTTTGGCGATACCGGCGTCTATACGTTCTTCTTCCAGGGGCCGGATTTCGGTTTGAACATTCCGACCTTCAATGATTGGACGAATGAAGGTGTTCGCTTTTCGGATCTCAACGATACGACCTTCAATGATCTGTTTCCGCAGAATCGTGATCTGGTGCCCTACCTGCTCGGCGGTCAGAGCTTTCAGGACGCGCTGCTTCGTACCGATGTCGGCGGATCATTCAGCTCGGTGACACCTTCTGAGATGTTCATCGAGCGCAGGGATATGGATCTCGATGAAGTTTTCGGCGGTGAGCGGCCTATCAAGTACATTTCGAAATTCCTGCCGCAGATCATTGGCGAAGGTACGTTGACGATCCAGTTTGGCGGCAGAAATGTTCTGGCGTCGCAAATTGTCTGGCAACCGGAGCGGGTGTATACGATCGGGCAGGATTATAAATTCGATCTTCGGATCTCAACACGGTTCCCGGCGTTGCGAATTCGCCAGGCGCCAGCTGATGGCACGTTTGCAATGGATGGCTTCGATCTGATCGTGCAAGCGGAGTCTTTGAGGTGAGCGATGATTTCAATCCGCTTTATAACTTTCTGCCGTTTCCTTCGGGGGATGTTTCGGTTGAGCAGCTCAATGATGTATTACGCCAGATTGCAGACAGCCTGGCATATCTGCAATTACAGGACAGTGGTGTGATGAGAGAAGGCGAGCCGTTTGTACCGTTCCAGTTTTACCAGACCAACGGTGTCAATGATGCGGTTGCGGCGGGTGCGGTGCCTGTCGATGTCTGGAATGTGGGCGGCATCTTAGCGTGGCGATCGACAGCCGCAGCTGCCTCGCTGGTTTCGAGCGATGCCGGCGACACCGCTGCCGGGACCGGGGCGCAAGTTGTTCGCGTTGAGGGTGTCGATGCAAACTTTGATTATGTGGCTGAAGACATCCCGCTTAACGGTCTAACGCCCGTGGTCACGACCCAGCAATTTCTGCACACCAACCGGATTTTTAACATTCTCGCCGGTAGCAACCGGATCAATCTCGGCACAATAGATTGCACGGTCGGCGGCTCGCTGTTGGCCCGGATTGATCCGGGGATCGGGCAATCACAGAACTCGCACATCCTGTTGCCGAACGCACAACAACCCGGCAAGGTGCCGCACGTTGCCAAGGTGAATGTCAATGTGGGGCGACCCGCGGCGGTGGCTGCTTCGTATGCGCTTGGTGAGCTTCTGGTAGAACCCCCGGGGGCTGCACTCGTGGCGGGTTATTCGTTTTCGGTTACACCGGACGGGCCGTTAAGCCTTGAGCTGGTGCCTTTCGCGCCGATTCCGCCAGGATCGAGAGTCTGGACGCGAATAACAGAAGCTGCCGCGGGGTTGAGTAATTACCGTGTGCGCACGTCTTTTAATGTCGAGTATCTCGACCCGCCATTGTTTTGATGGAGATTGACTGATGGGTATTTTTGATTCCTCTACGACTTCGGAAAGTAGCCTTAAACTGCCGGAGTATTTACAGGGAATCCCTGGCGCGCTGGCTGGCCAGCTGCAAGGGCTGATCGGGCAGGATTATCTCTCTCCCGATCAGCTGGTGGCTCAATGGTCGGATGCACAAACGCAAGGGGTTAACAACCTGATCGGATCCGGTCAGGAGCAGATGATGATGGGCCAGGCGCTTACGGGCGCCGGCTTGCAGGGCTTGCAGGGATTCGGGCAGGGCCAGGAGCTGTTGCGCGACGTTGCCGGTCAGGGTGCGGTTCAGAACATGGGCATTGATCCGGCGAGAATGCAGCAGTACATGCCGCAAGACCAGATTGATGCGTCGATCAATGCTGCCCTTCGCGATCCAACCCGACAGTTCACCGAGCAGCAGCTGCCGGGTGCGAGGCTGGCCGCAGCCAGCTCCGGCAATACCGGATCATCGCGCCGAGGTGTTGGTGAGGCGGTGTTGCAGCGAGGCTTTGAAGATCGAGCGGCAGACATTGGTGCGGGGATCCGCGGACAGTATGAGGGTCGAGCCTTCAACCAGCTGGCCAACGAAGCCTCACAAAATGCGCAGCTCGGCGCGAACTACCAGGGGCTGCAATCGAACATAGGTAACGCGCTGATCGGTAGTGGTGTGCAGGCTGGCAATCTGGTCGGCGCAGGTAACGCGCTCAATCTGTCGGGCATTGGTTCTCAGATCCAGGGTGGCCAGATGCAGACCGGATACCAGCAGGATCTGCTGAATGCTGGCCGCGATGCGTTCATGTTCCCTTACCAGCAGCTTCAAATGCTTGGGCCGCTGGCGGGGCAGATGGCGCAAACCTACGGAACACAGGTCAACACGCAATCGCAGAACAACGGCATTGGCAACACGATACTCGGCGGTGCGCTCGGCTTGGGTAGTGCGGCACTGATGGGTGGTGTGAATCCATTCAGCATGTTTGGCGGCGGCGGTGGTGGTTCCAGTTTTGATCCGGCTGGCATCGTGCCGTTTAGGCCAACGTAGGAGAAATTATGGCAGATCCAGCACTCGGCAGATTGCCGGCGATGTTTTCAGGCGCAGGGATAAATGCCGACAATCGGCAGCTCTCTCGCGAAGAACTCGAAATGATGCCCGGCTACCAGAATCCGCGTAATGCGCTGTGGGGCGGCTTCCTGGCTGACATGGCCAACCATTTTCTTTCGGGGCGCCGAGCGGGGTTTGGCAATCAGGGCGCGAACTCGATGTTCCAGGCGATCAAGGGCAATCAGCAGCTCGAGCAGCAGTATCGGGATAATCAATGGCGCAACCTGCAAATGCAGCAGGCGCGCGCGCAGATGCTGGCGCCGAAAGCGATCGGATCGAGCGGTGACTATGCGCAGTTCAACCCGCAAACCGGCAGCTAGGATATTAACGTGACCTCGCCTCAAGGCTTGGGCGGCGGCGGTGACTCGGCGAAATCATGGGCGTATGACACGCTGCGATCGGGTTCTTATGCGCCGGATACACCGGAGTACGCGACCGCTTACGAGATCCTTTACAACCCCACTACCCGCATTGATCCGGCGAGCGGCCAGGAATACACCATCAAGCCGCAAGTGCCGCCAGACATCACCGCACCGCCAGGATGGCGCCCTCGCGATCAGGGCGATGTGCCGGGCGAAGGTGGCAAGCCGCCGAAGCCGCCAACGGGCGAAGAAGCGAAAGCCTACGGATTCGTTAAGCGGATGATGCCGGCGGCTCAGATCATGACCGAGCTTGAGCAATCAGGATACCGGCCTACCAATCTGGAGTGGCAAGCCTTCAAGCGCGCCCCGGATCTTGCCTTTCAGGCGTTTGGCACCGACGCCTCGCGCTACTTCCGCGCGGTCGACGCCTATGTGAGAGCGAAGCTGCGCCGGGAATCTGGTGCGGCGATCTCGGCACAGGAATACGAAAACGAAACCCGCGGCTCGATTATTCTGCCGGGCATGGAGGGTGAAGTGATCGGGGATGTGCAGCGCGAGCGCTTAGGCGCCCTCGAAGGCATCCTCTACGGATCCGGTTACCAGGCGCAACAAGATCCTGATATGGCGGCGGCGATCGAGCAATACAAAGCCACCCTTCAGAACACCGGCATGAGCGAAGAACAGGCAGAGAGCATTGCGACCGATGTTGCCGTGAAAGCGATTGATCAGGAGAAAGGCCGGCGCCGAGGCTCCAGGGGCCGGCGAGGCCGGCGCGGCAGAGATCGAAACGAGATCATCGTAATCGAGGGGCTGGACTGATGGCGAGCAAGAGCATTGACGAATGGGAAGCAGACTATTTCCGGGCGATCGAAAACCGCGACACGGGCCGAGCCGACAAGATTGCCTCCGGGCTTGGCTATACGCCGCAACTCAGCGAGGGCGAAACGCTGCAAGCCATGGGTCAAGGGTTTGGTCAGGGGCTGTTATTCGGCTTTGCGGATGAGGCCGCAGCCGGCTTATCGGCTGGTCTGTCGAGCCTGCTGCGCTCTGACGAGGAAATGGCCGAGATCGAGGCCGCTGGTATAGATACGTCTTATGAGGGCACGTTGGGACGCACACGGGCGCGTGATCGACGTTTGCAGGAATCCCCGCTGTACACTGCGGCAGAGTTTGGTGGCGCTGTAGCGGCCCCTGGCGGCTTGTTTGCCTCGACCGCGAGAGCGGCCAGTCCGCTTGGCCGCGCTGCCCTGGCTGGCATTGAGGGCGCTGTGGGCGGTGGTTTGGCGGGTGCTGGCTACTCAGAGGCCGACGATCCGACCGGAGATGCGGCGATCGGGGCCGGCATTGGTGGCGTTCTGTCCGGTACGCTGCCGTTTGCAGCGCCGAGAGTGATTCGCGCAGTCGGTGAGGTGTTCGATCGAGCGACTCAGGGACCGATGGCCCGGGCCGAGGGGCGCGTTGGAGAGGAACTGATCGGCGCAGGTATGGACTCAGGCGCCGATGTGGCGGCAAGAATGGCCGAGCTTGGCCCCGAAGCCGTGTTGGCGGATGTCGCGCCAGGTGCAGCCATACAGGCCGTTTCCCGGGCTGGTGCGGGTGATCTGGTCGAATCCCTGGCAGAACGCCAGCGAGGGGCGCCCGGTCGAGCGTTACAGGCCATCGAGGGCGCCACAGGTGAGCCGGCGTCGGGATATGGGTCTCGACTCCAGCAGCTGACCGATGATGCCATCCTGGCAGGGGATGATTACCAGGCGCTGCAATCCATGCCGGTTGCGAGAGAGACATTCGATGCGTTTCTCAACGCCGAATCGACCAGTATGCGCGCGGCGGTCAACGATGCGCTCGACTCATGGAATACGAAGGTTGCACTTGGCGAGGTTGCGCCATTCAGCTTGACCGATGAATTTATCCCGCTTGGCTTTATTGACGATTTGAAAAAATCGTTTGATGCCGTAGGCATGGGGCCAATGGGCGTGGGTACGGGGCCGAAGGGTGCCGCAGCTGGTGCCGCTCGACGCGCAGCCAAACAGTTACGATCCGCGGCAGATGACGCGATCGAAGAATATGCGCCAGTGCGCGATCGGTATCGTGGAATCATGCAGCGATTGGGCGCATTGGGTGGCCAGCCGGGCGAGCGCGGTGGCCGGCAGCTGTTCCAGACCAGCAATCCGAGCGCGTTAGATGAGCTTGCCGAGGGGGTCTCAGGCATGGATCCTGCCGCGTTGGGCGATTTCAGAATGGGCGCTGCGAAGTCGGCAGAAGATCTGCTTGCGCAGCGCGCAACAAAATCCGGCGATGTCGGGAACATTTTCCGGCCAGAAGTTGAGGGGGGCCGGATGGGTCGTGCTCTCGACATCGCCGCGACCTCACCAGGCGCCGCCAGCTCGGCGCGATCGGCACTGGAAGCCGAAAGCACGTTCAACACCACGATGAACCGGCTTTCTGGCGGATCGCAAACGCAGCCAAGACAGGCCGCGGTGGCGCGTGGTGGTATCGCTAACATGATTGCCGATCAGCTGTTCCCGGCAGGACTGACCCGCGAGACCGCGGAATCCATGCGGGATCTGGTGGGCCGCGGCCAGCTGTCGATTTCAGATCTTGAGCGCATGATCGAGCGAGGGCGCCGGGCCGGAGTGCTGGAAGTCGAGCCGGAAACCGTTGCGAGCTGGTTGCGCTTCGTTAATGCCGGCACTCGCACAGGCATCGCCAATCAGGAAAGGTAGCCGTTATGTCAGTATTGGATGAACTGGAATTTGCCGCTCAAGTGACCACAGGCGCGCTCGCGCAGCCGCCTTCTGGTCTAACCGGACTGGCGGGGCTTGCGATCACTCAAGACCCTGCGGAAGCCGCTCGCGCGGTTTCAGGTGTGCAGCGCGCGTTGACCTACCAACCCCAAGGGGAATCACAGAGCGCACGGGCATTGGCGCCTCTTGGTGAGTTGGTAGGTGCGCTGTCTTCCGGCTTTGATGAACGGATCGGGCAACCGCTGGCAGACAGGTTTGGCGCTCCAGGGGCGGCAGCTGCGGCTGTTGGAAAAGGCGCCTTAGCTGCTGCACCAATCCCGGGCGCTACTGCGGCTGCGCGAGGGTTGCAGCAGGTAGCTCGCGCGCCCGGTATGCGTCCCTTTTCGACCGAGGGGTATCGCAGCGCCAGGAACGCGGCACAGCGCGGACAGCGCGCACTGGAAAACGTGGGCGAAGCGCTCGCGGGAAATCCTGATGTCACGTACTACAACCCGCCTTTGCTTGGGGGTCGCGACGCCACAAAGCTTGGGCGCCCGGCTGGCATTGCTCGAGCTGCCCGTAAAGCTGCCGATCGCGGCGAGCAGGTTGGCGATCTTTCGGATCTGGTGCGCGGATCGTTCGAAGTGGCGACGCCCGAAGTCGGCGAGCAGGTTGTCGGAATGCTGCGAGCGCGCGGAATGGGTGAAGTGATAGATGAGGGTTGGACCCCTCGCGTGGAAGCCGGCTATATCGACCGACCGATTAAGATTGATCAGGGCCGGGGAGTGCCTGCGGCAGAGGTGCAGCTGCATGTGCCGGGCATGATGGAAACCAAATTCGGCCCGGGCCATGCGCTGTATGAGCAGATCCGCGGAACCAATGATCCGGGGATGCTGTCACAGCTGGGAGCGCAGTCGCGAGAGTTGTACGGTAGGGTTTATGATCAGCTGCCAACCGATTGGGAAGGCGTACTTAGCGCGCTGAATTAAATTAGCCGACCCGGCGAGTAATGCAAGCTGCCTTCTTGGGGGAAGGACACTTAGGGAGGACTGTGCATATTGCACTACAGCTCACCTCGCCAGGCCGGCTAAAACCGATTACCCGCGCATTCCTTGTCGCGTTAGTTGCCTTTATACACCGCGCGGATTATTTATGAAAGGGTCTGGATCGGTTATTTCGATGTCCCATTCGGCGCAGAATGCCTGTATCCGTTCCATGAACAGCATCATGTAGGCAATCGTGTAGTCAGATGTTGAGGGCGTTTGCGATCGCCACTCGCCGAGGATCATGACCTCGCGCTTGTTGGGTCCGAAGCGCTCTTTCATTTCATCCTTAACCTGTTCTTCGGTGTATCCGGTATGCTCGGCTATTTCGCGAAACCACAGGTGGAGCGTGTCATTCTGCGCGCCGGTTCGCGGTTTCGAATAGCGCTCCAGGGTGACTTTGTAGATCGCATTTTCGGATTGCGCGATCTGCAAAGCCTCGATCGCTGCGCTCAAAATCTTCGGTGAACGCAGCACCCATGTTCGCTTACTCGACATCGCTCATCACAATGGCTTCCGATGCCGTATCCCAGCACTTGCTGACCGCTTGAGCGCCCCGCAGCCACTCAGCCGCGCTGGGCGCCATCAGAAACTGGGCGAGCTTTTGATGGTCGATATTCAGCTTCCGGCCCGACAGCGCTTCTGCCAGATCATTTTCGAAATCAGCTTGAGCGATCGCGGCTTGAGCCGCCTCTTTGGTCTCAAACGTGCCGAGCAGCTCAACCGCGTATACCTGCTTAATCTTCCTCACTGAATGCTCCTGATATGGTTTTTCGGACGCTGCCCTTGCGCTGCGTGATGCCCGGTTGAACTTCTGTCCATCCAACCCGGATGCCGAAGCCTCGATTTGCTAACCCTGGCTCGCAGGCGTCGATGAGGGCTTTCTTAGCGGCCTTCTCGGCTGTCTCAAGGGCCGGTATGCCGGCTTTCTCAATGGCCGCTTTAGTGGCCGTTTTTGCGTCAAAGTAGGCTTTCGCTGCATCGCGGAATTCCTCATCAGCTCGAATCACTTCGATCGGTTCGTAATTGCTGCCGGCGAATTCCTCCCAAGCTGGGTGGATGGCTTCGGCAAACTCCGCGCGCAGCTCATCTGCCATGATCAGCATGTATCGGCCATCGCGAGTCTTCGGGTTGTAGGCGGCAAACATCACCATCTTTGCGTCGATTACACAGTGGGCTTGCTGCGCCATCTGGTAGCGGTAATGCGGGGGCACGGTGCCCTCATCCATCATTGAATAAAGCTTGTCGGGGTTCATGGGAACCTTCAGCTCTAAGATCACCGAAGCATCACCGGACAAGCCATCGAGTGATGCCATGTACTCTCCGCGAACCGCAATGCAGGGCGGAAACTCGACTTGCATTTCGCCTTCGGCCCATTCGCGCGCGGGTGCTTCTTCGCGGTTGCCGCGATCCATGGCGAAGTTAACCTCGATGTGCAGCTCGCCTTTGCGAACCGCGGACAGCTCGCGCCGGTTCTTCGGTTGCCAGGGGTTAACTTCCATCACCGCGCCAGCTTCGGACGCGGGGTATTTCCGGGCGCGCAGTTCATGCCACTCCAGACTGCCCTGCTCGATGTTCAGAATTTGGTACTCAGAAGGGAATGTCATCGTCGAACTCTCCATCATTTTGCTTTGCTTCGATTTCGGCTTTCTTAATGCGATCGTCTAAGACGCTGATAATGTGATCTTTCATGCGCATCCTTATCGCGGTGTAGTCGCCTTTGGGCGCTTTAACCCACTTGAAAAAATCCGTTTCGGTGATGCCGGATTTCTTGACCAGCATCGCGATATTGATTGCGTCCTGGCCCGTGATCAGCTCATCAGGCTGCGGTTCAGCTGGCGGCGAGATTTCGCCCGTTTGCGTGTTCACATCAACACCAGCGACGTTTTCATACGCTTCCGGTGACTGCGCATCTGGGTCGTCCTGGCCTTGCACCGGGATCGCAAAGCTGTTGATCACAGCGTATTTGTACGCGGCAGACAGCGCTTTGTTTGAGGCTTTGTCGCCGACATCCATGCCCTCGCCCGTGATCCGAACGGTGTGCGTGGATTCCGGCATGGCCGCAGCGATGAAGGTGAAATCGAGCGTAAGCACCACATGAAAGCTATTGGCGCCCGATTTGGTTTTGTAGCTGGTCTCAACGCGCTCGACCGTGTTTGGCAGGATCACCAGGCCATGATTGGACAGCTTGAGCGACAGCGCATTGTAAACCTGATCAATCCCGCGAAAAGCGTAGCCTTGCTGCTGGTTGCGTGAGTCTTTGCCAATACCCTCCCGGGCCAGCTCGCCCTGAATGATATTGATCAGCTGGTACACGTTAAGCGGCTCGGCTGGTTTGGCCGGCGCTTTCGGTTGCGCCTTTTTTGTTGCTGGCATCTATTTTCTCCGTATCTAAAAAAACCCGGCATTGCTGCCGGGCCAGGTGAACATCGTTATTTGATTAAAGACATCAGGGAAACCGCACCACAATCGAGCTTGGCAAGCTCGCCTTCATCGAGACCCCAATGCCCGTCGATCGGGGCAAGCCTGTCGAGAAGCGCTTTGCCGGCAGCTGCTACCATCTTGGCGGCTTTGCTGGCAGGGTATTCGCTGGTCTCACAAGCTTGGTAGTTGTAATTGCGGATCGCGCCGTTAACCTTGCCGGGCGCTAAGTCCATCGCGGCCATGATCATCCCGTCAGTGATTTTTGGCGCCGGGTGTGGCCCTTCGTTCTCACGGTAACGATGGTTTACGCTGATGTAGTTCTCGGCTACCAGTTCATGATAAGCCGCGGTAACGTCTGCTACAGTGGGCAACGCTCGATCTGGCTTGGTTGCCCAAACAGCAACAACGATCGCGGTATCATCTGAAACAATGTAAGCACTCATACGTTATTTAATTCCATCTCATTAACCAGATCCAATTATCGGATATACGGATAAATTTGTCAAGGGGGGAATGGCCAATGATCCGCGTTATCGCTGCCTTTTTTGTAATTTTGTTGTCGGGATGCGTGACGGTGGAATGTCCAGGGGTCGCGAAACCGATCGAGGATGCTTTGAAATGAAAATTCGAGATCTGATCTGCGGGGCGATCACCACGATCGCCATGTTGTTACTGCTGGCTGCACTGGTAAGAGCCGAGCCGCCAATCCCTGCCGGGCCGCTGTCGATGGATATGTACGCCGCCCTCTACCCGACCGTGCCGGTAAATCCGCAGCTGATGGTTGAGCCGGTCAATTTTGAAGACGAATATATGCCGGTGGATTGGTGGCCTTGGCCGCAGCCTTATCTGTGGGAGGCGCGATGCGTTTCTGAGGATCCAGAATTAGAAGAATGGATCAAGAAATACTGCGTGGTCGTGGTTTCTCACGAAGGCCACCCGGTCTGGATTCACCGCGATCCGCCGGAGCCTGTAATTCTGCGCTAAGGGGGCGGGATAATCCTTGCTCCCGCCTGTCTTGGTTAGTAGTTGATAGTAATCGGGTAGTCGATCTCTATTGGTGTTGGTAAGGGGTCACTAAACCGCCAGGGGAACTTGATTTGGCTTACTTTGCCGATAGGTTTGACGGTGCAATCCCATTGGCCGGAAGCAGGAAGCGTTTCGGTCGCGTATGCCGCCGCATTTCCAAAGAAATTGGCGTAATTTCCAACCAAATAAAACTCAGCGTGATACATGGACTGGTCATGTTTTAAGCCAAGAAATGCCCTATTTGAGCGCAGATCGCGCTCTCCCTGCGGAACCACAAAGGGGTCATAACTCCCGCCGCAGTAGCTGGAGGGCCAATACAGTCGATCATAGGTGCCGCGCACCGCGATACCGCCTTCGACCCTTGGATCGGTCTCTGTGAACATCAGCGCATAGTGTCCGCCGCTCAAGCCGGTATAAACGAATGCTTTCGCGTCGATGTCGTACAGGTAGGTGTTGCCTTGGCC
>WLWG01003292.1_pt1 | contig 11162 bp, 9 predicted proteins | sample 6712871 | NCBI WGS metagenome assembly WLWG01 (sample SAMN12718693, study PRJNA515312) | sponge metagenome | isolation source: marine sponge | host: Mycale hentscheli | place: New Zealand: South Island, Marlborough, Capsize Point | collected 2003-05-01 | reverse complement strand
GCGGCAGGTCTTTTGGTTACCTGTCCGTGCTCAACTTCAAGAATTGAATCGGCGAGCGCAAGAGTACTTGGCCGATGCGTGATCATAATTACCGTTCGGTTCTTGACATAATGAGAGAGAGCCTCATGGATCAGTTCTTCGCTCGCTACATCTATCTGACTGGTAGCTTCATCGAGGACAAGTATCTCAGCGTTCCTTAAGAATGCTCGAGCAAGAGCGATTCGCTGCCTTTGACCACCAGAGAGACGAAAGCCATTAGGACCAACTTTTGTCTTATATCCGTCAGGAAATTCGGCAATGAAGTCATGAGCACGAGCTTTTCGGGCGGCTTCTTCGATTTCTTCTGCAGTGGCGTCCCACCGGCCATATCGAATGTTGTACAAAATCGTTTCGTTGAAGAGTTCTGTTTGTTGGGTAACGATTGCGATTCGCCTACGCAAATCTTTCACTGCTAGTTCTGTGAGCGGAACATTGTCGAGTTCAACAGTGCCTTCTGTGGGATCGTAAAATCGACATATGAGATTAATTAGCGTACTTTTCCCACCCCCGTTGGGCCCGACTATTGCCACACGTTCACCAAACTCAATGGCGACATCAACATTTTGTAGCACCGTATCGATTCCGTCGTACGAAAACGATACATTCCGTAACGCAATCTCTCGATGCGGTGATGGAAGATAGTACGGGTTTGATTTTTCTTTTAGTTTTGATGGTGTATCAAGAAGTGGATACAGTGATTGTGCTCCAACAATCCCCACGTTTATCCCCGTTATGACTCCAGAGAGTTTTCTGACTGGATCTGAAGCACCAATAAGCATTCCGAAAAAGACCATGATTCCAGGAACAGTCATTGGTTGTTCTGTCATGGTAATCCCGAAAATCTGGGTTTCCTGATTGATAACCAACCACGCCCCCACGGCAATCGAGGTCGCTACCATACCTATGCCAAGAACCTCAGTAATTGGATTCGCAAGCGCTCGATAAAAGTTGTGACGCAGCCCAATTTTCATCATATGATTTGTGCTGTCCCGAAACCGATCTCGCTCGAAAGATTCCATCGTGTAGGCCTGAACAGTGAGCACGTTATTCAGTGCCTCAAGCATCACGTGATGAAAACCAAGTGCTTGAGCAAGAATGTTCTTAGAAGCACTGCGCATTTTTCGGTTGAGCCAGACCATTAGAAAACCGACGACTGGCGCCATCGTGAGGCACGCGAGCGTTAGCTGCCATGAAATACAGAAAGCCCCGCCCAGGCACGCAATGATTTTCAGGGGTTCGGTAATCGCGCCACCAAACGTAGTCGTAATACCACCCGATAGCATATCGGCTGTGTGGGTGACTTGAGCCATGAAGCCAGCGGAACCATTCTTCATGAATTGCGTGCGATCCAACTCAAGAGCTTTGTTAAAAATTTTAACCCTGAGGTCTCTCGATATCCCCATTGCAACGAAACTGACAAGCATTGTGCCGGTGAGTAGCAGGCAGTGTTTCAGGAAGGTACTAATGACGATCAGGACAACTACAAGAAGTACGGTCTGAAAAGGGTCTCGCGGAATATAGCTTTCGAGCCATGGCTGGATTGCTTGAGCCGAGGAGAGAATTGCTCCCTGACCTTTATCCTCGAGCGTGAGTGTGTCTATCTCGTTCTGAATCGTTTGCTGTTCTGCTTCTGTTCTACCACCACCATCTAATCGCTCACGTAGTTGATCAATTTCCTGTTCGTGGTTTGCCAGTTTTGATTCAGCTGTTTCTATTCTTTCTTGATTCCAATCTTGAAGAGATTCTCCGTTTAGGGTGACTTCGATGATTGGAAAGAGTGCTGCAATGTTTGCACCCCACAGTCCTGCTACACCAGCAGAACAAAGAAATGCCGCAAGAAGCAGTGGCCAGCTCTTTGAAGCATCACGAAGGGCGCGAAGAAAAAACTTCATGAAATCGGTTCGATATATCAGGGATTAAATTGGATGAAAAACGCAGGCTGTCACGTCAATGATTTCGGGAAAGGGCAGGTTGTGCCATTTCACCTTTGAATATCTATTCGTCGGAATGGCTCCTTGATTCCAGCTGAATTTATGCATGATGATCTTGGAAGGTTTTCCATCTACGCAAAACGTTATTCTTGCGCAGACTTCGCTAAGCGAAGGAGGAAGGGTAGTCTGAGAGACTGGTTGAAAACAAGCCGAAAACAGTGATTATCCAGCTGTTTGCGAAAGATTTTGTCGCTCTTTAGCCGCAGAAAATGTGTTTTCCAGAAGCATTGCAACAGTGAGAGGCCCCACCCCTCCCGGTACTGGTGATATTGCTCCTGCAATAGTAGCGACGGAGTCGTAGTCAACGTCACCGACAAGACGGCTTGTGTCTCCATCTACAACGCGATTTATACCGACGTCAACTACGACAGCCCCAGGCTTCACCATATCGGCCGTGATCAGTTGAGGAATGCCGACAGCGGCTATAAGAATATCAGCTTGCTGGGTGACTTCCTTTAAATTTGACGTATGGCTATGGCAGACGGATACAGTTGCATCTCCGCCTGGTCCACGGCTGGCGAGCAGGAGTGCCAGCGGCTTCCCCACAATGTCACTACGGCCAACGATAACGGCATGCTTGCCCCGAGTCTCAACGCCAGCATCCAGAAGCATTCTTTGTACGCCTGCAGCAGTGCAGGGAATAAAGTGCGGTCGTCCTTGAGAGAGGAGCCCAGCGTTGACAGCATGAAAGCCATCAACATCACGGTCAGGAGGCACTGCATCGAGTACGGCCCGGGCATCAACATGATCCGGGAGTGGCAACTGAACAAGAATGCCATCAGTTGGCCCATGTTCGTTTCGTCCGATTGCTTCCACGGTGGCTACAAGTTCTGCTGTTGTAGTTGATTCAGGGATCGAAAAGACATCGGCTGTAATCCCTACCCGTTTTGCTGCAGATGCTTTGCTTTTTACATAGGAGGCACTTGCGGCAACATCTCCCACAAGAACAACCACAAGCCGGGGGGGGCGGCCAATTTCACGAGCCAGTGCTGCTACTTTCGGCCCAAGGTCATGCTCAATTTTTTTTGCAAGTTTTCGGCCATCGAGCCGCTGAGCCGTCATCTCTATCTCTCCGGGAAATGGAATAATCAAAGACCTCACGGCAGTCTCTGAGTGCATAAAACGTGTTCGACGCAGAGGTTCTAGTGGTTAACTGGGCTGCTCATCCATAAATGTCATACGAAGTTGATGAAGAATTTCCTCAAGGAGTTTCTTCTCGTCGTTGGCAAGGTTCCCAGCTGTTTTCTTCTCAAGCATTTCAAGCATGTCGATAAAGTGTCTCGCAGTGTCAAGGTTCTTGAGGGATTCTTTCGTGATAGGATTTGGGATTTTCCCAAAGGCCATCAATGCTTGCGTGAACATTGTTTGAACAAGAAACTCAAAAGTAGCAGGGGGAGCTTTCATAGGGCCATTATCATTTGATGGAACTGGTGGTTCAGTCATGAGGGCATCCGGAAGGTTCGAGTAAAAGGATTTATCGCGAGAGAATATGTGCGGTAGTGATCAGGTTTTGACACCAGCGTGATGATCCACAGCTGCAGCAACAAGACCGGCAAAGAGAGGATGGGCAGCTGTTGGTTTGCTTTTAAATTCTGGATGAAACTGTACAGCAACAAACCAGGGGTGATCAGCTACTTCAACAATTTCGACAAGACTTTTATCAGGATTTGTGCCAGCAATCACAAGACCAGCTTCTTCAAGTTGCTGTCTATAGCCACTATTAAATTCGTAGCGGTGGCGGTGACGTTCTGAAATTTCAGAGACACCATATGCCAACGCTGATCTACTGCCGTCGCTGAGCAGGGCAGGCTGTCTCCCGAGTCGCATCGTGCCACCTTTTTCGGTCACGCCCTCTTGTTCGTGCATCAAGCAGATGACGGGATGCGGGGTGTCCCGGAAAAACTCAGTTGAGTGTGCGTCAGTGAGACCAGCAACATTGCGGGCAAAGTCGATGACGGCACATTGCATACCCAGACATATTCCCAGGAACGGGAGACTCCGTTCTCGAGCGTATCGAATCGCTTCGACTTTCCCTTCAACACCACGTTCACCGAAGCCTCCCGGAACGATCAGTGCATCAAATCCGGCAAGTGTCTTTTCGGCACCGTTCTGCTCAATTTCTTCGCTTTTGATTGCCTGAACTCGAACTTGTGTGTAGTTCGCAATGCCTCCGTGATCGAGAGCCTCATAGATGCTTTTGTAGGCATCGCGGTGCTCGGCATATTTGCCAACGAGAGCAATTGAAATCTCGTGCTCAGGGTTGCGGAGCCGATGTAGTATGTCATGCCACCCCTCAAGATTTGCCGAAGCTGCAGGCAAGCCGAGTTGTTTCAGGATGAGATCGTCAATTTTGTTTGCCTGAAGTGACAGAGGAACTTCATAGATTGAGAAGTCTTTGTCCCGCTCTTCAATGACAGAGTGCAACGGAACGTTGCAAAAGAGCGCAATCTTTTCACGGTCGGAGGTGTCGAGGCTTCGCTCTGTGCGGCATACGAGAATATCTGGCTGGATACCGATTTGTCGTAGGATTCCGACAGAGTGCTGTGTGGGCTTGGTCTTTAGTTCACCGGCTGCTTTTAAAAATGGAACCAGAGTGAGGTGAATGAACATGCAGTTTTCACGACCACGTTCAAGGGGAATCTGTCGGATCGCCTCAAGGAATGGCAGGCTTTCAATATCTCCGACTGTGCCGCCGATTTCCGTAATGACAACATCGGTGTCGGCATCATCAAGCTGCAGAACAACTTCTTTTATTTCATTTGTTATGTGCGGGATGACTTGAACAGTTTTCCCTAGAAACTCACCTCGTCGTTCCTTGTTGATTACAGATTGGTAGATTTGGCCCGTGGTGTAATTGCTCTGTCTCGTAAGATGTGTTGTGGTGAAACGTTCGTAGTGACCAAGGTCGAGGTCGGTTTCGCTACCGTCATCAAGCACATAGACCTCACCGTGCTGGTATGGGCTCATTGTCCCTGGGTCGACATTGATATACGGGTCAAGTTTCTGCATTTTGACACGCAGCCCACGCGATTCAAGAAGCATCGCGATTGAGGCACTGGTGAGTCCTTTGCCAAGTGAGCTGACGACCCCACCGGTCACAAAGATATGCTTAGTCACGCGGCAAAATTCCTAAAAAGACGAAGTGAGCAAAAATGCAGATACGAACGACCCCATGAACATACCGAATGACCCAAGTCGATCGCTACTCGGCCAAATCCACCCCGGGGTTTAGTGTTTCCAGACGTTGTGTAGAGTGAATGAGATGGAATCAAACGCAAATGTATCTGAGAGTCGTCCTTCGACTGCTGATGTCCGCATCAGGAGCCTTGACCCCCTTGTACCACCGGCCCGACTGGTGTCGACATATCCGTTGACGGATGCTGCCGCAGCAACTGTCGTATCGGGCAGAGAACAGGTCGAAAAAGTGCTTGCTGGCGAAGACGATCGACTTTTGGTTGTTGTCGGCCCATGCTCGATTCATGATCTCGATGGTGCCCGCGAGTACGCTTCAAAATTGGTCACACTCTCGAAGGAACTTTCAGATCGACTCTTGGTTGTCATGCGTGTGTATTTTGAAAAGCCACGAACTACCGTTGGGTGGAAGGGTCTCATTAATGATCCTCACCTTGACGATTCGTTTGATGTTGGAACTGGCCTGCGTTTAGCCCGCGAGTTGTTGATTGAGATCGCAGACATGGGTTTATCCACGGCAACAGAATTTCTGGAGCCCATTACGCCTCAGTTTATTGCTGACACAATTGTGCTTGGTGCAATTGGTGCACGTACAACCGAATCACCAACGCATCGCCAAATGGCCAGTGGCCTCTCTATGCCAGTTGGCTTTAAAAACTCAACAGACGGTTCGTTACAAGCTGCGATTGATGCCATGCAGGCCGCAAAGACACCGCACTCATTTCTGGGAATCGACAATGGTGGTGGTATTTGCGTCGTGTCGACTGCTGGAAATCCGTGGGGTGTCTTAATGCTTCGTGGTGGACGCGCTGGCTCGAACTATTCTCCGGACATGTTGCTTGATGCGAGAAACAGGCTGGAGAAGGCTGGATTAAAGCCGCGTGTCATAGTCGATTGCAGTCATGCAAACTCAGGGAAGGATCATCGTCGCCAGTCAATTGTCTTCCGAGATGTTCTCAAGCAGCGTATCGAAGGTGATCATTCAATTGTTGGTGTTATGCTGGAAAGTAACATTAATCCCGGCAAACAGCAGCCAAATCAGGATCGATCAGTCCTTGAGTATGGTGTTTCCATAACTGATGCGTGTATTGGTTGGGATGAAACAGAAACGCTGCTTCATGAAGCCTACACCAGCCTTGGCAAGTGACGTTTTTGCTCTGTTTTTCATACGTAGTCATGTGTTTGCACGATTGATGTAGGTGTCTTCTTCACCTAAAAAGGATTTGTTTTACTTTTTGGGGTTATTTGGAGACGTGCGATGAAACATGCAAATATTATGCGGCACCGGTCTGGCTTTACGCTGATCGAATTGCTGGTTGTGATCGCCATTATTGGCGTCCTTGTTGGTCTTCTTCTGCCTGCAGTGCAGCAGGCTCGTGAAGCTGCTCGTCGATCGGCGTGTGGTAACAAAATGAAACAGAACGCGTTGGCAATGCACACTTATGCTGATGCAAATAGATCGCTGCCTTCTGGATCAAGTCGTCGATCAGAAGGAGGCACTGCTCAAAATTCAGTATGGAAATCATTTACCGTTGAGCTGATGCCCTTTATTGAAATGAGTACAGTCTATGACCAGTTGGATCTCAGCAAAGGTCAACTGGATGGCACAGGTGGTCAAAATTCGAACTGGCGGAAGCTCGCACCAGTTACTCAGGGCAATCCAATTTATACTGCACAGTTTTGCCCTTCTGATCCGGACTCATTTGCTGGGAGAACGGTAGACGGAAAATACTTTGGTGGGTACGGCATCAACAACAACCGACGCTCAGGTGGCAGGTGCTATGATGTGTCTCTGGGTCCTATTGGTTTTCCTGCTGCTACTCCCGATTGTCCAAATGGATCTACTGCATCCTGGTGTCGTGCGAATTCGAATTGGTGGGCTTCGGGAGGAAATCCAGTTCGTGAGATTTCATCAACTCCTGGAGTGTTTAACTGGAGTTTTGAGTTCAAGTGTGAATTCAAGGACATTACAGATGGTACTTCCAATACCTTGTTGCTCATCGAGCGGCGGCCTGGGTTACATCAGCGGTCTGCAATGTACGCCGCAGATGTGGGTGTACCGACATCAATTCGTCCAAATTCATCGCATATCGATGACACAACTTCTGCGGGTAACAACCCACAACGAGCAAAGAATTGTGGTGCCAGTAGCATGCACACTGGTGGTGTGTTCGGCGTGGCTACTGCTGATGGAGCTGGTCACTGGCTGAGCGATACGATTGACTTCCAGGTTTACAACTTTCTTGGAAATCGTGGCGACGGTGATGCACGCGGGAAGTTGCCTTAGTAGTTTATAGTGATTCACGCCCATCCTCAGTTAGCTGAGCCGAACTGAGGATGGGCTTTTTATTGAGAGACGAATTTCATTCGAGGAGTCCTGCAGTGTTCATACCACATTCTATCTTTCATTTTCGGTTGAAAAATCTGGGCCGTTATAGCCTTCTGTTTCCACTCGTTCTCTTGACTGGTTTGGTATGTACCACTGGATGTGGCCAAAAGAACACCGACGGCAGAGTAAGAATCAACGGTACGGTCATGCTGGATGGTTCCCCACTCATTTGTGAAGGTGACGGTGAGTCGTACGTGAATCTCGTTTCAGAAACGGGTGAGAATGGTGGAGGTTCTGGATCATTCGACCGATCGACTGGTGCGTTCGAAATGGCTATTTTGCCGGGTAACTACAAAGCAGTCATCCGTGCGACAGATGGATTCATGGTTGAGGATGAAAAGCGGGGACGGATCACCCCTGCAAAAAGCCTGATCCCTGAAAAGTATTCATCTTCAGATGACACGGATGTGACAATCACGGTGTCGCCGACCGGTGGTGAGGTCAGCATTCAGCTTTTAAGTGAATAGCACTGACGTAGCTCCATATTCAAATTCAAAAAGACCTGTCCCTCGCGTTATGTTTGGGGCAGGTTCTTTTATCACTTATTTTTCAACAGGAACGACAAGCACGCTGGCTGATGCATGGGAGAGAACTGCTTCAGAGGTACTTCCGAGTAACCACCTACTGAGTTTATCAGTCGGTGTTCGGCCAATGGTAATCAGGTCGGTGTGATCTTTTTTTGCCTGTTCCAGAATTCTGTGCCCAGGATTTCCTTCTACGATTATCGGGCTCGTGCCGTGAAAGCACGGCGGTAAATCTTTCTGAAAGGCCTCAAGCGTACTGCTCAAAGCGTGTACTTCGTCATCGTGTTCCTGCTGCCAGGCTTGTGCAATAGCTGCTGTGTCGGGGTCTCGGACACGTTTTTCAAGCCACTTTGGGAGTGGGCCAGCGAGCATTGATTCTGCTACGCCGATGACGCCCCCGGCTGTCTTTTTTGACCAATGCAGTTCCTGAAGTGTTTTGCTTACAGCAGCTGCGCTCGCCGGATGATGGCAGGCCAGGGTACGAAAACTCCCGTCGTCTGGTGGGTGGCTACGCACGATAAGTACGGGCAGGTGCGCTCCGTGAAGGACTGCTCGCGAAACACTTCCGAGAAGAAATCGTTCTATCGAGCCATGGCTACGAGCACCAACGGCGACAAGGTCAGCATGCCAGCCATTCGCTGACTCAAGGATTCCGACAGCTGCTGATGCCGAACTACTGATCATTTCAACCGGTTTTGCAAACTCTGTCGGAAGCAGTGCGCGTGCTTCTGCAAACAGATCAGACGCACTTCGACTCACGAGTGAAGACGATGACTCAGGAAGCCGCTGTTGAAGTTCTGTTGGTGAAAAATAGATCGCTACCTGATCCTCACTCGGATCGATGATGTGTCCGACTACACGCACCGCGTCCAGTGATAGAGGTGACCCATCAACGCCGATTAAAACCTTCATGAAATTTCCTGCTTACTCTGGGAAAAGTGATGTGTCCACTTTTCTTTCTCTAGTGAAAACCTTTGGCCCGAGGCCTACTCCTTTAGTATGGCATGTTTTTGGACCGTTCTTTAGGCCAACCATGTCTTGCTAGGGCTTCCGGGGTGTTCGCGGGCAAGACGTGGCACTGCATATCCAGGCAATCGATTCCGTAATTCCGCAATGAGACGTACTCCGGTTTCTTCAGGTACGTCGAAATCACTTGCCCCACGAACGGGATCAAGGAGATGAAGATAGTACGGGGTCACACCAAGATCGAGGAGTCTTTCCGAGAGCTGAATGAGGCTTTCAGCTGTGTCGTTTACACCACGCAGTAACACGGCCTGGTTCAAGAGGATTGGGACTACGTGGCTCAGTCGTCGCATTGAATCTGCGACAACACAATCAAGCTCTGCAGCATGATTCGCATGAATAACGACACAGGTCGTCAGTCGTGTTGTATTCAGGACGTGGAGCAATTGCTCAGTAATACGTGAAGGCAGCACAACAGGAATCCGCGTATGAATGCGAAGCCTCCGAACATGGGAAATTGAGGCTATATCGTGTATGAGTGTTTCAAGCAGTGTGTCATCGACGAGAAGAGGATCGCCTCCGGAAAGAATTACTTCATGGATTGATTCATCCTCGCGTATCTCATTCACTGCAGATGCAAAACTGGCAGGCGATGCTCCACTTTCAGCATAAGGAAATTCTCGACGAAAACAGTACCGACAGTGCACGGCGCAACCGCCAGTGACGAGAAGCAAACAGCGTCCATGATACTTTTGAATAAGTCCTGTCCCTCGTCGAGCAGGTTTTTCACCAACCGGGTCTGATACAAAACCTGGCATGTCATCCAATTCTTCAAGCCGCGGTAATACCTGAAGGAGCAGAGGATCATTCGGATCGCCTGGTTGCATTCGTGCAATAAAACCTCGCGGTACAAGAAACGGGAAGTCCCCGCTCGCTTTTTTGGATTTCTGAGCAACTGCTGGATCAAGATGTAAGAGATCGCAAAGCTCAGCTGGGTCACGAACAGCATCAGCTAATTCCTGCTTCCAGACTTCTCGAACCATTGGTGGCTGAGAAGTTGTACTACCGATCACTTGGACTGTTGATATTTCCATGGGAAAAGACGTTGGGACGGTTGTCAGAATTGTGAGGATGCTCCAAGAGCAGTCTACAGTGCCCGTTCTTGAGGATGGGGCCAGTTCAAAAATAGTTCGCTGGAACGGGCAGCTGTGGAATCAGCGTTGACAGGCTGTATGATGATGACGAGGCTTGTACTTGAGTGTCGCGGCATACTCACTAGACGCCTGTATTGTCCTGAATTGAAAGTGCGATTTCGATGGCTTCGTATAACACAAGTGAGTTCCGGAAGGGGCTGAAAGTCCAGATTGATGGCGATCCGTACATCATGATCGAATGCAACTTTGTAAAGCCAGGGAAGGGTCAGGCTCTTTACAAATGCAAGCTTCGCAATCTTCTGAGAAGTACAGTGCTCGATCGAACGTACAAGAGTGGTGATTCGCTCGAGGCTGCTGACATTACGACAATTGATGCTCAATTCCTGTACAAGCAGGGAGATTTGTTTGTCTTTATGGATAACGATAATTACGAACAGTACGAGTTGTCATCTGAACAAGTTGATGACGCATGGAAGTGGCTGAAGGAAGGGACGATCTGTTCCATGATGCTTTACAATGAAAATCCGATCACCATGGAGCCACCTCAGCACATGGTATTGCAAGTTGAGTATGCCGAACCTGCTGTTCGCGGAAATACTGCAACAAATCTGACGAAGCCAGTGAAACTTGAGACCGGAGCGGAAATCATGGTGCCTGCATTTATTGAGCAGGGTCAATTCGTGAAGGTAGATACTCGAAATGCTGAATACACAGAACGAGTTAAAGAATAGATGTCGAATAGATAGGCATCTATTTTATTTTGAGTTAGACGCAATCAGTACTCGCCTACCGATGGTTGCCGCACGCCAGATTTCGGCAATAGTCAAAGAGTGTGTACCATTCAATTGCGGCTACCTCACGGAGTACCTGGCACACAACTTCGTTGGAATCACGGCGTGCCGATTCACAG
>WLWG01003289.1_pt1 | contig 11191 bp, 6 predicted proteins | sample 6712871 | NCBI WGS metagenome assembly WLWG01 (sample SAMN12718693, study PRJNA515312) | sponge metagenome | isolation source: marine sponge | host: Mycale hentscheli | place: New Zealand: South Island, Marlborough, Capsize Point | collected 2003-05-01 | reverse complement strand
GTCGCCAACATTTAGGTCTTGATTAAGTGCCAGGTTGCCCGTAACTGGGTCGTTCGTTGCGTCAAGCTTTAAATAGTCACCATCAAAGTCATTGAGGTCAGCCTTTGCCTCCCAGTAACCGTCAGTGTTCCAGGTGTAGACAACACCGTTTGGTGCGGTGAATGGTGATGCGGATGATGCGGGGAAATCGAGTGCCATGAGATTGAAAAGAAAAGGGTTTAACGGGTTGAAGGATTAAGCCCCTTCCAGGGCAGCGATACGGGTACGTAAGTCTTTAATGATTGATAACAGGTCTTCTGTTGTACCTTGATAAACACTATTGCTAACTTCATTACCTTCTTCGTCTGTGGTGAGCGTGGTTGTGTATGCAGCAGGGTCATCTGATTGCATCCGTAAACTGAATGCACCGTTGATTAAACCGTCGCAAGTAAAATCACCTTTGAAATAATTCGGTGCGTTGCCTGCGGCGTAGAAGTTGTAAGTGTTAGTTCTATTGTTGTTAGTATTTAGTCGAGATTCAAACCCTTTTACAGCAGTTGCTTGGTTAGTAAGACTTGAAATTAAAGTATTATCTGCTACAAAACCACTTTGCTTGGTAACGGCTGTTGTCTGAGTGCCAAAAGCAGCAAACTGAGTCAACTCAGCATTATCAGTTGTTGCAACCCTTGAGTCAACTCCAATGACCAGACCTGAACCAGTGCCTGTGGTTAGTGTTGCGTCTGTTCTAATTCCAATGCCGTTACCAGCGCCGCCGTTATGAGTGCCTGTTAAATGAAAAGTGCTATTAAGAGAAGGTTCACCACCAAGCCCTACCCGCCCGTCACCTTTAATAAATGACGTTCCAGCACTCTTACCAGTCTCATAACCAACCCAAACATTACTATTGGCTGCTCTTCTTGCAGTGACAATGCCTGCACCTACAATTTCAACACCAGTATTTAAGTTATCCTCTTGAATATTATTACCAAATTGACCATTACCATTACTCAGCAGATTAATCTTAGTGTTGTCACCAAGGGCAAACGTATCTGTAAATGTTGCAGCTGCTAGATGTGTTGGATAATCAAGCTCACCACTATCGATTAACGCTTGGTCTTCTGCTGATTGTTGGTCGTACCACCACTGCCTTGCAAAGCTACCATCACCAGGCAGAGATACATTTGCTGGTGCTACTAACGTTCCAGCTTCTAGCTGCTCTAGTTGCTCTTCAGTGAGCGTTGATTTGTATAACTCAAAGGTGTTACGAGCGGGAGAACCGCCGATGTGGGTGTCGCCCGTGAAGAAGTTCGGTGCGTTGCCTACGGCGTAGAAATTATATTCTGTTCCAGCTCCACTTGTATTAGCGCCATTATTGACGGATGATCTAAAGCCAGCAATGTAATTATCTGACGCCACTGATGTTCCAAGATTTGCGTTAAAACAAGATATGGCATCAACATTTTTTGCGCCATCTTCAATATAAGAGGACACACCATTCGTAGGCTTTTGGAAAAGGTCAGTAGTTGAAAAGCTAAACAAAGCTCCACTAGAAGTACCCGCTCCATCTACAACTGAGGTAGAATCAAATTGAAACGCTACAGCATCATCCTGGCTAATAAACAAAGCATTGCTTCCATTAAGTGATGAGGCTTTGTTTGTTTTGATGCCTACTTCGTGGGTGGTTACTTTCTCAAATGTAATCTCACCAGCAGCGGTGTCATCACTGACCTTGCTTAGGTACAAGACATCGGCGTCACTTTCAGTTAGCGTGTCGCCTTGTGGTGATGATTCAACCCACTGGCTTGAGTTAGCGTCTTTGTAATAAACATATAACCGACCTGAATTATTACTGCTGTTCCACCACAGGTCGCCATCGGCAGGGTCAACTGGGGCGGTGTCGCTAATCGTTACGGGAACACCGTTGACTTGCGCTCCAGCCTCAATGCCAGCAAGCTTCTCTTTTTCGAGACCGGTAAACAGGCCAGCAACACCTGCAGTCGGAGTGGGAGTTGCGTCGCTGTCGGCTTGGATAGCAATTGGCACCGTGGCGTCATCACCAGCGGTGTTTGTAATCTCTGCGTTGTTGTTGCCGTCGGGGACATATTCCAAGTCCGCATTGACATCAACACCACTCAGGTCAACGCTGATTTCACCAGAGGCATCAACATCAATACCATCACCAATCTTGACCGTGCCAAGGCTAGAAGTCGTGGCGATGTCAGCTTGCAGCTTGCCGCCGACAATGCTCAGACCGTGGCTATCAGCAGCAAGGTCAACTTCAACGGTGACGACTCCAACGAGTTCAGTCGCTTTGATGCCGTCGCCGCCGATGACCTCAGTAATATCACCAGTCCCGCCACCACCACCACCACCAGCGATGGATACCCAGCGGGTTCCGTCATAGAGAAACAGTGTGGAGTCAGTATCACGCAGCCACCATGCACCCTTCAGTTCGTTACCTGGTGCGGAAGCTCCGATGTAGACACCGCCAAGCTGGGCAATCTCACCTGCTGCATCTTTGCACTGCAGGTACGGACCAGACTCGTTGTAGTTAAGAGCGAGTTCCCCGAGTTCAAGCTGCGCACCAGTGGCTGATTTGAACTCAACAGCACTGCGCTTGTGCAGAATCTTGACTGCCATTGCTATCTAGCGGAGAACCCGGTATTTACCGTGCCCTCAGTTTAGGGAGCCTCTGGGTCAATACCTAGAGCGGTTTCGATAGCCGACAAGCGTGCCAAGATTTGATCGAGCAGTCTCACGGGGTTGCCTAGATCTGTGGCTTCCCAGTAACCACCTTCATCCGCTGAGTCTGGCTGCTCCCAAGTAATCAGGCTGTTTCCTGTGTAATATTGATCGCCGCCTGTTAGGCCAGAAGATGTTTCTTCTAGGCTGCGGTCTTCATATTTGGGGAAGCTATCGGTCATCCGTAGACCCTCGCGTTTGACTGATAGTTACGGACGTAGTCTAGACCGTAGACAATCTCAGCATATTTAATGCCGAGCTGGATGTTTGCGGGTCCGTAGGTGTAGGCTTCGTTCATAATCGAGGGATCGTCACCTGGCGGGTTGACTGGAACACTTGGCGCACCAACAAAATTGGAATTGTTGCGCTTAAAGATTTGTGAACGAAGCTCGTAGTTCCAGAATGAGCCCTGAGGGATTTCGTTCTCAGGTTTTGCGGCGGAGTTGATCGCGCCAGCGTCTGCACTTTGGTGCGCTGAGAGTGTGGCGGATTGGAAAGAAGAGGTGTCACCACTGTAAATCTTCTGCTTTGTAAAGCCGAAGTTACCAGCAACACCAGACTTTCTAGCTGGATTGTTTCCTGACCTGTACTCGTTCCAGTGATAACGGAGTTGCCTGCGGTTGCGCATTAGCGTGCCAAAGATGCTGTCAAATCCTGGACCCATCTTGTTGAGATCTTCTGTTGGGACGCTTGCATACGCTGCGTCTTCGTTAATCATGTATTTACCGTCATTGGTCATCAGATGCCAATTCGTAGACGTGAGGTTGTAGTTGTATTGGCTAGGTCCTTCGATGATGCGGCGTCCAAAACGACCGAAGGCAAGTGAGATGGTCGCATCGCTTGCATTCTGTGCTGTACTGATAAAGCAAGGTGCAAAGCCATAAAGTTCATAGTCATCGATTCCGCCAAATTGCGGACGCGCAGCGTTAGGGACAGTGGTGTTGCCAACGAAGCGGTTATTGCCTACCAGCGTTAGACCACTAAGCTCTAACACAGCTGTCCCGTCGCAGGTAATCAGAGCGCTGTTGTCACCCCTGCCGCCTCTGTCCCTTGGCAGCCCTGTTGCAGTTATGCAGACGTTTTCAGTGCGTAGCGCACCACGGACAAATAGGATTCCGTTGGTGTCAATGTAATCAAGGTTGCCCTTGCCGTTCATCATGTAGAAGAATGCGGCAGTGCAGATATCCTCGGGGGGCTGGTTGCGAACATACTCAAGCTCAGTTTGGGTTATCTCACTGAACCAGCTGTTGGGGACGAGGGTGTTTGATTCTGCAGGCTCGTCAGGACGGTCGCCTTGTGCTGCACGTAGGGTTTCACTGACGCCCCACCAAGTGACGGCTTTTAACGTGGCGCGTTGGCGGAAGGCAAAAACCAGCGGGCTCAAGGAGATGCGGTTACGGGTTCCGCTATTGACCAACCTGTAGTTGATCTTGGTCAGGAACACAGGCATGTTGTCTGGGTTCCTTAGCTGTGACAGGAAAGTTCCTTCGGGGAAACGTCCCAGTGAACCGTTATTTCCTTTCTCATTTCTGACAGTGCCAAGCCATGGTGACTCACTGATATCGTCAGCGAAAGTATTGTTTGCGAAGTTGTAGCCGATGACGCTAGCGCGGTGCTCGAATACGATTGTGCCGTAATCTTCCAAATACAAGCCACAGCCGCAGTTGTAAACAATTGCAGTTGCAGTGTTTAACGTTGCGTTTGCATACTCAACAGCCAAACGGATGTTCTTACAGGCAGCAGATGGTGTTAGTGGTGGGTTGTTAATTAGTTCTTCGACAGTTGTCGCGTCCCAGTTGGTGGATTCGTTTTTGGTGGGGAAAGTAATTGTGCTTGCTTCTGGACGGGTGCCGCGAGGGTTGATAAAGATGTAAACCGGACCAGGCAGTGAGCCGAGGAGACGGTTGCGGCTGCGCCAGGTGTCGAGGTAGTACGGGGTGACGAAGCTGGGGCCGGTGTAGCCAGTGGCGTTGAATGCACCGTTGAACTCGCCGGCTTCATTGGTGTCGTTGAGCGGGAGGGCTTGCTCGGGATTGACATCAATAATGTTCTGCATCGGAGCGATCCAGGACATGCCGCGTCCGGCACTGGGCTCGTTTGTGTTGCCGCGGTGGTTTTTGACCAGCGAAACTTGGTTGCTGTCAATATCGTTAACGGTGAGCTTGCCTTGGATGAGCACGTCGCCGTTGAAGGTGACAGGCTGATTCGGATCGCGGTCGCCGCCGATGCCGTCGGGGCTAAGCGTTTCGCCAGTCTGTAGGTCAGTCAGACCAGCAGGTGTGACCTGGAAACCTTCTTCATTGAAGCCGCTGACGTAGCAGCGACCGCCCATGCTGTTGGTGAAGAAATAGGTGAACTTGTTAGATGCACTCAGATCGCGCTGATACTGCGGCAGTGCCTTCGTGTAATTGAGCTGTCCTGCCCACTCAAAGGCGTGACCGAACAAACGGATGTTGCTGGGACGACGGAACTGAATCTCCCAGTTGTCCCAAGAGTTGGCCGCACCAGAGGGTTGACTAATGCCGTCGAAAGCGGTGTTGGGGTTAAGGATTCGATCAGCATCTGACTTTGGAGCCAAGATGTTATGGGCTTCCCCACCGTTAAAACCAAGACTCCTTAGGAAGGAGTACAGACCCAAGTAATCAGTGGCGGTGCGAACTTGACGCTTCAGTTCGTCGTCAGTGCTCAGGGCATCGACGTCATAGCCAAGCAGGGAATCTGAATTGGTGTCGTCTTGGTCCTTGTCAAAGTAGATGATTGGCTGGACGTTCTTGAAATAGTCCTCAGCGGGGTAGTCCTCGTGCATGTGCACGAAGCATTCGTCCCACTTGGAGTCATCAAAAGCTTCGCCGACATGCTCAAAGATACACTTCCAGTGCTTGTTGGCGTAACGCACCACGTCGCCGGGGCGGTAGTAGTTGTTTGCTTCGTGGTAGCCGTTGCTGCCTGAGTCATCAGTGCCCTTGTAAGCGCCGTTTTTGTCCCAGTTTTTTGAGGCTGCAGCGCGGCGGAGTTCGATTTCGTTGGTGCGCTGTACGCCACCCTCAGCTTTTTTAACGGAGACGGTGGCTACGATGATCGGTTCTTTTTCGCCGATTTCGCTGTCAATAGATGATGAAGCAGTGTCTGTTTGTAATCCGTAGTCGCGAACGATGTTGCGGGAGTCAGACGCAGTGTTGTTACAAATCAGGCTGTAACGACGTTGGTCAACTGTGCGGGTGTCGCGCAGACGGCGGACGTAAACACGCATCCCAGCGATTGGGGGCAGCTCACTGGTCGGATCGTCTGTAGGTGAGAAGTCGTCTTTGGCCGAAACGAATGGTGCAGTAATGCGGAGGATGTCTTTTGAACTGGTGCGCCATGCACGGTCTGCCAGTGGCGCGTAATAATCAGGTCCGTTGGGGTTTTCAGCCCACAGCAGGTTGGTGCCGCCGTAGTTGTCCAGGCTGAAGCCATCAATTGCAAGGACATCAGGGCGGTTCTCTTCTTCACCATCAAGCTCTTCCTCAATAGTGATATTTGTAGATCCATTTCCCTCGCTGTCGATGATCGTTCCAAGAAAATAATTAGATATCTGACCTCTAAGAGATTCAATGTCCTGCGCAGTTTTTATGAAACCAACATTCCAGTTCTTGTCGGTGTTGAAAGAATAGTCGACAAACCCTTCGGCTAAAGCACATCCACCGCCAAAATTTGAGTTGCTGTTGGTAACGGTTAGCTCGCCGCCGCTTCCCACGGCGTGGTGAATTCCTTGTCCAATTGCGAAGACACTAACTTCTTGAATAATTGCGCGGTTGACGCAACGAATGTGGATGCTCCGGTAGCGCGGATCCATCCGCACATTGTCAGGAGTTTCGTTGATGTATTGGTCGTAATCTGCCTGGTCAATTGTGTTCCACGCTCCAGAGTTGTAACGCTGCCAGCAGCGCATATCTTTCTGCATGGAGATGGCTGTGTATTGCGCCACCACCATCGACTTGAAGCCTTCGACTTCAGCGCCGTTAGCGAAGATGCCTGACATCCCCAGAACACTTCTAATTGAGCAGTTGTAGATGTAGGGCGATGCAGACTCTACGGTGTCAGTAGTTTCGCTTTGGAAGCCAGGCAGGGGCTGCGGTCCTACGATTTGGACTTCACTATTGCGGGTACGCGCCAGGGTGCTGACGCCTGATGATGCACCGAAGGATGCAAGAATCTTTGCGTAGAACGCGTCTACACGAGCGCGACCAGCGAATGAAAAAGTATCAAGTAGGTGGTGCGATTCGTTGTAGTTGGGTTTATCTAGGAAGGTAAAACCGTAGTAGTAGCCCGTGCCAGTGACGCGGAAGATGCTGGAACGGTTTGAGTAGTCTGCTCTCTCTTCGTCAAAGGCAGGAACGTAAGTTGGGCGCAGATTGGTTTTGCGCAGGTCCATGCTGACCACGCTGCAGCCACGGGGCAGGATGACGCCGCCGTCTGCTGCGTTAAATACCTGCAGATCACCTTCGTCAGGTTCGTAGCCATCGACCCACGCAGTGGGGCTCCCTCCAGCTGGGTCGTTGATGACGTCGTGGACACCGGACTGGACAACGATGGTGACGAGGTCACCGCAGAGGTTGCCGGGAAGATCTAGATAATCCTTACTGGTGATGATGCCAGCTTCAATCGCTGCACGGTTGATCGTCTTAAACGGACGTGCTTCGGTGTAGCCGCACTCCAGCCGCTGGTTAGCAATGCGGCGCATCTTCTGCTCGAAGCTGCCGTCATCAGCACTGGCGTAATCACCAGTGACAAACTTGTCGCTACCTGTGTAGCTGTTGACGTAAAGAATATAAGGAGCACTTAGCGGGTCGTTGACAACAGTCGACCCAGGTGAGATTTCAGGATTGCCACCAAGTTGACGGACAGCGTCGGTCAGCGCACTGATCTGACTGCGGAATTCACCCTGCGGGACATCAATGTGACCAAGAGAGTTAGTCTCGCCAGCTTTTCTAATCTCAGTCACGTTTTAGCTAACTGGGTCCTTGCATCAGTGTAATTGGTCCTGTCGTAATGAAGGTTGCTGTGCCCACAACAAGCTCGGTGGGTCTGACATTTACAGCGGTTTGGGTGATTAAAATATTTGCCCTGTAATACAAAGCCCCGCCGATTGGTGGGAAGCAGCCCTCGCAGCCATTCCCCTCAATAACGGTGAACCAGGCTTCGGTTTCGATGGGCGCTCCAGAGCAGCCGCCTTCTGTTTGGAAGAGAAGGTTCATCATCATCCAACTGGCGTCCTCGTATTGATCACCGTCGATGCAGGTGCGGTCTAAGAAGAACTCGAAGCTGCCGCCACCGCTGACCAGGCTCTTCACTGCTTCGCCGAACTTCTCGCCAACAATGGTGGTGTCGATGCTTGGGGCGTCGAGCGTCAAGCTGTACTCGCGGATTCCGCAGAGTGCCTGAGGGCTGGGCCACTCTTTGAACGGACGTGGCAGAACATCAGCATCGCCATACTCAGCTGTTCCAGCGACAGGGAAGTCGAACTCTGGTGCAGAGGCACAGATGGTGACGCTAGTTGCTTGATCCTGAACGTCGCTCAGCCCATAATCGCTGCCCTTGGTGTAACACTTGTCGAAATCGCAGTCCCAGCGGGCGTTCTGATAGTCGCTCTCGCCGTAGGGATAAATCTGGATCTCGTCGTCGAACCAGGTGTTGGCTAGTTCGATTGGACGGCCGCATCCGGAGATGGCAGCGCACTTGTCCTCGTAGAACGTGACTTTGCCGAACTCGTCAATGTGGACGTAGTAGCAACCCCCGCCGTTCTCATCCGCACCAGGGATATCGCCTACGCCGTTCTTGACGTAGAACTGTGCGTCGTCTTGACACTGGGTGTCGGGGTAGCACTCGCCAGGTTCGTCTTTATAGAACTTGTCGCTGTCGTTTTTAATATGGTCGCGGTTTGGACCAACGAAATATTTGCTTTCTTGGTAGCTGGCGTAGCCCTCAACAAAGACTGGGTAGCCGTCAATGATGATCGGCAGCTTGTCGAGACAGACCAGGTCACCGTTCCACCAGCCTGGGCAGTTGAAGGTGAACGAGTCGCAGTCGGGGCGGAAATCCTCGTAGCTCAGCTCGCAATTTTGCGGTGTTGGTCTCTTAAATAAGACTCGACCGCCATTACCAAGAACTGGCATCAGAACGTACCGTCAATCTTTCCTGAAATCTGGAATGACACTTGAACTGCGGTGGCGGCACCGACCTCAACAGCAGGGCTGACGCTAGTGATGATGGCGTCAGCTTCAAAGTTGCCAGGGCTAGAAACGCAGTTGTTCAGGAAGAAGCTGACACTCTCCAAGCAGGGCGTTCCACCGCAATCGGAGTTGTCATCAAAGATGGCATTGAGTAGACCGCGGTCAGTGCTTTGGGTGGGGTCGTAGTAGAGGGTGGCTGAACCAGTGGCTGAACGAAGACCGGCAATGTACTCACGGTCGAAGGTGTTCAGGCACGAAACATCAACCGCATCGCGAGAAATACTTAGGCTCCAGTTGCGGACTTTCACGCAGGTACTGTCGCCGTATTTGAGGAGTCCGTCAGCGCCAGTAAGAATCATGGGTCGATTTCCAGGTGAGCGATCAGTTTGACGGTGACGCGATGTAGACCAAGATTGACTGACTCAACCGATGGTGGTTCCGCCCAGTGCCATTCTAAATAGTCAGGAACTAGGTCATCCAATAGATCGTCGTTGCCCGCAATAACTGAAGGAGGCAGCGTGACAGGAAGATACGTTCCAAAACTGGCTTCCCAGTTGTCGACAATCGCTACCAAGTTGTCGTCATTAACAAGGAACTGAACGTCAAGCGTGGCATCAAAGCCTTTGTTGCCGTAGAGCCTGGTCGTTCCAGCGCCGTTGATTGACGTGAAGCGCTTGGTGGGGAATTCAGCAGCTTTAAACCTGCGGCTGACAGGACAAATAGTGGGGAAAGCCATTAACTGATCTCCCACTCCCCAGCGTTGTTCCAGTCTAAGGTCATCAAACTGATACCACTGTCGTTGGTCGGCCAGTACAGAGCTTCGACATCGACGTTGCCATCTTCATCAAAACTGACAGATGAAACCTTGTAAGTGTCGGCTTTGCTGTTTGTTGTTTCGATAGAGAAGACAGAATTTGCAAAGGCTGGTGCTTTGCCGTCTGTGATATCCAAGGTTTGGGTTGACAGCGTGTTGCCGTCCCAGATCAATGCGGTATAGCTGCCGTTAGAGATGGGTGCCCAGCTGGTGACTTCACCTGTGTTGGAGATGGCGCCGTTCTGAGGTTGCTCGTACGTGACAGTCTCCACAGCCAGCTTGATGATGCTGCCGGCTTGGATGCCTGTTTGGGATGGGACTGTTTTGAACGTGACGGCGTGGGTGATGTAGCGCTTGCTCTGACACTCCAGCTTGGCGCGGTCTAGGGCATGGTCGTAGCTGGTGCAGAAGTTGCTTAGGTCAACTTGGATGACTGGAGCGTTTTCACTGACTCCGTTGCGGCGGACATTGAACTCGCGGATCTGCGGGAACAATCCCTTGCTGTCGATGCTGCTGTCCCGACGTTCTTCGCGCCAGCGAACACTGACGATTGGGTCAAGCCTGTCTTGCGTGTCGAGATAGTTGACTTGCAGGGTGTCCTCGATGATGTTGCCGCTGCTATACATCGCAGCAATTGGTTCGGCCTCGCCAAACCTGATGGTGGGTTCGAGCTTGAACTTGCCGCCACTAACACTGAGATCCAGAAGGAAGTCCCTGGCTCGTTCAGCGCCCCAGGTGCGGAGGTTGATTTTTTCGGATATGGCGCCGTCAAAGAAGTAGTTACGGCTTTCGGTCCAGGTGTTGGCTGCGGTGAAGCTGGCGGTGTCGATCTGGGCAGCGTCGAAGAACTCACCAGTGCCGAAGCGGTCGTTGGTCAGCAGGTCTTGGAAGACATCTGGGAACAGATGGATTGGATCGCCACCCTGCGTTCCGTCTTTTGTCATCCCGCCTTCGCAGTAGACGCTGAGCTGGTCAAGGGCGCGGAGTTCCTTGCTACTACGGATATTCAGCCCAACGATCGACAGGTCGTCGTAGTTGGGGGTGTTGTCGTTCTCGCTGATGATGTTGACGTAGCTGATCTTATGCTCCGGCTCTGTTGCTGTAGTGCTGACGCCTGCATAGATGAAGGCTTCTGAGATTCGGGCGTAGCTGTCTATGTAGCTGTTGTTGTCATCGATAGGAGCGATGCCGAGTTGCAGGGTGCCGTCGCGGTCCTCACATTCTTCAACCACTCCAATGGTGACGCGACCACGGAAGCCAGAACCACCACCGATGTCGCTGTCGGTTAGGCATTTGAACTCATCGTTATTGTTGAAGCCCTGATCATCAGGGAGCTTGCCAGCGGGGAGTGACACGCTTTCGACAGAGCCTGAATTTGTGACAACATCACACCTAAATCTCTTGCTGGAATTCGCCACACCAACCATCTGAACGTTTTCGTACG
>WLWG01003282.1_pt1 | contig 11205 bp, 19 predicted proteins | sample 6712871 | NCBI WGS metagenome assembly WLWG01 (sample SAMN12718693, study PRJNA515312) | sponge metagenome | isolation source: marine sponge | host: Mycale hentscheli | place: New Zealand: South Island, Marlborough, Capsize Point | collected 2003-05-01 | reverse complement strand
CTTTGTGACCAATCTTCTCTAGAAGGGTCAGACTGAAGGTCATTTCCAAACATCCAATTAAGGTTATCTCTCCAGTCTCTATGAGGAGATGCTGCAGTATTTGCTTGTCCTCTTGTTAGTCCTGATGGAGTTAAATCGCTAGCGTACATCAGACCATACCTCTACTGTTTAACAATTGCAATGCTTCTTCCATTCTACGTTCTTCTGGAGACTTCTTATCTCCGAACAAGAACTGAATGCCATCACTTGCTGTTTTACCTAAGCCTGCACCTACAGAAGCACCTAGTGGCCCACCAATCATAAATCCAGCAGCACCACCAATGCCCATGCTTGTTGCATCCATTGCTTTGTTTGCCAAGCTTTCTTCACCGGTAATTAAATCAGCAACATCAGAAACATTGCTTAGTGCTGATAAGCCAGGAGCTAAACGTCCTGCAAAGCGTCCTACTTTTACGGCTCCTCGTGCACTTACACCTGGGATCTGTTTTACCAGAGATGCTGACTCTTTTCCAATAGCTTTCTGAATGGGTCCTGCTGCACCTGGTTTGGTGAAGTAATCAAGAGTATTGCCAGCGAGTGCTGCTGGCCCATACTTTTCAGTAAGTAACTTTTGCAGTAACTGTGCGTCTAATGGGCTCATGACTAAACTCCTACTAATGCGTTGGCTGCTTCCATCCGTGTAACACGGGTTTCAAGCTGTTGGATGGCACGAACTAGTAGTCCTATTAGTTCTGATGTATCGATGCAGAGTTTGCCAAGCTCTTCATCGTAGTAAGTTGCATCAGGCATTACCTTCTGGTAGTCCTGTGCGATAAATCCGTTGTGCTTTCGCTCAGGATTTAGTGAAAATTCTTCTTTGTAGTAGAAGCTTACAGGCTTCAGTTGACGCAACGTTGAGAGTGCATCTTCAATCGATGTGACTGCATCTTTAGTTGTCTCATCACTGAGCAGCAAAGCAGAACCGACTGTGGCTACTGCACTTAGTGTTGAACCAACCATTGATCCTGTAGCTTTTTTCTCAGCTGCATTCTCACTTGCTTTTCCCTGCATCTTGGCTGCCTTTAAAGTAGCCAGCGCATCTATGCCAGTGGCATGAGTAGCTGCTTCTGCTTGCATGATTGCTGCACGTTCTCTTGCACGAGCGGCCATGCTTACATTGCCAATCTCATCAAACTTTGGAGATGATGCACGATTTGAATCATAGTTTGTACCTACATCAACCATGTCAGCAGCATTCTCTGCTCCTGATGGAACGCCTCCAGTTATGACAGGTCCATTAAATGTAGGAGCTTGTGTATATCTACGATTTGCTGAGAAATTAGTAGCCATTTATTGTATGCAAGCCTGCAACTAGTTTATCAAACTTGGGGAATACCATAATTAGGTCCAAGTGTTCCTATTCCACCTACTGTTCCACCACCTGCACCAAACTTAGTTTTGTTGTAACTAAACCCTGGGGATGGTGTTGGGTCATTTCCAGGAACTTTTAATCCTGCCGTTACTCCACTAGTAATACCTGACATTAATCCATTTACCATACTGCTTTGTCCAGCATACCTACCTTGAGCTTCTGTTGAGGCGGCACCATATTTTGCAGAGCCTATCTTTGCCATAGCCCCTAAACCTGCACTGGCAACCATGCTGTCAGCTTCGTGACTTGCTGAGCGTTCGTGCTCTCTAGCGTTAATGCCCATGCTTGACATAGACGTTGTATCTATGCCATCCATGAATTGATTAAGGTCAATACCTTTTGATGCTGCAAACCTCATAACGATCCATCCTGTTCGTTTTCTAGTGCATTTCTGCGACGTCTTTCACCTTCAATTATATTCCCTGCTGCTGTACCAGCTGCTAGGCCAGCCATACCTCCAGTAAATCCACCAAGCACTCCACGATTGTTAAACCGTCTGTGACCCAAACGAGCACCTGCGGCTGTACCTGCAATTGCTGCAATAGCTGGGGTTAGTCCTGTTGTCAGTGGAATGCTTCTGCCCATCATCTGTACTTCTGGTCCGTGAATACCTTCATCAGTTCCACGTACAAAGCCGTTGAGGATACTGACCTTTCCATCATCTAATGGGTTCCAGTCTTCCTTCTTGTTGTATCTATACCCTTGATACTGACCGTACTCTTCTGGGCTCACATCAGGTCTTACTTTATTGAACTCGTCGTAAGGCAAGAGGTTTCCTGACCGTCCCATGAAATACTTGAGAGCTACTTCTAGTACTGCGTTATCTGTTTCAGTCGGATCTTCACTACTAGGGATAGTCGCTTTGTATCCTTCTGCTCCACCAAAAGGGGTGAGTAGTCCAATTGCGTTGTTGATAGCAATACCTGTAGGAACGCTTAGCGCTGCCATTGTTCCTGGACGGTAGTTCCTTTTGATTAAGTCTCCACCTTCATCAAAGCTATATCCACGAGTGGGCTCTACTCTGATCTTCCCTTGTGAATCAAGTTCCTGTTTGCCTAGTCCACGCTTAATCATCTCTGCGTGGTGTTTTCTGTTCTTTCTGTTCAGAGGCTGCTCAGAGTTGCTTCGTAAGACAGGTGACTTCTCATATAGAGCAGGTTCTCCAAATCGTTTGGATGCAACGACTTTCTCTTGGATGATGTCAGCAGTAGCCTGCGGTGCGTTGATTAGCCAGTAGATAGCACGTGTCCCGTCATTGGCTATATCGTTTGCCATGCTCCCTACAAACTGCCCAGCTTTATGTGCTGTACTGCCTCTCAGGTTAATCTCTGCATCTTCTAGAGACGCTTTCTTTTGAGGAGATACTGTTCCTAATGCTTCTTGTAATCTAGTTATTCCTTGATGAGTTCCCATCAAGCTGTCTACCTTAGGTCCTTCAGCTTGCTTACCTAGCGCTTCACGCTCTGCGTAGTACGCTCGCTGCCTCTCATCACGACCTACACTGAAATCTTCAGAAACACCTTGGCCAAACTCTTGAAGAATTTTAGCTATCTGTTTTCTACGATCCGCCATTAGCTAACTCCCATACCAGTACTTGGGTCTTGTAAGTAACGGTCACGTGTGCCTGGCATTAAGCCATACGCAGCAAGTACGTTCTGTGTGATCTCTTCTTTAAGTGCTAGCTGCTGTGCTTCACCTAAGCGTTCATAAGGGGTTAAGCCACTGCCACCCATTACTGCATCTTTGCCTCGCATAAGTGTGTCAGCTACTGGCATTGATGCATATGCACCACCGTATGAACCAGCCATATCCATCACTGTTCCTAGCGCTTGGTTTTTACCAGCTAAACGACCAGCTCCCAAACCAGCAACACCACTAAGTAAGAAGTCGGATCCACCTGTTATTAATTTGTCTCCCAAGTCTCCTGGGGTTGAAGCACCAGCAATCGTTGCTGGAATTAAGTCCATTCCTAGACGAATGGCTAAGTCTGTTTTAGTTGCATCGCCTTTGAGGAACTTTGCTAGTCCTGCGATGCCTTTACCTGCTGCTCTAAGCATTAGCTTCTTCCCCTTCGCCTGGTAGTTGTCCTCCATTCATTTTAGCCATGTTGAAGGCAGCACCTTCATTTGATTCGCTAAAACGGAAGTTCCAATCATCAGTACGTGCCTGTTCTTCTGGATTGTTCATGTACTCCATAAAACGTGTCATCACTTGACCCGCTTTACGATCTGTACTGTCATCTAGCTCAGTAGATTGTTTTACATCATCTGCACTATTGATACGACCAAATGTTGATGGAGCAGTCTCCATCTTCTTTTGGCTATCAAGTCCTTGTGCAAGGTTGCTTTCTGTGTATGCAAATCTCATGATCAGCGCCTCGATACAGGTGAACGACGTGCAGTGGGCGGCAGTCCTTCGATGATTGCGCTCATCTGTTCAGCACGCCTGGATAGATCAGCATCTGCACGTTGCTGAACTTGGATAGCGTTCTTGATGTTCTGTCCTACGCCTTCTTTGTCTACTGGCTTACCGTCACGACGAGCACGTTCAATCGCTGGTACTCCAATTGCTTCTGCGATACGTGCAGGGTCTCGTTCCCCTGTCCTGTTGTATCGCTGTGGTGCTTCCTCTCCTCGGATTGCACCGATGTACGGCATTGCTGCATCCTTACTTGGAAGCTGCCTCATCAAAGCACCAGCGTCTACACGCTTGGTGTTGCCCATTGCGTCACGGACACCTACCTTGGCGCTGCCAATAGTGGCTCTTGGTGCAGCATCTTCTCTGGGGTTGATTGCCTCAGGTGCGTTGAAGATGATCTGCTTACCTCGTTGCTGGGTATCTACGTTCTGGTTAAGTGCTTGGCGAGTGGAAGCACTAATCCCTTGAGCACCGTCGTATGCGGTACTAGGCCCTTGATCAACAAACCTCACGCCATCTCTGTCTGACCTTGAGAGATAAGTGCCTGTTGGATTTTCGTTAACACTAGATCGACGAGCAGCATCTAACTGGAACAGTGCAGTAGCAATGTCACGACGCTGTGGTCCTGTCATCCTCATCTCTGACATCAAGCCATCAACAATGTCTGTGCCAGCTGCAACTGACCTAGTCTTGCCTGTCTCCTCATCTCTTACTGTTTTCATCAAATCTTTGCCAGTTGCAATAGGTTTCTGCTGTGCGACTACCTCAGCTACTTTCTGAAGCTCAGAAATGTTCCGAAGATTACTATCGATCTTTTCAAACCCTGCAATACCTAGCTTTGCACCTAATGCACGCAAGTTTGCTGACAGTTCGTTTGTAGTGCCAGTGATATCTACATTGTCGTAACGAGCACCCTCTTTGTTGTCTGCCATCGTCTGATTTACCCAGCTCTTAGCAGTCTGTGGCGCATTTAGTGCATTTGAACTGGAAGTGTCGTTAGGAACTCTGTCACTAGAAGGAAGTTCGGGTCCTTGGATTGCTACAGGGTTTCCAGAGATTGGATCAACGTAATATTGATCAGCACCTCCACCACGCACTGCAATTTGGCCAAGAATTGCATCTTGAGCGGTATTTCTTACTTTTGCATCGCGTGGGTCTTTAACAGAGCGTAGTTTTGCAATTTCTCCAATTGCAGCAAGTGCTTGATCGGCTTCAGCGCCTGGCATACCAGCTTGAAAGTTCCTACCAATAGCTGATGCCTCTGCGGCAGCCCGATTGTCGTTGTATTCCCTCATTTCAGGATTAAAACGACGATTGTCTTGCATTACTGCATCACGAGCACCAGATCTATCTAATGCACGCCTATTTGACAGCTGATCTTGCAATGCACTCTCTGCATCACGTGATCCGGGGTTGCGATCGTACCCTTCTTGTTGAATTTTGGCTTGTAGTCCAGCTAGTGCATCACTTGTTGCTGACTGAGGAGCAAATCTTAGGTCTGTGTCGTATTCAGGCTCACCTGTATACCTAGTAATCATCTTGCCGTCTTGCATATCGTATTCTTTACGTTGCCCGACGTATTGACCCTTACCTTCTTCGAAATTTTCTCGTCTTACTAGACCTGTTTCCTCATCTTGAGTAAATCCACGGTCATCAGCACGATATGTCTGACTATTATCAGCACCAGTGATCCTATCGCCACTTCCGGTGTACTCAGCACGTTGACCTACGTCATCACCGAAGGCAAATGCCTCATCATCACTTGCTAAGTAGCCAACACCGTCGAGTTCAGCACTACCAACACTCGATGTTGTGGTGTTAGCTGCCTGAACCATCTTCCGAAGAATATCGTTCTTAGTTGTCTTGTCATCTCCACGTGCTTGACGTCTGAATTGCCGAGATACTGCAGCGAGTACCTCTTCTTCCGACATACCTAGCGTTCTTCCGGCACCAGCAAGGTCTGCACCCTTAATAAGCAGGTCATTCCTGTCATGTTTAAGTTGATTTGGGTCATTACTTGCTGTTGTACGAGCAAGAGCCACTCTTTGAGCATTAGTCCCTTGTTGGATTTTCTCTAAAGACACTATTTTTCGGCATATATCTACAACTATTGTAGATAATTCCTATTCAAACTATTATTTAGCTGGCATCATCATATTAGTCTCGGGATCAAGTACAAATTTTATTGCTGCGTACTCCGCATTCTGCTCCTCAGGGGTTAATCCTGGAGTTGCTACAGCAGATGTGGAAGGTGTAGGAGTATTTTCAGCGGTTGGCGTAACTTCAGAAGCGTCTTTTACCTCAGCTAATTTAGTTTGTAGGAACTCAGAAGGATCTACGCCGCTCATTGCAGCATTTCTGAACGCATATGCGTCACCTGTCACTTCTTTTAGCTCACCATTTACATTTCCAAAGGTTTTACCGCCTTGTTGGAAGATGCCAGCCTCTCTTTCTGAAGCACGGAGAGCTTCCATGCTGTTTTTGCTGGTATCTAGGAACGCGCTACGGATGCGATTGCGGTTTTTGTTGGCATACATAGGGCTCACTAGGGAGCTGTTGTCTGGGCCTTCACCACCAAATTCGGTTCCGTTAAACCCTTGTACTACCTGACGTTTTTGATCACTAGTATCCGGAGCAGGTGAGGCACCTTCTTGTGGACTATCAGTGCGACCTGTAGTCATGCCAGAGGTTTTGCCGATACCCCTTGCATCAATTAGCGTCTCCAGTGTCCCTCCACTTTCAAGCGTGTCGGCTTGATCTTTAGGCATGCCCATTACCTGAGCATCGCTTGAACTAGTAGTGGGCAGAGCGTTTGACTGATACATAGTGCTCAAATCACGCACCTCTCCAATGCCTAAACCAGCAAGCAGCTCATTTGCACTGCTGAGGCTTACACCTCTTTGTACGATGCCGTTTGCATTTGTACGCTCGGTTGGCTGAGGTGGACCAGCAGCAGGAGGAGGAGCTACATCTGGTGTTCCTGCACCTCGCATTCTTCCATCATTTGCATCACTAGACGAAGCAGGTGCAGCAGCTGCAGCAGGTGGTGTGGGTGTAGGAGTGGAAGTGGGCGTACCAAATGAAGGCATCTCTACTTGCGGCCCATATCTAACGCCTTGCTCGTATGTACCTACATTTGTACTCTCAAAATTACCTGTCTGTGGGTTTTGCCTAACTCTCTGCCAGTTGCCCTTACCATCAGCTACAACTGTTTGGCCATTTAGTGTTGCAGTCTGGCCTTGGCGTACATTATTTGTTTCAACCCACTCACCGTTCCTATATGTGAAGCGGCCGCCATTACGTGTATCACCTTCTTGATCTTGCCGTCTCGGAGCAGATTGCGTTCCGAATGGATCTCTAATTCCGGGTGTAGCCATTGTACAAATTCATTTCCATCTACTTATTCTATAAAACTACCAAACTACGCTAGCTACGTTGCTATCTAACCTCTATTAATTAAAAAGGTATAGGGAGAAGAGAGCGGGGGTATTAAAAAGGGGCTTTATAGAAAACTACGTAGTTCAGCGTAGTTTCGTAGCACGATTCAAAATATTTCCCCTTTTACGCAAACAGCGTGCCGTATTCTTACATTAAAGCGCAGCCTCTGTACGTCTGTTGCCTATTATTCTTGGGTACAGCACAAATAAGCAGTGCACGGAGTCAATGGCGCATTTGGGGTACATAAGACCGCCCTATGGGAAGCTAAAAATGCTACAAAATTTTAGACACGTCTAACTACCTCTGTACCCTTGCTGGTTGTCAAAAGAAAAAAACAATGGGTTATTTACACAAGTTATTTACTATTGCTAACAGCTTTCGCTAATTATATTTGCGATTCAACTTCAGTGAAACATTCAAGTTATTTTACTAGAGTTATTAACTTATGTATCATATGTTTCACTTGTGAAGTTTCATCTATGCTTTCCGAAGTTCAGCTTTCGTTTCACTCAAGCTTGTAACTTCTGTGAAAGCGGATGACTAATCTATCGTTACACCTGACGCCCCGCCTAAGTTATACCCACTGTTACACGTAAGTTACGCTTCCGCCCTGGCTGTGGCGCTTCGCGCTGCCAGCTGTGGGCTGTGATATCTGTTCCTACCAACCTACCGCGGCTTCGCCGCAACAGCCTACCGACCTACCGGTCGGTTACATCACTTGCGTTCTTTTTTTAATTACTTATGTTTAACATTCAATACTGGAATTCTGCTAAAGCAGAGTGGCGTAGCACTGGTCATTCCGCTACTTCCCGTGAAGAAGCACAGCTTCTGATCAAAGCAACTGATAAGGCATGCGAGCGAACTGTTCGCTTCCGTATTATGCCTGCATAGTTTATGAGACCGACTTACCAGTCGGTTTCTATCTTTATGTATTTATATTTAATCCACATGTTTAACAATCCCTTCACTGCACTTCTTACTGGAGCTGTTGTTGGTTTCATTGCTGTAGTTCCACTGCAGATGCTTACCAACAATTGGTCCACATCACTGTGTCAAGCAAGAGATGGTCATCAGCTTATTACTACTAAGAACTTTTTTGGAACACTGAAGTCTTGTGTAGATAATAGATATCTATGAATAACTAGCGCCTTACCAGGCGCTTTACATTTTTATGTTTATATTTTTAATTACTATCATGCAAATCATTGCCGAAGAATTCGACGCTGCCTTGACCATCGATGGAGATGGCAACTACATCTGTCTTAACTGGCGGACCGGCGACGAAGCTAACTATCGTATGAACTATGTCCACCTTGGTCCTGAAATGGACTACAAGACATGGCAAATGCTTAACGAGACTGACCCTATGGGGCAACTTTCGTTTTAACCAATAGATATAGCGGCCTACCGGCCGCTTTACCCTTCTTTGATCTTTATATTTCAAATCTATGACTTCACTTAAGACATACTTCCTTACTTTCAAGAAGGATGGACGGGACGTTACTTATATCCATGATGAGCAGGGACTTCGCTTCGAAGTTGAGCGGAATGATGGAACTGTTGATATTGTTACTGTTGATTCACCTGACGGAATGAATTTCGTTATGAACCTTCTTGCCGGAAACGGTTATGAATCAGCAGCAATTATCTGATACTACGGGACCTACGGGTCCCTATTTTTCTGCGTGTTCTTTATACATAACTACTTATGTCTAACCATGTAATTGTCCCAGGATTGTGTCGAGTGTGGACACGTCTACGTTCACAACCTTACTGGACAAAGACTTCATTTGCACCACGTGGGTTTACCGACTGTGTGCGTCTTATCGAAGACTTCCAGGACAAGTTCGGTAATCTTTACGATTACGAAATTACTGCAGACCTTGATGTCTGCCGTCCTGCTTCTGTTACCTGCTGACGTTATTACCGACCTACCGGTCGGTATCCGTCCTAGTGGTCTATTAGACCATTGTTCAATTACTTTTACTGCATATGATCATTTCTATTCCTGGTCAGGACATGTCCGTTCGCTTCTTTGAGCGTGTGACTACGGAAGATAGCCAATACGACATCTTTGATGTTGGTATTCAACAAGACGATGGATCTATCGACAGCGTTGTCGTTGGTGGTTCCTTCAGTCTGATGAAGTCACTAGCCAAGAAGGCTGACGAGGATAAAGCTGCTAAGAAAGCAGATACTAAGACTGTTTCAGTCGCCGTCGTCCCTGACGCCGCTTAGTAGCTACGAGCACCCTACCGGGGTGCTTTTTATTCTTATGTTCAACTTACGTATTACCTATGACAAAGATCCAAGTTAAAGCAATCATCAACGCACGTGTTCGTTCTGTCCGTAAGGACAAGGAGTACAACCGTGACCAGCAGCAGCATGTCTTCGCTGATGTTGTTGCATAACTTGCTAGCACCCTACCGGGGTGCTTTCTATTCTTATGTTTATCCTTTGTTCTTAATCTAATGCCTATTTCATTGTTGCTTGTAGCCCCACGTATCATTCGTTTCCTTACTAATGACTATCTGCGTCATGCAGAAGAGAAGTGGGAGCGTAAATACGAAGCTGCTAAATCACAAGCCAAGAGTACCTGATGACTGCTGACTACTAGCCAAGTCAACTGCGGCTTGTCCTGCTAATCCTATGCCTACTGCTGGCATTACATACTTAGGTACAGCGCTTGCTGCTGGCAGTGCATAGTTCATTACTTCACTGTCAGTCTGTCCCTTGCGGAACGTGGGGTGACCACCCCCAATCAAAGCAGCGAGTGCCCTTACTGGGCTGGGCTGTCCTTCATACATTTTGTTGATCTTACTACTGTATGCATCATCAAAGCTACGGACAGCTTCACCTGCTTTACGCATTCGTTCACGCATTATGCTGTTACTTGTTACATCATCAATTATATCTATCTACACTTAACGCCTTACCAGGCGTTTTACATCTGTTTGTTATTTATATTCAAATCATATGTCTAATACTACTAAAACACCTTACTTCTACGCCATTAACCGAAACGTACCGTCATCAACACAGACTGTCCATGTCTTTGATATTGATGACACCTTAACTATTAAACCTGATGGCTTTGAGAACGTAGGTCTAACTGCTGAACAGTACTTCGATGCTGCACATCACTTTGATGCTGATGCCGAGGTTGCTGGGATGCTTCACCTGCTACGTAGCTTTGGTGACAGCATTGCTATCTGCACGTCCCGCCCTGTCCAACGCTTGCGTCAATCTTATGAGTGGCTAGAGCGTAACGGCATACCCTTCGATGTATTGATTGCATCTACCGGACGTGATACTAGTTCTTCAACTAAGCAGCGTATGTTTCATATGCTGTTTGACCGGTATGCTGACATCGGCACCTTTGTTGATGACAGTCCTTATAACATCGCTGCGGCACAATTACACGGCATTAACTGTGTACATGTCCGCAAGAATGATGACTATTGGGCTACCCACCCAGAGGAAGTTGTCCTTATTAAGTCACAATGTTAATAGGTCCTATCTAGACTTACATTATGGAACTATTACTGGCTATTGTGATAGCTACAAGTGAACCTGAAGTGGATATGTGTAGCCACATCAGAGCTGAGCTTATCTACGCTGTAGAGCGGGACATTATTACCGCTGAAGAGGCTATTGAAATAGATAGCCGATGTTTTAACTATTTATTTTCTTAACTATGATCAAATCTTACACCGTCATTGGCGCTAACAACTATAAGTTGTACCACGTCCAAGCTTACGGTCCTAGTCAAGCTAGGAGGATCTTCAAAGAGCAGACTGGCAGAACTGCCATGAATGCTGTTGAGGAGAAATAATCTACCAATCTTATAACTATGATTAACACTAACCAGAAGCTAATCGTTTCCAAACCTAAGTCGACACGACAAGGTAACGGTAAACATTCTAAGCCTTCCCACG
>WLWG01003281.1_pt1 | contig 11208 bp, 13 predicted proteins | sample 6712871 | NCBI WGS metagenome assembly WLWG01 (sample SAMN12718693, study PRJNA515312) | sponge metagenome | isolation source: marine sponge | host: Mycale hentscheli | place: New Zealand: South Island, Marlborough, Capsize Point | collected 2003-05-01 | reverse complement strand
CACGGATGGAACAATAAGAATACCAATCGAGTCACCGCCTCAGTAATTAGGAGAAAAATATTATGGCAATAACATCGGCAGTATGTAACAGTTTCAAAACAGAAGTTCTAGAAGCTAAACACAATTTCTTAGCATCTGGAGGAAACACTTTTAACATAGCTTTATACACAAGCTCTGCAACTTTAAATAAATCAACAACAGCGTATAGCACATCAAACGAAATTACTAACACATCTGGATCTGCTTATTCAGCAAAAGGAAAAGCATTAACAAGTGTCAACCCTGCTTTATCAACTGATACTGCATGTTGTGACTTTAATGATATTTCTTGGACATCAGCTTCTTTTACAGCTAATGGTTGTTTAATTTTTAACGACTCAGCATCTGGTGACCCAGCAGTTTGTACAATCGCATTTGGTTCAGACAAAACTGTAACAAGTGGAACTTTTACAATTCAATTTCCAGTAGCTGACGCTGATAACGCAATACTTCGTATAGCATAAGGAGTAAATCCTTATGTCGGTAAACCGAACATTCACAGTAACAGTAGTAAGCACTGGTTCCGGCAATAAATATTTTATCGACGGGGTACAACAACCTACTTTAGAATTAGTTGAAGGTGGAACTTTTAGATTTGATGTTTCTGATAGTTCAATGGGTCCTCACCCTTTTAAATTTTCAACAACTAGTGGTGGAACTCATTCTGGTGGTAGTGAATATACAACAGGCGTAACTACAAGCGGAACAACCGGTCAATCTGGAGCATACGTACAAATTGTAGTTGCTGATAGTGCACCTACACTTTATTATTATTGTCAATATCACTCAGGAATGGGTGGACAAGCAAACACACCTAACTCTGATTTTTGGGGAGCAGGAAATTGGAGTGCAAATCTTTGGGGAATAAGTGAAGCTTTTACATCTGGTTGGGGTGTTGACGCCTGGGGAATTGGTGGAGCATGGGGCCAATCTAATGATGAAGTAGTTTCTTTAACAGGTTTAGCATTAACCTCATCAGTCGGAACTCCTATATCTGGAGCTCAACAAGGTTGGGGTAGAGCTGAATGGGGTGAAGAACCGTGGAGTGATAGTAATAACCCTGTTGTTACATTATCAGGACAAGCAACAACTTCTTCTCTTGGATCTCCAACAATTAATACAGAAATTAATACTGGTTGGGGTTCAGATACTTGGGGAACTGAAAACTGGGGATCTTCTGGAATAACAGTTATATTAACCGGAGTTGAAGCAACTACAGCTACTGGAGAAGACGTTAGTTGGGGCAAACAAACTTGGGGATCTGCTACAACTGGTTGGGGTGGAGAATATTATTTACAAGTTGCCGACGTAATGGGATTAACTGGATTAAGTACAACATCTTCAGTTGGAACACCAACAGCAATATCTGATCTTGTATTAATTCCAACAGGTCAAAGTTCAACGTCAACAGTTGGATCTATAACTATAAGCTTTAATATAGATGTAGCTTTAACAGGAGTTTCAGCAACATCAGCAACAGGTGCTTTAGCGCCAGCAGATGTAATGGGATTAACTGGTTTACAAACCGAATCATTTGTAGGCACTGTTACAAGTTCTCAAAACCCTATTATAACTTTAACAGGTCTTTCAACAACTGCATCAACAGGAACAATAGATCCTGCAGATCAAGTTATGGGATTAACAGGTCTTTCAACAACTGCATCAACAGGAACAATAGATCCCGCAGATCAAGTTATGGGCTTGACAGGGGTTTCTGCGACTGCTAGTGTATCCCCTATTGGAGTGGCACCACTAGGATATGAACGAATAACTGCTACCCAAAGTGCTGGATATTCTCGTGTTACACAAGGAAATTAATTTAATATGTTTGTTGACAATAAGTATAAAAACAAATAAAAAAAGATATTAATTAGGAGAACAAAATTATGGCATCAACTTATACGGCTCTCGGTGTAGAACTAATGGCAACTGGTGAAAACGCCGGTACTTGGGGAACAAAAACTAACACCAACTTAAACATAATCGAACAAATTTCAGGTGGGTTTTCTGCACAATCAATAGCAGGTGGTGCACAAACTACAGATCTTTCAGTTTCTGATGGATCAACTGGAGCAGTTATGGCTCACAGAATGATTGAGTTTACAGGTACTATTACTGGAAACCAAATCGTAACAATTCCTTTAGATGCACAAACATTTTATTTTTTAAGAAATTCAACATCAGGTGCTTATACAGTACAATTTAAATATATTACTGGTTCAGGTGATACGTTTACTTTTTCAGCAACTGATAAAGGTGATCAACTTGTATTTGCTACGGCAAATGATGGAACTAACCCTGATATTTACACATTAAATTTTGGTGATGTAACTCTTGACGGAACACAAACTTTAACAAACAAAACTTTAACTTCACCTAAAATAGGAACTGCAATTTTAGATACGGGTGGAAACGAATTAATTAATCTTACTGCAACAGGATCAGCTGTTAATGAAATTACACTAGCTAACGCTGCTACAGGTAATGCACCAACTATTACTGCTTCTGGTGAAACTAACGTAAGTCTTAACCTTGTTCCAAAAGGATCAGGTACATTACAAGGTAATGGTTCTGCTTTAAAAATTGCTGGTAAAGAAACTATTTGGGTTCCAGCTTCAGCAATGTATGCAACAACAACTAATGGTGCAGAAGCAGCACAAGTTGAAACAACAGCTTTAAGACCAGATATGAAAGTTATGGATTTTGCAGATTCTGCAGATGATCATGCACAATTTACAATAGCTATGCCAAAATCTTGGAATGCAGGAACAATAACTTACCAATGTTATTGGACACCAAGCACTACAAATACAGGAGACTGTATATTTGGATTACAGGCAGTTGCATGTGCAGACAGTGACACTATTGATGTTGCTTTTGGAACAGCGATAAATGTTACAGACGCTGGTATAGGAACAGTAGAAGACCAACAAATTTCAGCAGAAAGTAGTGCATTAACAATTGCAGGTTCTCCTGCAGCAGGTGAACAAACTTATTTTCAAATATTTAGAGATGCAGACGCAGGTGGAGATACATATACCGGAGTAGCAAGACTATTAGGTGTTAAAATATTTTACACTAGTAATGCAGCTAACGACGCATAAGGAATATAATATATGTCTTTTGGATACAGAGTACTTGGTTTTGGAGGCGGAGGAATTCCAAGACCTGAAAACATGGAAGCAACCGGTGGTACAGTAACTACATCTGGCGATGATAAAATACATACATTTAATTCAACAGGAACTTTTACAGTAACTACAGGAACCGCAGTTGATGCCGATAAAGTAAGATACTTAGTAGTTGGCGGAGGCGGTGGAAGCGCGGCCTCTCATGGAGCTGGTGGTGGTGCTGGCGGAATGAGAACTAATTATCCTGGCGACCCTTTAGCAGCTTCATTAGCAGCCCTTACAATTTCAGACGGTGATTACACTGTAACTGTCGGAGCTGGTGGACCAAATGGTCCTGACGGTGGCGCTAATAATAATGCTAACAAAGGTGGAGATTCAATTTTTTCAACTATTACAAGTACTGGTGGTGGCGGTGGAGTATCCAACGGACCAAGAAATGGAAACACAGGTGGATCTGGTGGTGGTGCAGGATATTTTGCACCCGGCTCTACTGGAGGAGCGGGTAATACACCTCCTACAACACCCGGTCAAGGAAACCCTGGTGGCAATGGTCACCCTAACCCTCCTCACGGCTCAGGCGGTGGTGGTGGTGCTGGAACTTCTGGATCACCTAATCATGGAAACGGCGGAGACGGAAATACAAGTGGTATTACTGGTTCAACAGTAACCTACGCAGGTGGCGGCGGTGGCGGCGGAACTGGTGGAGGCGGAACTGGTGGCCCTGGTGGCGGCGGTGATGGAAGACCTGTACCTCTTGCACCTGGAGTAGATGGCGGAACTAACCTCGGCGGCGGTGCTGGCGGAGGAGGATCAACTGGAGGACCTGGTGTTGTAATCATTAGATACAAATACCAATAATTATTATGAAATATTTTGCAAAACTAGGAACTGACAATATTACAATAAACATCGTTACAGTTTCAGATCAAGATGCTCCTACAGAAGCAGCCGGTCAAAACTTTTTATCAAAGACACAACAATGGCCTGCAGAACTATGGATTGAATACAGCAAAGATGCAAGTTTTAAAGCAAATGCAGCACAAATTGGATCTACATGGGATCCAGCAAATAATGTTTTTATAGATGTTAAACCATATGATTCATGGACTTTAAATACTTCAACTTGGCAATGGGAAGCGCCTGTTACTATTCCTAATCAACAGCCACAAGAAATAGATGGCATGGTTCCTCCATATTGGTGGAATGAATCTACTTTAGCGTGGGACTCTCCAGACTCAGTTTGGAATCCAAATACGTTATCTTGGGACGCTAATTAAATTTTAAATCAAAACTAATTATTTCTTTAATTTTATTTGTTTTTTCAGGTAAAGTAAAATGTTCAACAAAACTAGGAACTATAAGTAACGTACCTTCTTTAGCAGGTGGAATAACAAAAAAACTTTTATCATTCCAAAAACTTTGGAAAGGTTGTTGATAGGTAGTTTTTGAATTTATCTTTTCATTATATTCTAAATATAAAATTCCACTTAAACCTTCATTACTATGTTTATGAATAACTATTGAATCTCCTTTTTTATAAAAGCAAGACCAAGCCTCGTGTAATATAAGAGAACGATTAATTTCTTTACTAACTATTTCTATTTGTGGTTTAATTATAGGCAGTAAAGATTCACTGAAAGCGTGATCTGTTTTATCTTTGTTTGAATAAAAACAAGTGCTGCGACCATACGGATATTTTTTAATTAATTTTTTTAAAGTTGATTTATTTTTTTTCCAATTTTCATTTAAATCAAAACTCCAATAAGGAATGGTGAATAAGTATTCTTTCATATTGACATTTTTATTATTTTATATATATTTTTAACATGAAAGACACAGAGATACAATATTCTTTTTTTTATTTTGGACCTTTTTTATGGAAAAGTAAAGTTAATCCAGAAATTACTAAATACATTTTAGAAAAAGGAAAAGAACAAAAATTTAATTTTAGACCTCATTTAGCAGGGCAAATAAAAAAAGAATCTTTATTTGATAAAAAAATAGCTGCGGTAATTTGGAAAAAATTAACACCTTATTTTGAAAGTTATTTTTTTGCTCAAAAACAACAATGGACCATAGGTTGTGTAAAATGGAAGCCATTAAATTTATGGATTAATTATCAAAAACAAAATGAATATAATCCACAACATATTCATTCTGGAGATTATTCTTTTGTAGTTTATTGTGACGTGCCAAAAAAATTACAAAAAGAAATTGAACAAAAAATAAAACAAACTAATTGTGCCGGTCCTGGTTGTATTGCATTTGCATATGGTGATTTAGATACACAACGAGGATTAACTCAAGCAGAAATTATTCCTGAAAATAATTTAATGTTAATGTTTCCTTCTTATTTAAAACATCAAGTTTATCCTTTTACTACAAAATGCACTAGAATTAGTATTTCAGGAAATATGGATGTAATAACGGAAACTTTAAAATGATAGAAAAAATTAAAAATTTTTTTTCACCACAAGATATTTCTCATGTGTTTAGTCACGCAGATCTTATACAAATGAAGTTCTTTGAAAAAGGAGGTTCTGCTATTGATTTTAAAAAAAGTTTTAATAGAACACTGGTTAGTGAATATATGTTGTTAAAAAAATTACCAGTTATTAAAGAAAACTATGATAGATTTTTAATGCCTTACTATTCTAACTTTAATTGTTATCTTCCAAAAGCAAAAATTAATAAACACACCAGCTCTAAAAAACACGACATTACTGTATTAGTAAATCTATATCAAGAAAATCAATGGAAAACTTATTTTAAAGATTTAAAAAAAAATAAAATCTATGAACAGAATCTAAATGGCAACGAAGCTTTTGTTTACGATGGTAATCGTTATGAAATGTGGAGAGATACTTATAAAGGAAAAAATAAATATTTAGAATTTGAAGCTCACTATCTTTGTAACTGTACTCTTTGTATAGAGGACACGTATTGTGGTTTAGTTTTAGATCCTTTAACTAATATGATTTATCAAAAACTAAAAGAAAATTTTGTTCAACATCATAAAAATAATACCTACGAACATGTTCACCATCAATTAAATGAAACAACTAAAAAATATGCTATTTTAGAAAATAGAATAAAAAATCTACAAGAAAAATTAAAAAAATATGAATCTTAAAAATTTTTATTGGTATTTTCAAAATCCTTTTCCTAAATCTTTTATTAATAAAATTATGAAATTAGGAAATAAACATAAAAAACAAATTGCAATTACAGGAAACGAAGGCACTGCCAGAGATTTAAAAAAAAATCCTTTGTCTAAACAAGAATTAATACAATTAAAAAAGAAAAGAAATTCAAAAGTTAATTGGTTGCAAGAAAAATGGATATACGAAACTATTAATCCAGCTATTCAAGCAGCAAATCACAACGCTGGTTGGAATTTTGAATGGAGTTGGAATGAAAATGCTCAGTTTACGGAATATAAAAAAGGACAATTTTATGGTTGGCACATGGATAGTTGGGCAGAACCTTATAAAGATAATGCAGGAAAAAATTTTAAAGGTAAAATTAGAAAACTAAGTTCTGTATTATTGTTGTCTCAACCAGGAAAAGATTTTGAAGGAGGAGAATTTGAGATGGATTTTAGTAATGGCGGTTCTGAAGGAAAAAGAATTATTACTGAGATTAATACAAAAGGATCTTTGATTGTGTTTCCTTCTTTTGTTAAACACAGAGTTCGACCTGTTACTAAAGGAATTAGATATAGTATGCCAATGTGGCATCTAGGGGAACCATGGAAGTAAAAACAATTCCTTGTGTTATGTTTATTTCAAATGTTCCTAATCATAAAAAACATAAAAAAAAATTATTAAGTTTAATAAAAAAAATGCCTAACAAGTCTTTTAGTGCTGTGTCAAAAACTGACTGGAATCTTCCATCTAACTTTACGAGAGAGTATTTAGATTATTTTTATAGTAATGTAATAACTCCTGTTATGGATGAACAAATAAAATTTTTTAAAGCGTCAAAATGGGAAATAGTTAATGGTTGGTTTCAACAATATACTAAAACTTCTTTTCATGAATGGCATAATCATGAACATAGTAATTATACTAATGTTTATTTTTTAGAATTAAATCATTCAAAAGAAAAAACTGAAATTAAATCAGGAGAAAATAAAATTATAGAATACAAAGCTAAAGAAGGTCAAGTAATAACTTTTCCAGGTTTTTTAGTGCATAGGTCAAAACCTATTTCTAATAAAAGAAAAACCGTAATAGCATTTAATTCTGGATTTAAATATTAATTATGAATGTAAAAAAAATAATTATTGCCGGAGGAGGAACAGCTGGATTAGCTGCAGCTTTAATACTAAGAGCGCGTTTTGAAAAAATAGATATTAAAATTATTAAATCAGACCGTGTTGGAATCGTTGGTGTTGGAGAAGGTACCTCAGAACACTGGGGTGAGTTTATGTCTGTCTGTAATATTAAACATGAAGATTTAATTAGAGAAGCAGATGCAACATTTAAATTTGGAGTTATGTTTAAAGATTGGACTCCTAAACCATATTTACACTTTGTTGATAATGATCATCGTTTTACTCTAGGACAATATGATTTTTTTTATGCTTACTGCATTGCCAATAAAATTTCATTTAACAAAATTATATCTCCTATTCTTAAAAAAAAATTAATAGGTAAAAACATTGACTGTAACTTATATCATTTTAATACTTATAAATTAAATCAGTTTTTAATTAAAAAATGTAAAGAACGAAACATTAAAGTAATAGACGATGAGATTATTGATGTTGTTCACACAGATAAAATTGAATCTTTAAAAGGAATTAAAAAAACGTACAAAGCAGATTTTTATTTTGACTGCACTGGATTTAAAAAACTTTTAATATCTAAACTAGGAGGTAAATGGAAATCTTTTAATCTTCTTATGAACGAAGGAATGGCATTTAATACAAACGATGAAAATAATTATAGTCCATGGACCTTGGCACAAGCTATGGATGCTGGTTGGCTTTGGAGAATACCTACTTATAATAGATCAGGTAACGGTTACATATACAATACTAATTACATCACTAGAGAAAAGGCACAACAAGAAGTAGAAAAAGTATTAGGTCACCCTATTAAGATAGAAAAATTTATTAAGTTTAATGATGGTTACTTAGAACGACCGTGGATAAAAAATTGTATGGCAATAGGTTTAAGTGCTTTGTTTGCTGAACCGCTAGAGGCTAGTGCAATTGGAGCATCTGTTCAACAAACATTTTGTTTTTGTAATTACATAAGTAATTATACAGAAAAAGAAATTAATAATTTTAATAAACAATGGCAAATTTTAAGTTGGAATATTCGTAACTTTGTAGCTATTCATTATTTAGTTAAAGGTAAAAATACTTCGTTTTGGAAAAACGAAAGAATAACTTTTTCGGATGAGTTTCAAGAAAAATTAAATATGTGGAAAAGAAGATTACCTATTACTCAAGATTTTCAAAATCGTTATTTAAATTTTCATGAGGTTAATCACATATATGTTTTAGAAGGAATTAATCATTTTGATCGTAAAGAAATTGCTAAAGAAATTTTTCCATATTCTACTTCCCTTCATAAAAAAATGCATGTAAAGTACATAAATCAAATTAATAGAAAGACTGAAGGGGCTATAAGTATAAAAGAATATTTAGATAGGATTCATAATGGATATTAAAAAAATTATAATTGTTGGAGGAGGAACTGCAGGTTGGATGACTGCAACTACACTTATTAAATTTTTTCCTAATAAAAATATATCTCTTATAGAAAGCCCAACTATTCCTACTGTAGGTGTTGGTGAAAGTACACTAGGTTCTATAAGAGGGTGGCAAGCTATGGTAGGTATTAAAGACTCAGAGTTTATGAAAGCATGTGATGCATCATATAAACTAAGTATTAAATTTACAGATTTTTATAAAAAAGGTGAAGCGTTTCATTATCCGTTTGGAGATCCTGTGGTTGAAGGAAATAAATCTCTTTTAAATGATTGGTGGTTTAAAAAAATGTTGTATCCTAAAACTCCGTCATCTGATTTTGCTGATTGTACTTATCCGCAAATGTCTTTGGTTAATCAAAACAAATGTTTTTTAAATGAAAAAAAAGAAATGTTGTTTGATTTTCATAGACACACCGCATTTCATTTTGATGCAACTAAATTTGGTATTTGGTTAAGAGATAATGTGTGTATACCTAAAGGAATTAAACACATTAAAGAAGATATTAATACTATTGAACAAGACGACAACGGTATTAAAACTTTAAATAAAAAACACAGCGCTGATTTATTTATTGATTGCACTGGATTTAAATCGTTACTTTTAGATAAAACTTTAAAAGAAAAATTTAATGATTTGTCTGACATTTTACCAAACGATTCAGCTTGGGCAACACGTATTCCTTACAAAAATAAAGAAAAAGAATTAGTAGGATATACTAATTGCACTGCTATTGAAAATGGTTGGGTTTGGAGAATACCTTTGTGGAGTAGAATTGGAAGCGGTTATGTTTATTCTAGTAAATTTGTAGACGATGACACAGCATTAAAACAATTTCAAAAACATTTAAAAACCAAAGAATTAGATTTTAGAAAAATTAAAATGAGAGTAGGAATACACAATAGGTTGTGGGTTAAAAATGTTTGTGCTATTGGTTTATCCGCAGGTTTTATTGAACCTTTAGAAAGTAATGGTTTGTTTTCAGTTCATGAATTTTTACATCATTTAGTTAGAACATTAGATAGAGGACCAGTATCGCAATGGGATAAAGATGTATACACAAATGCATGTAAAACTATTTTTTATGGTTTTACAGATTTTGTAGCTATGCACTATGCATTATCACACAGGCAAGATACAAATTATTGGAAAGCAAATTTTAATAAACAATGGTCAGATAAAGTTGTTAATTTATTATATGAAAGCCACCATGGATTTTTAAATCACGCTGTAAATAGAAACGCTGACTATCGTTTTATTGGTTTAGAGGGAGGAATACATTCTATTGCTGCAGGAATGAATTGGGCTCCTACACACAGTGTTTCATTAATTAAAGGTAATGTAGATCCTGACATAGATAATTGGAAAAAAATTTGGAAAGATGTTTCTAACCATTTAACTAATAGAAAAAGAAAATGGGATTTGATTGTAAAAGACGAACTTAGTTTACATAAATTTTTAAAAAAACATATATATGACGTTTAAAAAAAATAAATACATTGTTGTAAGAAACGCTGTTTCTTCAGAAATGTGTGAATTCTTATATAATTATTTATTATTTAAAAAACAATATTTTGATTATGTAAAAAATAACAAAAAATTTTTTGGTAATTTAAATAATTTAGGGGTAAGCCAAGACTCTCAAGTTGATACATATGCTTTGTATGGATCAATTGGATTAGATATGTTTTTAGATAAAACAAGACCCATAGTAGAAAAAGCATCTAAACTTAAACTAGTACCAACGTATTCTTATGGCAGGATATATAAAACAGGAAATGATCTTCGTAAACATATAGACAGAAAAGCGTGTGAAATTTCTGTTACAGTAGCTTTAGGTGGAGATCCTTGGGAAATATATGTTCAAGATGTTCGTAATAAAAAAAAGAAAGTTAAACTTCTTTTAAAAAAAGGAGACATGGCAATTTATCGTGGACTAGATTTAGTTCATTGGCGAACTCCATTTACTGGAAAAGAATGTTGCCAAGCTTTTTTACACTATAATGACCTTGACGGACCTTATGGAACTAAGTATATGTTTGATGGAAGGCCTTTTTTAGGCGCTCCTTTAATATTGGATTGGAGTAAAATATGATATATAGTGAGTTTTATGCTACAGAAATTAGGATTTTTACCAGGGTTTAATAAACAAGTTACATCTACCGGAGCTGAATCACAGTGGACAGGTGGTGAAAACGTACGTTTTAGATATGGAACACCTGAAAAAATAGGTGGTTGGTCTCAATTAGGAGATAGTAAATTAACTGGTGCTGCAAGAGGACTGCATCACATGGTTAATAAAACAGGAATTAA
>WLWG01003279.1_pt1 | contig 11213 bp, 8 predicted proteins | sample 6712871 | NCBI WGS metagenome assembly WLWG01 (sample SAMN12718693, study PRJNA515312) | sponge metagenome | isolation source: marine sponge | host: Mycale hentscheli | place: New Zealand: South Island, Marlborough, Capsize Point | collected 2003-05-01 | reverse complement strand
AGAGGCGACCGTGAGATCGTGCTCGCAGCCGTGGCGCAAAACGGCAAGGCCCTGTACTATGCCGCATCGGAGCTGAAGCGCGACCGCGAAATCGTGCTTGCGGCCGTGGCGCAGAACGGCGGCGCCGTGCGGTATGCTGCGGCAGAGCTCAGGGGCGACCGTGAGATCGTGCTTGCGGCCGTGGCGCAGAATGGCCGCGCCCTGGCGTATGCCGCGGCGGAGCTGAAGCGCGACCGCGAGATCGTGCTTGCGGCCGTGGCGCAGAACGGCGGCGCCGTGCGGTATGCTGCGGCAGAGCTCAGGGGCGACCGCGAGATTCAGCAAGCGGCGTCGGCGCAGATACCGACAGCGCATTGAGTCAGTAGAGGATGAAAACAAAGTTGACCAAACAACAATCAATATTCGGGATTGTTTTCCAACATTTTTCCTTCGGCCTTCTTCCGCAAGCAATGTCCTGCCTGCGGATTCGGACCACGAGAACCATCCACAAGGACAAAACCGCACTCGTTTCGGGTTTATGATGCTGTAAAGAGTATGCCCAAATATAAACGGCGTTGCAATGCTAGGTTTGCCGGCTGAGTTGCAGCGTTTGATCTTTGATCATAACCGTATGCGCGCCGTATTTGAACGAATGCGAAGGGTAGTGACAAAAGCAAAATTTAGAAGATTGGTGATAAGACAGTTGCAAGTGTGTGTGGACAAGGCTTGTGATGACTTTCTCCTTTATTGGGCCAGTAGAGATACATCTGTACAAATCCCCGCGGGTTGGTGGCAAGTGGATGGTCTACATGCGTCGGAGTTGCCCTTTCTGATGCGAGCTTTATGCGAAGATAGGACACGGAAATCTGTGTAGATGCTGCATGAAGATGCGCGTGTTCGATAGCGAGATTCTGAAGCAGTCGATACAGGCCATGCCTAATATACCGTCACAGTGCATATCGCGATCAGTTTCGAAGACGTCGCACAAGCCCAATTTTCCACAAAAACTAGAACCATAAAACTGTCAAAATTGACTCAATCAATTATCCCTCGGCGCGCAAGACTAGCATGAGGGACGGAAAGTTCCGCACGGGTTTTACTAACACCATTTGGTGCCCCACCTTGTCCGCAAACATCTTGCCCTTGTGCACGGCTTCCACCATCGAGGCCAGCTCATCGCTGTCAACCCGCATGGGCAGAGGGCGTTCAGTCGGCGAGCCAGCGCTGTCCCGGTCGCTATCTGCGAGCATCTGGCCGGAACGCGCCACGAGGCTGACCTGAATGTCCGCGCCGGCGGCCGTGCCCTCCAACGCCTGCAAAGCGCTATGAAGCGAGGCGAATTCGTTCGCCGCCAGCGGCTGCACGTCCTCAGTAGATACCTCTTGCATGCCGGGCATCGAACCGCTCTCCAGCAACAAAGCGAGCAGCGGCTCCGCGGCCAGGGCGAGGCGACGCATTTGGTCGCCCAGGCAGGAGCCCTCCCCCACGTTTTTGGCCTCGTTGATGAAGAGTATCGAAAGCAGCGTGGCCGACAGAAGCGCTATAAACACAAAGAGCCCGTCCGGCGATGTTAGCATTGGCTATTTCCCAGTGTGCATAAAATGTTGTCGCCCCGTCTGTACGGACTGTCTTTGACTCACGCCGGCATCTGCGCGGTTCTGGGCTTGGTGCTGACGCGCCGCATGCTTACAGAAGGGCCCGCCGAGGACGACGAGCAACAGACGCGGCTGATGCTCCTCAACGTCATGTTTGTGGGGGCGCTGGCATGGCCGTTCGTGTGGATGGCCGTGGTAGGCGAGGCGCGCAAGCTGCACTGCTTTCTGTTGTTTGGGCTGCTGTGGCCGCTGTGTGTGCTCGGCCTGGATATGCGGAACGTGAGCGCGCGCAAGGTGACCCACAGGGAGAACAACGTACTAGGAACGCTGCAATCCGACGCCAACTCGCTCATTGGCATCGCGTTTGCCTTTGGAACACTCAGCCTAGGCGGCGACTTTATTCGCGAGCGACGCACCACCATCATGCTGGTGATCTTTAGTTTGATCCTGTGTGTCGCCTTCGTCATCCCCGCCCCGGTCGATCGGCGCACGCCGACGCGCTCGTCGCTCGTCACCGCTGTAACGCAGCGCACCCTCTTCCACTACGCCTCCGGCTTCATCATCACGGCGATGGCCGTCTGCGTCGCCTCGGCGCTGACGGATTAGACGCTCGGCGGCGGGATGGACGTGCCGCCGCTCAGCACGGTTGTCCATTCGATCGTCTTCTCATTGGTGCTGCAGCTCAGGGATAAAAAACCCGTTTATATGCACTCGGATTGCACCGCTCAAACGAATTTACTGCACCGTAGATTTGCGGATCGGTTGCTGCAACGTCAAATTTTGTAAAAGCTTCTCGCCAAACGTACAGGATACCGTCCCACTTTAAATTGAAATTGATGATCGTGCTGGCACTCATCTACAAACAGTCCTAGGAAACTGGCAGCCCTCGAGAGCTGCACTTGCGCCTCTGTAATGAAATAAAAAAGCAATAACTCCGCACAGGATAACCTTGGAAAGAAGACAGACATCAGACATAATTTTATGCCTTGCAATCGTGGCTGGCTGGCTTCGCATTTGCCAATTGAAATTAATTGATCATGCAATCCTGGTTGACTGGCTTCGCATTTGCCAATTGAAATTGATTGATCATGCAATCCTGGCTGGCTGGCCTTGCATTCGCCAATTGAATCTGATTCGTGGCCGTCACCCGCCAACAATACTGCCCGCTTATTGGAATGGACCTGCGTCGGTTCTTTCGCCCACAACCTTATGCGCGTCTACCCACAAACAGGCGCATGGCCGCTGGTGTGCCACGCGGCCCCTTGACTCGGTTCTTTGACCCCAGCGTAAGGGGCCATGACGCAGACCCTGACGCTGATCTCAATCTGGACTTTGTTTCCGGACCAGACCCTGCGCTAGAACCTAGGCGTGTCAAGCGCTTTAAGTGTGATAGCAGCTGGAGCGGCGTGCGCAACTGGGACGCCGCACCTGAAACGCCCCCACCGCCGTGCATAATACCCTTACCACGGCTGAAGAGAGACCGAGTGGTCGGTCGCACGTATGCCTACGCGGGTGTCTCTGTGGTATGGAGAGACGGTCCCAAGTCATTCGGATGCCCGTGCTGCGAGCACCAAGCCAAACAAGCCAGCAACCTCAAGAAGCACCTGGCGGACAAGCACGAGATCGGCGTCGAGTGGCACCGGTGCCCGCACGACGGGTGCGAGTACCAAGCCAAACAAGCCGGCAACCTAAAGCAGCACGTGGCGTTCGAGCACGATATTGGCGTCACGTGGCACCCGTGCCCACACGACGGGTGCGAGTACCAATCCAAACAAGCCAGCAACCTCAAGAAGCACCTGGCGTACAAGCACGATATCGGCGTCACGTGGCACCCGTGCCCGCACGACGGGTGCGAGTACAAAAGCAAACTAGCCGGCCACCTAAAGCAGCACCTGGCGGATGCGCACGATATCGGCGTCAAGTGGCACCCGTGCCCGCACGACGGGTGCGAGCACCAAGCCAAACAAGCCTGCAACCTCAAGCGGCACCTGGCGGACGTGCACGATATCGGCGATGAAGAGTGCAAAGTTTGCTGGAGGGCGTGCGCGAAATTGAGAGAATGGACCACCGGCGACGGAACAACGTTGCACGGATGCCGGAAGTGCTTCCGCAAGGACACGGGGAAAGACAGCCGGATTGAGCTGCAGTACTCCGATTTTCTCGACGCCAACTTCGGCACTGAACATCTTCTCGCCACAGACCGGCGCATTCGCGGGGAGGCGTGCGGTCGATCGTACCGCCCCGACAAGCTGTACGCGGACCCCGGGTGGGTGCTACACATTGAGATCGACGAGCATCAGCACAGCAGAGACAACGGCTCGTATTCGTGCGAAGAACGGCGTATTTCCGAGCTTTACGACGAGTTTCCGGGCAAGCGGTACACCGTCGTGCGGATCAACCCTGACGCTTATTGCCACGCGGGAATCAAGCCAAAGAAGGCCGAGCGCATGCAGCTGCTACTCCGGGTCATGAACAAGCTGAAGCAGATGGAGCAGGAGGCTCCGATCTTGGTAGTCTACATGTTCTACTCGCCCGACAACCCGAAGATATGCCAAAATCTTCCGATTCGGATGCTGCAGGACACCGCAGATGTGGTAAAATTGGAAAACTCCTCGATATTGGAGAGTGGGTGGCGTAAATGAATAGAAGAAGCAGCAACCCTTTGCCACCCGAAGCGAATGCAGGCTGTCAATTTGTAAACATTCATTGCACCAAGGCAAACGCATGCCCCGCCCGCACTTCACGCGGGCGCAGCGCGAAGCCGTCTATCAGAAAACCGGCGGCCTGTGCTACCACTGTCGGCAGCCGCTGCAAGCCGGCTGGCACGTCGACCACCACCCCGTCCCTTACCGCGACATTGAGAACAACATCGCGTGCTGCGCCGTGCGCGACCCCGAGCTGCTTGACAACCTGCAGCCCAGCTGCCCGCGCTGCAACACCAGCCACCGCCACGAGCCCGATGACAAGGCCGTCTACTGCGGCCACACGCAGCCGTACGTCAACAAATCGGCAGTCAGTGCCGCCCTCGTTATGATGACTCTGGCCGCAAGCTTAATTCTAAACATTCATTTGAGCAGCGTCTGTTGGAGGCACGCGTAGACAGCGCTCGGACAATCGTCGGTGACTTGTTCAGTGGCTACAAGAAATATGAAACGGGTCGGTGCCGTTGTGGTTGTCGTTCTTGTCCTCGTTCTTGTGGCAATGTACCCCATGTTCGATTCCCTGCCCATCGGGGTCCAACTGTTCGTTTTGCAGCTGCAGCGGAACTCGGGGATCTGGATCCACGGCAACCCGCCCGCGAAATCACGAACGCGGTCCAGAGATCAATCCGACGCGGACGGAGAAACGAACGAGAACACCGGCCTTATCATCTACGGACCTCATCATAGCGGCACCAAATTCGTATCGCAGCTTTTTACCGATTCCTTGTGTCTGCGCGACATCAACACCGACGAATTCCGAGGCAAACGTCTCCCAAATTTTCTGTCGGAGCATTACGCGGGGCGCGATCAGCACGTGCCGTGGAAACACACCATTTGCACGCGCCGGAATCCATTTCAGGAGGCCAGGCACGGCGGCGTTCTGTACGTGTGCCTCGTGCGCCCGTTGGACGAATGGCTGTCGGCTGGCTACGAAAAACCCCACGAGATGAACAAGAAGACGTTTGAAACCCGGGAGGAATTTTTGCAGCACCAACAATGCTTGTTCAGCCACCGCTGGCACAAAAAGTCGCACATGCTAGACCTTGACACAGCCCTTCGCAATCCATTGGAACAGCGCGCGGCTCGCATGGGGTACATGCACAATCTGATGAAGTCGGGAGCCAACGTCGTGCTGTTGAATTTGAAGTACGTGCAACAATACCCGCAAGAGGTCCTTCGGCAAGTGGCCGCCCATTTTGACATCCCCTCGCGCAACAAGACGTACGAGCCGGTGCCGTACATGACAACGCGTGATTCACACAAGCAGTACATCGGGGAGGCCTACGACCCTTCCAAGCAGAACTGCACGTCCTGGGAAAAGCTGTGCACAACAGTTCCCGGATATGAACCGGCTATGGAGGCTTTTATTGACACGCTGACGATCCGCCTGGCGCCAAAGTCCATTCGCCGCATTCCAAGACGCATCATGCAGACTTGGAAGACGCGCACCTTAACCGGTTCCATGCTCGCAGCCGCGCAATCGTGGCGGGATCTCAACCCCAATTACGAGTACGTCTTCTGTGACGATGACGACATGGAGTCCTTCATGCTAAGTCATTTTCCGCAGTATATGCCCATCATGCGCGCCATTCACTCGGGAGCCATCAAAGCGGACCTGTTCCGGTGTGCGTACTTGTACGTGCACGGAGGCGTCTACGCAGACATTGACTTTGTGCTCAACCAACCGTTGGATAGTTTTGTGCCGGACGCGGTGGACATGGTGTCTGCTTTGGCCATGCAAAAACGCAACGAGCCGCAACATCAGGTCATGATTACTGCTCCTCGAAACCCTATCTTTCTTCTCACTTTGCAGCTTGGTGTATATAATGTGGTGCATAGGCAATCGTTGCTCGCGACTGTATCCTCGCCCTCGCATTCCAAGTGGCCCCTGATGGCAGGCATCGCCGGCCCGCCGGTGTTTGACTTGGCAATGCGTTGCTATGTTGACGAAAGCGGTGAAGCTGATCTGTTGAGACACGGGCGTCTGCCCTCGTCAATCTGGAAAGAAGGGCTGTATAACATAGGCAAAGATTGTGTTTTGTATATGTACGAAAGGTTGCTAGACACGCAGTATACAAACAAAGGCATGCAAATTGCACATGAAAACAGCCAGGTCAGCGCATGGGAGCGCGACAGGATGGATGAACTCCCGGCGGTGCATTCTATGACGCTTGCAAAGCACATGTCGCCGGTACTTCTGTCGGAGTTCAGCTCGGCGAGCCGTCGAGAACTTTACACAGACATCTCTTCCCATCATCAATGCTTCCAGCGCGAGACGTTGGCTTGGCGTACGGTGGACACACAGATGCACAACACCTACAGGGGCATTGCGGGTTTGCGGCGGCCGGATCAAAAAATAACGTATCAGATCATTCAGACATTCAAGACTCGACACTTACACGGAGAGTTGCGCTGCAATGCCATGAAATGGATGGAGAAGAACCCGGAATACGATTATCGGTTCTTCGACGATAAAGATATTCGGACCTACGCTCGCACAGCCAACTTTGCATCTCTTGATGTCAATCGGGCGCAGTTTGAGCGAGCGTTGCAAACGGTGGACAGCGGGGCGGGAAGGGCCGATCTGTTTCGTCTGCTGATTATCTTTCTGGAAGGCGGGTGTTACTTTGACCTCGACACCACGTGCGTGCACCCGCTTCGTTCCTATGTCAAGGCGGATGCACTGGCGGTGTCCGGATGCGGTGAGCGGAACGATCTGCATCAATGGGCGTTGCTGTATGCACCGGGTCACCCATTTCTTCGCGAGGCCCTGCGGATTGCGGTCACCAATGTGCTAGACAAAACCCTGTCCAAGCCTCCGAGACCCAACGTGTTCTCGTCGCTCACTTTGAGTCACGAACCGTCTATTGCGGGAATGATGACCGGACCGCTGTGTTTTGATGCCGCCGTGCGTAATTGCTGGAAACTGCCACCCGCGTACACCGTGCCATCAGTTCCGACGCTTCCTTCTAATTACTCTGGTCGCTACATTCGAAACAAGGTGTCCGTCGACCTGTTACGGGGCAACGACATGGGGGGCAACGTATCTTTTCGCTTTTGCAGCAAGCGGAAATGGGTGCGTTTGTTGCAAGAGCACAGCGTCACTCACCACAGCAACGTCGCGCGCAGGTAAGTATAAGAGGCGGCGTCTGTTCAGTCGGAGGCCAAAGTACTGATGATGAGGATAGCTCCCAAGAATAGCGCCAAGGTGGTGAGCGATTGCAATCCTACCATAAACGTTCCGATTCCCCCGATAGGTTGAATCGTGCTACCACCTACCGTGCTCTGCGTTGTGGCCGAGAGGTAAAAACCAGCCAAGAACGGCGAGGTGTTGCCCAGATGGTATTCCTGCTGCTTGTTTGCGCCCATGGAGCTGGAGTAGATGACCCAGAAAATTAAAAACGAGATCACATTCATGCAAATAACGAACACAAACACCCGTCGCACGAATCCTACGTGATGCTCGTGTCGTTTTGCAATGTACTTGTCCAAGACGTTATCCATTTACACATAGGGATATGATGTGTGCTAGTTGCACCATGGCGTTAAACCCGCGTAACAGAAATGGTGCATGTTGCGCCCAGTAATGCGGAGCTTGAACAGTCGTTGCTTCGCCTGAACCGGCGCGCAGCTGTGCTGCATGCTGCGCTGGCCATAGGAGTGCTAGTCATTACGATTGCCAAGTGGGATACCACGTTCAATTTGAGGCTGACAAAGCGAGCCTATCGCATTGACGCGTTTAGTCAGTGCCAAACGCAATGTTATAAAGACGACAAAGCGCGTTTTGACAGGCTAAGCGCGGACGATCGCTTGATTCGCACGGAGCAACTTTATCAGGGGCAACGAACCGTGTTTAAAGCTCCGGTGGGCGCCTGCGTTGCTCTCTTTGCGGCCATCACCGCCTTGTTTCATTTTCTGTTGGCTTACCCTTTGCGGGACAGGTATGTTCATTGGGTGTTTGCGGAGCAACGGCAACCTGCCAGGTGGATCGAATACTCGATAACGGCGTCCATTATGACCTGCGTGGTAGCTAGCTTGTGCGGAATACAGGATATTAACGTGCAGCTAGGGCTATTTATGATGACCGCCGCCACAATGCTAACGGGGGCGGCCATTGAACGCGTGCCTTCAGCTGCCGACGGTCTCAGCGCGGAGCAATGGGCGTGGTATGCGGCAGGGTGTGGGCTATTTGTTGCGACGTGGGCAATCATTTTGGAATCGTACGTTGCCATTAAGCGATTTCTGGAGAGGGACGGTCGGGATCTGATTGACTTACTGCGGGATCTGATCAAATTTCCCAAAGAAGTTGAAAAAGACCCGCAAATACCTGATTTTGTTACTTGGACAACTGTTAACATCGTAATTCTGTTTGCATTGTTTGCTGTGGTAGCTCTTATTGCGCAAAACATCAACAATTGGGTAAATTACCGCTACACGGGAGAATACGGTCCGTCGAACCCGAAAGAATTTGCCTATGCAACCGGGGAGAGACAATTTGTCATGTTAAGTTTTATTAGCAAAGCTTTTCTCGTTATTATGATAGGGTCTGCAATGTTGCGCGACGATCCGGCAACTTATTTACAGTGATCGAAGCAGCAGCTCCTTGCGGCGGCTTCATTACAATTCAAAGGCCACATCATAAGTTGTCAATGCTTTGTTCGCAGCAAACGGCTGTGTGCCGTCTCCGTTGGGTACGTAGCTCGGGCTGTCTGGTGTGTAGCTTGGGCTATTTGGCATATAGCTCGGGCTATCGGGCCAGTACGTGTCGGTCGACTCGGGGGCGAAGGTTGCCGTGTCGTCCGCAAACGGCTGCACCGAAAACGGCGAGTCATTGGTAACGTCAAACGGGTTAATTACCAGACATTGCTTCTTGCGTGCAAATTCCGTGGTGATTCGATTTCTACGCGCCGAACGTCCGATGTCCGGTCGTTTGGGCGCTTCGGAGCTGGTCACGGTTTTTGGCGCTCGTTGTCGAACGCACGACCGCGTCAGTCCTTTCTTTTTGGTTGCAGATGTAAGTGCAAAGCCGTGCCTGCCAGCCACGGCATCGCTCGCACTCCACTGATAGTCGCACATGCCAGTGCCAAGCCTGGCTTTGCGTCCAGTCATGATGCAAGCGGTAGGGCCTCGCATAGAATCCTTTTGGTTAAAAAACGCCGCGTCCAGAAGAACGTCATACGTCTCTTCAAATGAGCAACGATTCAACGGCTCGAGCATTCGAGAGGCGTGATTCATGCCGTGGCGTGTCATGGGAAGTAATTGCCCGGATATGGTCATGTAATCCGCAATAATCATTACGTGCCGCGGGTGCACAAAGGTTCCGTCGACACAAAAACACGTGGTTAGCTCTTGCATAAGCACGGTGTTTGCGGCTTCTATCCCCAGCTCAGCCGCAATCAGATTCACATCGTTGCTAACGGCTTGCAAACAGTCCAAACCATCGATGCTAAAGACTCGACGAAACACCGATCCGTAGATGTCCAGAACAAGCTGCTCCTGTAGCTGAACGGCTCCTTCCGCGTTTACGACAGGGCATTTTCGAACGCGGGCGGTGGCGGCGGTGATTCCCCCAATGCCGCTGATGTGCACGTTGTGTAGTAGCAAGGACATGAAGCGACGATGCAAGTAAATTAAGGCAATGGAATCTTCTTGCATGGTCTTCAAAAGGCCCTCTTCAACTTGAATTACAAGCCACCACTTTTCATTGCTGTCGTCGCTGGTCATTACCGCGCAGGTGTCCCCCGCAAAGGCTTTGATTGCCTTAGCCACATGATGCGGACGCAGCCCGCGCTGCTTGAGCTTTCGCTTGCGCAAAGGCGCCAATATAGCCGGATATTTAGCGTTGAAGGCGGGTGTAATGACATGCTGGTAAAAGTCAAAGACATCCGAATCAATGTTTGCCAGGATGTCGTCCCAACCAACCGTTCGCTGCTCCTTGACAACGTTCGTCAGGCGCAACAGTGGCAACATAGATGCCATCTCATTTGCCGCTTCAAACGATTTTTGTAGCGTTGTGCAAACCGGAATTGTCAGACAAGGGTTGCGCATGTGCTTGCTAACTCCGATCAGCTCTGTTAAGCGCGGCATGCCAACTGTGACTTGCTTCTCGCCTATGCCCGTAAAATGGAACGTATTGAGAGTCAGTTGAGTCATGGGCTCGCCCGTCGACTGCGCAGATATTATACCCACGGAGGTCCCTGCTGGCACGAGAGCCTGTGACACCATTCGTTTGAAGTGCTTGCACACCGTGGCAAAGTCTGACAAACATACCCTGTCGCTTTGTAGTCGCTGCAGGCGAGTGCTCCAGAAGAGGTGGCCAGTGAGTTCGAGCGCAGACTCCTTGTCAAACAAATCTCGTACGTGTTGAAACATTTCCTGTTGAATTCGCTGAAACGAGCTTGCAACAAAGCCGTGCATGGGCAGGTAGTCGTCCGAATTGATTGCATACTGAGCTAAAAGAGAATCCACGTTGACGGCAACGTAAGACACCGTATCCATTTGGGTAACGAACGGGTTGTCAATCCGCCAACGGCGCATCTCTTGACGTATTGGCTGTAACCTCACAAATTCTTGTTCCGACAGGTGCGTCCTAATGTCTGCGTCTGATAATTCCAACCACTTTGTAGAAACCGTGTCAAGCTTGTCGGGGGAGCACGAATCGGTTCCGTAGTTGAATTGCACCACTTCTCGTGAAGCCCCGGTAATCAATGCAGGTTGGCCGCACCTGTGGTGCTGCACGGTTGCGGATTCCATAAATTTGCCCAGGCGCCGCTGCAAGTACCCAGTTCCGGCAGTTTTAACGGCTGTATCAACGAGCCCTTCGCGTCCGGCCTGCGTGTGGAAGAAATATTCCGTTGGAGTGAGGCCGGCCGAAAACGGGTTACACACGAAACCCTTGCTTTGAACCGACGTTGGCGCCACATCATAGGAGGGTAGA
>WLWG01003277.1_pt1 | contig 11219 bp, 9 predicted proteins | sample 6712871 | NCBI WGS metagenome assembly WLWG01 (sample SAMN12718693, study PRJNA515312) | sponge metagenome | isolation source: marine sponge | host: Mycale hentscheli | place: New Zealand: South Island, Marlborough, Capsize Point | collected 2003-05-01 | reverse complement strand
GGCAGGTTATTAGTAAGCCTACCCATGTTAATAAACTGGCCTGTGGTCTCGACCACCGAGTCCTCTATACGGAACCATGCACCGCCCGGAACATACATCTCCAGGCCCATTTTAAAGTCCTGCGAGTTAGAAGACAACGCCCTTATAAGAATTTTGCTTTCGCCACCGTGACGTAAAGGTATGCCCTTTGTGCCGCCTTGTAGCCTTTCATCAAAAACGATCATTGTGTCCTCCTAACTTGTACACAGGAACCAGTAGGTGTTTCCACCGCCGTGCGCCATAATTTTTACACTTATCATGGCGCCCTCCGGGATGTTGTCCTGTATTCCGTCGACCAGAACGAACTGGCTGCTTGGGAGAGTAATGTCATGACCGGAGATGATATGCTCTCCTCCGTCCTCATCATGAAGGACTAGACGTGCAATTAGTCCGGGGTTTGTATCAGCAATACCCCCCATAATCTTACCGCCTTTTCCGATTGGAAGTCGTCCGCACATACCTTTCTCAGTAGCGGCACCGGAAGCGAATCCACCGCCGTTCATGTCTCGTCGTTGAGTCAGGAACGAAGAGGCGTAATTAGGGACCGCGCTCATGACGTCATCATGAACACAGTCGCGTTTGTGTAGTCTCCTGTGATCGATATACGAAGCTCGGTGCCCGCTGGGATGTTTCCCTCTAGTGCGGCGGGAAATACAACCAAGCCAGGCGCGATAATGTTAGTAGAAATTTGTAGCCATGTACCCAGAACCCGCATTTCTACACCGGCTGCAAAGCCGGGATTTGTGCTGTCCACGGACGCAAGGCCGGCGACGAACTTAGAGTTATTACCAACGAACAAAGACTGGGTTGTAGCAGGGCCGCTAGCGAAGGACTCTTGAATTGTTCCTATGGACATAAGAACTCTCCTCTTATTTTACTGGTTAATTTACTAGTTCCCCTGGGCCCAACTATAGGCCCAGGGTGTCTTCATACTACAGAGTTGGGGTAACAAGAATCTGCAGGAACGTATTGTTCGCAGCAAGCCTAACAACGCTGTCACCAGCTGGCCAAACACGAGCGCCACTAATGGATGTGGCAGCATGTAAGCGGAACCCAGTTGCCTGGACCCGATACTGTGCACCAGCCTTGAACTTAACCACTGTAGTGAACATACGCCGAAGCATAGGATCACCCAGGGCGGCTGTCTCTGGTCGTTCTACGCCGTTATCGTACAGCTGAACACGCATCTCGATATACAGCTCTGGCCCAGGTACCCTAGTCCAGGCACCCGTCCCAATTTTCTCCTGAATCTGGCCCCTAAAGAGCAGGAAGCCCTTAGCTTGAACATTCAAGTTACCCTGAAGTTCGGAGTCGTCGAACTGAATACCTGCATCCAGGGTTACATTACCCGTGAAGTTAGTATTAGCTAATAGTTCAGAAGTGCTACCAGAAACGAATGATAGCTCGGGTGGCGTATCGTCGTTCGTCCAGTTTATTGTAACCGGCGTAGCATTGTTAGTAGTTGCCGGTGATGCAGACGAACCTGGATGCACGTGCGGCAGGTTCTGAGCCGCACCGCTAGTGAACATAGTAGCTTTATACGAAGGTGAGAACACCTCTTTGTACTCGCCACCAGCATGTCGAACTAGGCCACCCACATCAGAGCGGTTACGCTCAGACGGTGTAGTCAGCTCGTTCATGTTGGCTACCGAGAGAACCCCGGTAGGCTTAAAGATAGCGAACCTGTTCACAGCAATAGCAGGCGGTGAACTTGCGTGACCGAAGGTAACAGGCACAGCCCCAAGAGGGACACGCGAGTTAGAATCGCTGAAGTCATCAAGTGATCGGTCACCTGAACGGCCGTTGATAGCAGCCCGGTAGTTCATTTTACGGGAGCCAGCAGCTCCAGTAGCGTACGCGTAGAAGCCAATTTCAGATGCTCCATCAGGAACACCCGCAGCAATCACGTACTCACGGAAGCGACCAGCCGGGATAGTAACCGACTGCTGTGAGCTGGCCTCTAGCCTAACCTCGTAGTACAGTGCCGGGTTATTGAGGCTATTGAAGTGTATCTCCAACGACCTGCTACCGCCTTCACTGGCATCAGATGCTATGTACTTTGCATTACAGGCCACAGACAACGGTCCGGGGAACCCGGCGCCGGAGAGGTTAAGAGTAAAGTCCGTAACAACGCCAGGCGCAGAGTTTGTCGGATTATTGACCGTAAGGTCCGATATACTCCGGAAACTTGCAGGAAGAGCAGACGTGAAGTCGTGCTCACCAAGGTCTGAGCCGCTATCCCAGACGCGTACAAACATACGCAGTCTAGCGGGGTTAGCCGAGCTCGCGGCCATCGCCGACGGTACAATCCAAACATGAGGAATGTTAATCGACGTAGCCCCGAACGGTGCCCGGTATATCTGAGAAGTCTGTCCTGCAGGGCCTTCAAGCGTCTCATCTACGTACTGCATAGAAGTGGTCGAGGTACGTGGACCTTCCCACCGCTTGACCGCTAGGTCTGTGGTCGGCGGATAAGTGTTATCGATACCTTTACGCAACACAAGTGCATGGTTACCATCTGCGTCCTCGTTACCGATGTTCATAATCGGGTACGAGCCATTAGACAGCTCAGGCGGAAGATGCAACGTCATAGTAGCGAACAAGCCACGGCCATCATCAACGCGGAAGTTAGAGCTAGAGCTCGTGTCCTCTGCCTTGATTGTACCGCCCCAAACACCAGCGCAATCGGCGTATTCATTTGCCGTAGAGTACCGCTGGTTATACAGAACGTTATAGCCCCGTGTGTTTGGTACAGGCTGCTCGAACGTTGCAGGTGTATCCGTGACAAGGTTGAAGAACGAGGCTAGGCCTGATCGTCCACCCCGGCTCTCGCGAATACCCGTGTAGCTCGGACGCTGCATCAAGTTTGGTCTGGTTATCGGATCAAACGTTGAGTAATCAACATTCGCGTCCGGCCATGCAGTTGCCGCCATAAGTTTGTAGTCGGCATGAGGCTTACCCGTCGTAGCTGCTGCTTGGTCATACGTCTTAATCTGGAGACCCTGTAGCTTCTCACGCTGATTTTCCGTAAGAGAAGTATTAGGGTTAGTAATTTCCAGGTTGTCGTCTGTAACCTTAACAGCTGCACCAAGATCAACACGGCGTACGTCGCCGCGCGCCAGGTCACCGACCTGTAGGCGTGCTCCAGTCAGCAGCGTCGAGGCTGCGTTCCAGGAAGGCATTATGAACTCAAAGCCTTCGTACCCTTCAGGCAACCGCAAGCCGTCAAGCTGGTTGAAGCCTGAAGCCAAGATGTTGGCTGGGCTAGCATTGGTACGTGGATCGTTAGGCTGACTCGACGCAGGTGCCCAGGTAATCATGTTAGGGTACTTGTCGTCGTTCAACAGAACCACGTATGGTGTCGAAGAGGTTAGCGTAGGTTGTGGGAACTGACTGTTAGTAACGTGTGTCCACTTAGTCAGATCACGTTCCGGTAGGCTGGCTGACGGTAGGTAATAGAAGTCAGAAGCCGTAGTCGTGTTCGTAAGGGTACCGGTTAGTTCAACGTGATCGAAGAACGCCTTCTCCTCACCGGGCTGGTCATCAATATCGCCCTGTAGCTCGTTAAGAGCCGCTTGGACGTCTGTGGCAGCTAGGTTACCCGACGCCGTGCTAACGACGTCAGAGGCCTTTATCTCGCCATCTAGGGTACTCACAGGAACAATGAAGTCGTCCGACAGTGTGTAACCTAGGGTACCAGCGGACCGACGTTGTAGTCGTATGGTTCCGTTGGCCGGGTTATTAAAGGTCTGGCTAGCCAGGTACCGGAGCTTACCCGTGTTAGGGTTAGACTGAGATGCAGCATCAGACACGCTGACCGAACGGTTCAAAGAGCCGTCTTGGTTTAGAACCCGCATGAACAGGTTCGTCAGGTTTGCGTCGTCATCGATCTCGAAGAACAGACGCTCACCACTGGCTCCTGTGCCACCTGTAAAGGTTTCAGGCCAGCTATTACTAATGTCCCGTGGTGTCAGGGTTCCGCCTACATTAGCGGCAACCGAGATACCAGACAGCGGCTCATTAGCGAACGTATCCGCACGTGTGGCCTCTGTGATCTCAGCAAGCTTACGGGTGTTTAGGGCCGACAAAGACCCACCACCACTAGACGACATAACTTCCGCTAGGGCCCCTTCCAGGGTTGTAGAGGATAGGGCAGTAGTAGGCGTTCGCGTTACATCCGTAGAAGGAACACGGTACTTGTCCGACAGGGTATATGTGTCGAAAGTAGTACTAGAAGTCTGGAGACGAGCAGTGACGCCGGCAGTAAGAGTAATAGTCACGACCGTAAGGTACCGGTCCTTGCCCGAAGAGAAGCTGGTCTGCTTGGTTAACCCCACTAAGGGGCAATCGTTTACAAACGTCCCGTCCGCAGCGTACTCTCGTATAGAGATATTGGTGAGAGGGGTGTCGGTGGGTACCTCTACGTATACCGTCCCCGCTGGACCACCCAGAGATGTAGTAGTCAAAGTGTCAGTGAAAGTAGGAGCTGTAGCGCCCCGGTTGAAGGCCAGCTGACCACCAGTCAGGTTCGCGTAAGATACAGAAGTACCTTCCGCTACACCATCTAACTTACGGGAGTTGGTAGGGGCTAGCGCGTTTTCAACAAGGTCGGTAACAACGGCTGCAGGTACCCTATACTCAGTGGACAGGGTGAAGGTTGTTGGTATGTCTGCACGACGCGCTATGTATAGTGTTTGGCCGGGTGCAACGGGAATCCTATTATCGAGCGTATTCAGATCTGTTGACTCGTAATCGTACATCTGGAGACGCCGGGTGCTCATGAAATTACCAAAAGGCTTCCTGAGAATAACCTCCCCGTCGGCTCTCCTGACTCGCCACTCAAGGAGACTCAGGTCCGTTTCCACGGGCACGTCCCACAGTCGCACAGCGCGCATGGTGAATGTACTACTGGTAGAACCGTTAGTATACGACGGTTGCTGACGTGCGCTGAAAAAGTTATTGATCGTAAACTGGGGAGAAAAACCGATCAAACCGATCATGGTGTCATAAGTGGCCGAAGAGACCTCTGCGATACTACCAAGCTTATTCGTCTGTGTCGTGGACAACATCGCATCGGCACCTTTGGGGCCAAGGGGACCCGTAAGGCGGAACGGTTCGCTCCATGTAGTAACGGTACCCGAGGAAGTAGCCGGGTTATAGTCTCCGGTGGTCTCCCAGATTGGGTCAGAGCTTGTTGGGATAGTACTACTCCAGGTAGTAGCGTCGGTGCCGCTTAAGGTACGGGTTGCAGCAGTCCAGGTTAGCTGGGTCGGTCTGGTTACACCGCTGGACTGCGAACCGGAAGCGCCGCCGCCGCTGGTATCTGCACTGCTCGTGTACGCTCTGATCTTTTCAGACCCTTGTAAACCTTGTGCACCTGCAGCACCAGAGTCGCCGGTCAGTCGGAAAGGAAGACCCCACGAGGTAATGGTGGTAGCAGACCCGGCTGGGTCGAATACAGCGTTGGTCTCCCAAACTGGTTCACCTGCTCCTTGTGGGATAGATGTGGACCAGCCAACTGCGCCTGAGCCTGAAAGGGTGTTAGTTGAGGCTGTCCATGTAAGACCAGTAGGACGTAATACGTCGTCGGTACTGCGCCGGTAAAGGCGTACCGTGTAACGTCCCTGGTCACCCTGGTCACCTTTAGCACCTTGTGGTCCAGCGGGTCCCGTAGAACCTGCTTGGAACGAGGGGCTCCAAGAAGTGATATTTGTGGCGCTAGAGGCCGGGTCGAATGTAGCGGTGGCTTCCCACAAGGAGCCTGAGCCCGCGCCCGGTACGGTCAAGGACCAGGTTACCGGAGACCCGGTATTAGTAAGGCGTGCCGCGTTACTGCCAGAAGCGGGTACCCAGACGACACCAGTAGGTGCCGGGGTACTAGTGCTACGAGTGTAGATACGTACAGTGTACGCCCCCTGTGGACCCTGGGAACCGGTGTCACCCTTTTCGGGCGTAGGTAGGCCCGTAACACCCGTGGAGGGGATACGGTACTTGTCCGATAGGGTATAGGTGTCGTAATCAGAATTCTCCACCTGGATGCGGAGAGTATGGCCGACTCCAAGAGTAACAAACGATCTCGTAAGGTATCGGTCCTTGCCCGAAGAGAAGGTGGTCTGCTTGGATAGCCCCAGCGTGTAGATACTGGATGTGAACGTCCCGGATGAATCGTAAACTCTGAGTGAGATGTCTTCAAGGGAGGTGCCGGTGGGTACCTCGAAGTATACCCGCTGTACTGGACCCCCTACCGATGTAGAAGTCAACGTGTTAGTGAAGGTTGGAGCTGTGGAGCCTCGGTTGAAGGCCAGCTGGCCACCCGTCAGATCCGAGTGTGTTACAGTAGAGCCTTCCGTTATATTGTCTAGCTTACGGAAGTTGGGACGGCTTAATGCGTTTTCAACGAGTTCGGTAACAATTTCAGCGGGTACCCTGTACTGATTGGACAGGGTGAAGGTTGTTGGTACGCTATCCTGATGAGCTAGGGATAGTGTTTGGTTAGGCGCAACAGTAACTCTTCGATCATTGTTCAGGTCTGCCTCGTAATCGTCGGTCGGCAGACCCCCGATGATACTGGAAACACGAAAAGGCTGCCTGGAAACCACCTGGTTGGCGGCGTCCCTGACTCTCCACTCGAGGAGGTTTAGGTCCGTCTCCAAGGGCACATTGAAGAGACGCACGCCCGTTACGAGAACGCTACTGTTTGTCGAGTTAGTGTACGATTGTACTCCCCCCGAGTCCGGGGTGAATGCCCGAACGAAGTTAGTCCTGTAGCTGAAACGGATCATATCAATAGCGGTATCATAAAAAGTCGGATTGACCTGCGTGATACTATTAAGCTTAAGCTCCTGTTCAGTAGTGAGGCCTGTTCCCACACTGGGCAGCGCTGTGATCTCGGCCTGGAGCTCGTCGAGGGCCGCCTGGACGTTGGTAGCCGCTAGGTCGCCGGCGGGGACACTAGGGACCTCGGAGGCTGTAGAAGGCACGTCAGCCGGCTGTACAGGGCCCCATGTGCTGATAGGGGTGGTGGGGCTAGCCGGGTCATGAGAGGCACTTACACGCCATGTGCGGTCACTGCCTGCGGGACGGGATATGGCCCAGCCTGAGGCATTAGCACCACTCAGAACACCATTGGTCCAGGTGACGTCAGTGGGGGTGGGGGGCTTGGCGGCAACCATCCGGTATAGGTTTACCTGGTATATGCCCTGGGGGCCCTGGTCACCCTTGTCCCCTTTCTGGCCGTTAACAAGACCGGTGACACTCGTGGCGGGAATACGGAACTTGTCGGACAGTGTGTACAGGTCATAGACAGTAGAGCGTACCTGTAAGTGAAGAACGTCGCCAGCTTGTACCGTAATACGCTGCGCGGTGACGTACCAGTCAAAGCTAGCATCCGGGGCGCCTACCTCTGTTGCACCAGCACCAGATACGTCAACGGTATCGAGAACGGTTCCGGTGGACGATAGTCGTCGTATAACCAGGTTGTCACGGCTTGTACCACCTTCCACACGGAAGTAGTACTCCTCGTTGGAGTTGGCGGACACTGTAAGAGGGTTAAGAAATGTGGCGTTATTCGCGGGTGCCGCTCCGGTTCCCGCTCCGGTGTTATCGTCGATGATAAGGCCAGAGTTGGCTGGGGCTGTAAAAACTGCTGTTGCACGCTCGGTGATCTCGGATAGCTTACGCGTCTGTGAGGCAGTAAGTCCGGTGCCCGTCGAGGTCTGAGTAGGGACATCAAAGTTAATCTTACCGTCGGCGTCGTCATAGGTTACGGTGATGTTCGTCTCGGTGTTACCAGAGAGCATTTCACCGACTGCGTCTTGGATGTACTCGCGGTCCACAACGAAGTCAAGGTTGTTATCCGTGGAGTCGTACGTAACAGTGATACCCGTTTCCGTGTTGCTTGCGACCATTCCGCCAACGACGCCTTGGATCTCTGCGTCAGTTCTAGGGGTGACGGTGGCCGGGGTAGGAACCGAGAAGTTAAGCTTATTGTTACCACTGTCGTATGTAACGCTTATGTTTTCTTCTGTGTTGCCGTCAACCATGGTTCCGACTACGCCTTGGATGTCGGCATCCGTACGTACGTCGTCGTCAAAGGCGGCACTATCAACGGTGTCGCCCAAGATTGTACGGAGTTCAGCTGCGGTCAGCTCCCCGCCGTCGTCTATGACAGTAGTAATATCGTCTCTAAGAGCCGTTTTTGTTTTCTTAACCATTACTCGTTAACCTTCTGTTTTAAAGTCTGCCATTAAAAAGTCGCCCAGCTGGAAGTCTCCCGGGTTAACCGGAGGATTAACAGGGTTTGAACTAGACAGAAGCAGCTCTTTAATTGCTGCTGTAATCGTGCTCGTTGGTAAGGTACTAGTCAGTCGCATACCATACCACTCCTGATCCTCTAACCCATGCGCTACCACCGAATTCATTTAGCGCAGGGAACATATGAGGTTCTTTTTGCGGAATTCTAAATCCTGCCGAGCTAGCTGATGGTGCGGCCTGTCCGACGTAAAGCTCCGCCAACAGGTGCGCAGACTGGACTACAAGGATCGTCTTGCCAGACGCAATTCGCTGCCAAGAGTTAGTAAGCGCTAGACTGGTTGTTGATTTGACACCCATGGTGTAACTCCTTACTTGCTAGCCTTTGAGTCCCGCTCGTAGCGGGCGATTGCGTGGGCTGCACCGACGACCAGCGTGGCTTTAATAAGCTCTAGCTTGTCTTTGTCGTTGTGCATGCGAGCAGCTGCTCGCTTAATTTCGTTACGGAGACTATGTGTCATCTGGTATTCGTCGCGGGGCCACTCGATCTCAAGCGGGTTAGCGGAGATAGCGGACTCTTTTTTAGCTTTAGGCATACTGTTTCCTTAAAATTTGAGCCGCATTCTAGATACAGCAGTTGTTTGTTTCCTATTGATACCATGCATGGTATCCCACCCAGGTACGCTAACTCCGTTACCTAATGGGTTACTCATCATGGTGTTGTACCGCTTTTGTGCAGCGGCCATAGATGTTTTCTGTTCGTCCTGTCTGAGGTGTTCGACCCAGTGACGGCATGTTCCCGCCAGGGCGTCGATCCTATCGTCGTGAGCAAGGCTGCCCCTGTCCCGAGTAATACGGGAAATCTGATAGAACAAGCTGTACGAGCTTTTCTTTTCAGCGGGGTACTTCTGACACCCAGACCAGTCCTTACTAAGAAGAGATAAATCAACGACTAGTCGGCCAGATCCTATGATGGGCTCTAGCGTGTTGATAATACGAAGCTCTTTCTGACCGGTCTCCCAAACGGGCTCGATCTTACAGGAGTGGCTGCGGAGAAGCTTAGGGGTCCATACGTGCCGCAGGGCACCGGCACCAAAGTTCTCCTCGATGTCGATCTGGTGCGGTTTCCACTTCTTAACGATCTCTGTTAGTGCGTCTAGACTTTTGTCGTCTAAGCCGCCGGGAACGCCTCCAACGTCTACCAGGTAAATTTTGGACGCCATGAACTTGGTAACAGCGTAAGCCGTTTCGTCACCGTTCTGTCCGCCACCCGCAGGGTCCACGTACATATGGGTTCCTGTGAACTCTCCGAACTCCTGCCCGAAGCTATGTGCACGGTAGTAGTTCTCTTGGACGGGAAACCCCGGTGGGGTCTGAATACGTGTTTCTGGTGTGCGGAGTACGTTAAGCAGTATAGGGGAACGTTCTGGTTGGACGTCCATAAAGATAATCTTGTCAGACTTAAGCGGGAACCGATCCGCGTCAGAAAGCTTGGTGTCAAGCATATGCTGAAGCTGGAAGTACGCGGCGCCCTGGTCGATCTCCTTGGCGCACAGTTTCTCCTCAGAGAGTAACACGGGGTCCGTAACCTGTCCGCGAAGACCCGTCGGGCCGCCCCCGGTACGTAAGTGCGGGTTATCGTCGATCGCCTGCTTAATCATAGGTGCAAGCCAAGGGCCGTAGTTCGGCTCTTCTTCTTCTGTCGGGTAACGGCCGGGCCAGATACGAATGTCGTACCCACGGCTCGGTAGACCGTTATAAATGCTGTCAACGCTTTGGGGCGTGCCTAGATAGATGATATCACCAACAGAGTTAATTGACACAAAGTCAAGCGTTAGGTGACGAAGCCGCTCTCGAAGCATTTCAGTTTGAGAGTTCTGTGCGCTCTCTAGGTCGTCAAGAATAAGAATGTCAGCACGTTTACCTTGCAGGTTCGATGTGATACCTACACAGGCGATGCTGGGGGACTTCTCTGGCCCCTTAAGGTCGTGATGTACGTCGTACGCGGCTACCGATGCACGGTCGCCCGCAGATCGATCTGGGCGGAGACATTCAAGGATGTCCAGGCCGTTGATGATCTGGATGACCCAGTTAGAGATTTCGGCAGCCATGGCGCCACCAGCAGACACGATAAGTATCCGCGAGCTAGGGTTATGGATAAGTCTCCATACGCCATATGCTGCCGTAATAGTAGTTTTGGCCTGGCCGCGCTGGGCCTGAACCATGCGATACAGCGGGCCCGTTTCCAGGTAGTCCGCTATATCGAGTTGTGTGGGGCTGCATTCAAAGCCCATGAGGTCCGTCATGACGTCGTACAGGAAGGGCCTAAATGAAGGGTAGGCCTCCTGTAGTGCTGTGATCTCGTTCCAACGGTTATCCATTTTCAACTGCCGGGATGTCTGAAATGCTTACTACCTTGCCTTTACGGGCCTCTCGTAGAGCATTGATGCGGCGTTGTTGATTAGACAGCTCGTCGATCTCGGAGCTATCGTACATGATGTCGTTGTCTTTCAAGAATTTTGAAACAGCGCTAAGCATAGCTGGGTTGGGGTCTGAGTCCTCTATCTGGGACTCGTATTTGTTAAGTACGTCCGTAAAGACTTTAGTAAGCAAAGAATGGAGCTCACCTACTTCTGGCTCGTTTGCTGCTTTCTTAGACACAGTTGTTCTCCTTACCCGAATAGCTGTCTGACCGTCCCGCTTATAAAGGCGGCCACGGCTATACCAACGAATGATGCGAGGGTAATAACGCGAACGTTGAATTTCTCAATTGCTGTTACGCGCTTTTCTACGCCATCCATGCGAGACTGGATGCTGTTGATTGACGTCAATACGTGCCGGACGTCACTTTGGATTACACCAAGCATGTGATGTAGCTCCTTGTCGTTGTCCGAAGACATATTTTTCTCCAAAGTTAGTGTGTGTGTGTG
>WLWG01003276.1_pt1 | contig 11226 bp, 10 predicted proteins | sample 6712871 | NCBI WGS metagenome assembly WLWG01 (sample SAMN12718693, study PRJNA515312) | sponge metagenome | isolation source: marine sponge | host: Mycale hentscheli | place: New Zealand: South Island, Marlborough, Capsize Point | collected 2003-05-01 | reverse complement strand
AGCGAGAGTCGATGGTCCAGATCATGACCGTGCACCGGGCCAAGGGGCTGGAATGGAAACGGGTGTGGATCACCGGACTCGAAGAAGGTCGGTGGCCGAACGTGCAACCCCGCGGATCCTTACTCGGCGTCGAGGAACTCGCCTCGACAGATCGGGTGGCCCCGGACCTGATGCGCGAGGAGCGCAACCTACTTTTCGTGGCGATGACCCGTGCCCGCGAGCAGGCCACCCTGCTCCCCGTCGACTCAGCAGACGAGGGAGCAGATCGACCGAGCCGGTTCATCGCCGACGTGATCGGCACGAACCTCAGCAACCCACGCCACAACGACGGGGGCCACTCGCCCGGAATCACCGTCGAGGCCCTGCCGCACCGCGGTGATGTGATCACCAGTTGGAGCCAACTGGTGATCGACTGCCGGCGCGCGTTGATGGACGTCGACAGCTCGGCCGACACGCGAGGGCACGCAGCGTCGCTCCTGGCTCGCATAGCCACTCTTCGTGACCGCTCGGGTGCGCCGGTGATCCCTGCCGCGGACCCGGCCAACTGGTGGGGTGTGAACGATGTCAGTGAGGGGCCCCGTCCACTGCGGGCCCTCGGTGAGCCCATTGCGCTGTCCGGATCCTCGTTGGATGCGATCCGGCAGTGCTCGATGAAGTGGTTCCTCGACCACGAAGCGCATGCCGATGTTGTTCGCTCGAGCGCGACGGCATTCGGGAGCATCGTGCACGCGATTGCCGACCATGTCGCGCGTGGCGAGATCCCCGACGACCTGCGCTCCATGGAGGCTTTCGTCGACCAGGTGTGGAGTGAGGTTGACTTCGATGCACCGTGGCGTTCGGTGTCCGAACGATCTGAAGCCCGTCGTGCGCTCGAGCGCTTCGTGATCTATCACCAGGCGAGAGAGAGAACCTTCATCGACAGCGAGCGTTACATCGTCTCTGATCTTGACGTCCCCACCCCCGGTGGACCCTCGGAGTCGGTGCTCCTGCGGGGCTACCTCGATCGCGTCGAAGAAGACGATAACGGTCGCTTGGTGGCGATCGACTTCAAGACATCCTCGTCGAGTCCGACGAAGAAGGAGACTGCAGAACACGGACAGTTGGGGGTGTATCAACTTCTGCTGCGCGACGCGTACGAGTCAGCGGACGGCGCTCATCACGACGTGGGAGGCGCTGCTCTTGTTCAGTTGCGCATGGACGCTGGCGCGAAGGATCCAGGTCCGAAACAGCAGATGCAGCTACCGCTGAGCACCGACCCCACCGATGACCTTCGTGCGCCCGATGGGCTGGACGGTGTCACGTGGATCGAGCGCGCTCTTGGGGAGGCAGCGGACACGGTTCGACGTGAACGCATCGAGGCGCGGCCTGGAAAGCACTGCACCTTCTGTGACTTCGCTGGCATGTGCCCGGCCAAGACGCCCGAGGTATCTGTCATCGATCTAGTGGGCGATGTCAACGACGTGATGGATGTTGGCGGTGACGACGAATGAACGGCGACAACGTGAGCGGCGACAACGTGAATAACGCCTCGGCGAATCACGCTGTGCCCTTGGACATGGACCGAGGCGGGCTCGATGCGGTCCTCGGTTTCCACTTGAGCGATAGTCAATGGGAAGCCGTCAGCGCGCCGCTCGCTCCGGGAGTGATCGTCGCGGGGGCTGGCACCGGAAAGACGACGTCTATGTCGGCGCGCGTTGCCTATCTCAGCGCGATCGGCGCGGTGGATCCGGGCCGCGTCCTGGGTCTGACCTTCACGAACAAGGCTGCGTCCGCACTCGTTTCGTCCATCCGGTCACGAGTTGCCTCCGTTGGCTTTGCCGAGGCCGAGCCTTCGGTCTTTACCTACAACGCGTTCGCCTCGCGGGTGGTGACGGATTACGGATTGCGCATCGGACACGAGCCCAAAGCCACGTTGTTGACCGACGGTCTTCGCTACCAGCATGCCTATCGAATGGTGTGTTCACTAAATGACGACGAGGTCGGCGAGGGCCTGGCTCGTATGGGTCGCCGCCCGATGGATGTCACCGATCTCATGCTCCGCCTCGATAGCGAATTGAGTGAACTCGCCATCGATCCGCGCGGTGTCGTTGAACACGATCGCGCACTTATCGCGCAGCTCGATGTGCTCGGTTCCGGGCGCGGAATAGCTCGGGAGATCGCCGAGAAGGCGCAGGACCGAATGATGCTGGCCGTGCTCATCGAGCGGTGGCGCGAGTACAAGACCACCCGCGATCTGTGGGAGTACATCGATCAGGTCCGCCTCGCTCAACGCATCGTCGACCAATTCCCTGACACCATCAGCGACATTCGCTCTCGCTTGGACATCGTGCTGTTGGACGAGTACCAGGACACATCCATCGCGCAACGACAATTGCTGCAGACGTTGTTCGGGGACGGGTTTCCCGTCACTGCCGTCGGAGATCCCTGTCAGGCTATCTACTCCTGGCGTGGAGCCAGTGTGGACAACATCGAGTCCTTTCCGCAGCACTTCCCGCGGACCGACCAGCGCCCCGCCTCGCGGTATTCGCTTGCCGAGAATCGACGCTCCGGGCCGGCTGTTTTGCATGTGGCCAATGAGATCTCCACCGACCTGCGCGCCGAACACGCGGGAGCCGACCCGCTCATCCCACCGGGTGACGCGTCACCCGCACGGGTGGACGTCGGATTGTTCGACACCATCGAGACCGAAGTGGAGTTCCTCGCTACCCGCGTGGGTGAGGTGCACGCCGCGGTTGGGAAGCGACGTGCGTCGGTCAATGGCTCCGACGAGTCGATCGCGGTCCTGTGCACAACGGGGAAGAACATCCGGCGCGTTGATCGGGCCCTGCGAGCGCGGGGGATTCCTACCCGGGTGACCGGAGCGGCCGCCCTGCTGGCTGATCCGGCGGTCGCTGACACGCGGGCGCTGCTCGAAGTGGTGCACGAGCCGACAGCGAACACATCGCTGGTGCGCCTGTTGGCCGGGGCCCGCTGGCGGGTAGGCGCTCGGGACCTCGCGGTGTTAGGCGAGCGCGCCTACGCGCTCGCCGGTGGGCACGGCCGACGCGACACCGACTCCATCCACGACGATCTCAACGATGCCGTTGCGGGGAGCGACGCAGTAGAGGTGACCGCGCTCGCTGATGCTCTGGCTGATCCCGGGCCGACCGAGCACTACTCGCCGCGCGCCATCGAAGCGTTCGCGGAGGTGTCGGATTTGGTGACGCGGATGCGTGCGCACACCAGCGAGCCGATCAGCGACTTCATCGCGCGCGCTGTTCGTGAGCTCGGAGTCGACGTCGAGGCCGCGCTCGCCGATCCGAGCGGAACATCGACCTCGGCGCTTGACGACTTCCACGCCCTGGCCGCGTCCGTGACCGAAATCGACGGCCGCGTGAGCCTAGGAGGGTTCCTCACCTGGCTGCGTGACGCCGAACGATTCAACGTCACCATTCCCCACACCCGACCCCGGGTCCCGGGAGCGGTCGAAATCATGACCGTATTCGCCGCCAAGGGGCTGGAGTTCACTCACGTCTTCGTTCCCTTCGTCTGTGAGAAAGCGTTCCCCGGGGGTAAGCCCCGCGGCCGCTGGCTCACCAGCCCGGGGGTGGTTCCGTGGCCGTTGCGACGTGACGTTCCCCCGCACCTCGCTGTCTTCCCGGACGCTGATGGGGAATCGATCAGTAAGCAAAGCGACCGGTACGCCGATCATCTTCGCGCTCTGGAGGAGCGCAACAACGAGCGCCTCGCGTACGTCGCACTCACCCGTGCCGAGGAGTCGCTGACCGTCACTGGGCATTGGTGGGGCGCCGGGCAAAGCAAACCCCGCGGGCCGCATCGCTTCCTGCAGCAGATCCGAGCGGCGGTCGAATCCGCCGATCCGGACATGTGCCGGGTCGTGATGTGGGCACCCGCGCCGCCCGACGGTGCCGACAACCCGATCACCGGAAATGGGGGCGTGTCCTGGCCGCAGCCGGTCGTCCCATCACTGCGCGCGGAACTCACGCAGGCCGCGGCAGCGGTGCAGGCCACGAACACCACCGAACCCATCGCCGTGACCGAGTCGCTATCGCTGAATGAGTCCAGCGGCGGTGGAGAAACCGCGGATGAGCAGCGGGTGCGGGTGTGGCATGAGACCTACGAAGCGTTGATGGAGGATCACCGCTTGGACCAGGTGGACGAGCACGTCGTGCGGCTCGGTGAACACGTCGGCGCGACGACGTTCCTGCGCGCACTCCGGGAGCCGGATGCCGTTGCCCTCGATCTGCTGCGACCCATGCCGCGTCAACCATCTCGGGCTGCGACGCGGGGTGTCGCGTGGCACGCCTGGGTCGAAACCATGTTCGGACAGCAGTCGCTGATGGCTGTCGATGATCTCCCCGGGGCCGCCGACAAAGACATCACCTCGGACGCGCAGTTGGAAAAGTTGAAGGAGGCGTTCGCGAACACGCGGTACGCAGGGCGCGAGCCGGTAGGCGTAGAGCGCGGCTTCTCGGTGGTCCTGGGCGGCCGGGTTATCAACGGCCGTATCGACGCCGTCTTCGCCGAGGAAGACCGGTTCGAGGTAGTGGATTGGAAAACGGGAGGGACCGCGTCGATTGACTCCCGACAGTTGGCCGTGTACCGGGTCGCGTGGGCCCAGATCGCGGGAGTCTCGTGGCGAGACGTCGATGCCGCGTTCGTGATGGTGGCGACGGGGGATGAGATTCGCCCGGACACCGACGCGGAGGTCGAGTCCCTCCTCGCTCTCGACTAGCGCTCGTCGGTCTCCGGGATCGCCACCGGATGGATCGGCGCACCGCGCGCGGGATTTCCCTCCGTGGCACCCTCGATGATCTCCTCGCCCGCCTCCTCGGTGGGAGTACTGCGCGTACCCACGAGACCTCGCATCCATTCACGAGCCGGCTCTTCGACCACCTTCCACATCAGCCACGCGATGACGAGGGCGCCAACGATCAGCACCACGACCCCGGCGGCATACATAGCGCCCGACTCGATCCCGGCAACGTTCATCCCCGCCCGCCACAACCCCATCCACACCAAGTGGGTCATGTAAAGGGAGTAGGAGACGAACCCACCGAGCACCAGGGTGCGGGTCGAAAGAGCCCGCGCCACACCCGAGCGAGCAAGCGCCAAAGCCCCGATCCACGCCACCAGCAGTGGTACGAGGGCGAGATGGAAATACGGCGGCAGTGGTTCTGCGTCCGGGTTGATGGCGTTCGCCGGTGGTTGGGCCGCCGGAAGCCACGCCAGGAACACCGCCCCTGCTATGACCAGCGCGGGGAGTATGGCGGACAACCACGCGGCGGGGGAGTGAATGCGTTCGCGCTCCGACAGCCGTTGGACGATGAGATAGGTCAGAGCTCCGGCGGTGAATTCCGAGGCGATGCGATAGGTCGATCCCCAGTTGTTCGTGTAGTAAGGATCGGACGTGCCTAACCCGTAGCCGACCAGCGGTGCGAGGACCGCCAACCACGCGATCACCAAGACGAACGTGGGCACTTTCTTGTGCATCCTCCACAAGATCAGCACCAGCAGGGGGAACACGAGGTAGGCAAGCCACTCCATGGACAACGACCATGCGACGAAATTCCACCCGCGTTCGGGGTTGGGTCCCCATTCTTGAATTAGCAGAAGGTTTTTGATGAAGTCGATCGGGTTCCACCAGTCACGATCGATGTCCTCACCCAGAACGCGGGCTTGAGCGAAAACCGCGAGGCCAGCGACGACGAGCATCACCAGGTGCACGGGGTAGATCCGGGCCAAGCGCAGCCACCAAAAGCGCAGCGTGGCGCTCCCGCGAATCGATGAACCCATGCGCGTGAGGTAGGTGTGGGTCAGGATGAAGCCGGACAACGCGAAGAACAGGTCCACGCCGAGGCGACCAACCCGCATGACGTCGCCCATGACCGGTATCGACAACAGGCCGAGAACGTTGAACGGCCCTTGCAAGTGGTAGGCGAACACCCAGAACGCGGCAACGAAGCGGATTCCCGTCAACTGGCGGATGAACACGCTCACGTCGACACCCTAGGCTCGCCTCCATCGTTAGTGGGGAGATCTCGTGCGAATGTCGGATCCGCGGTGGTGGCTGCTGGATGATCTCGTGCTCGCCCGCTCCGCCATCGACCGGGCTGCCGAGCGACGCACCGACCAGGCATGGGTTGATGGCGCCCGCGTTGATCCATCGAGTCGATTCGTCCGCGTGCACCAGGGCACCGCGGCCATCGACGGGGATCGGCTCGCCCTCGATGCTTCGGTTCCCGAGCATGTCCTGACATCGCTGCTGGGGATCGACGCCGACGGCGTCGCGTACTTCTGCGCGCACTACGACGAGGCTCCCGCGCTAGCCGACTCTCACCGGTGGGCGGACCTTCGCATGTCGGGCTCCAGCCTGGATGCCATGGATGCCGGATTGGTGGTGGCGTCGGTGGCGCTGGATAACTGGTCGCGCAACCACCGTCACTGTCCACGGTGCGGAGGGGGTTTGTCCTGGCGCGATGCAGGCTGGTCGCGGTACTGCCCTGTCGATGATTCGTCGCATTTTCCGCGCACCGATCCTGCCGTGATCGTCCTGGTTCGCGACGATGATGATCGAGCGCTCCTCGGCCGCCAGGTCCGCTGGGAGCCGACGTGGTTTTCCACACTCGCGGGATTCGTCGAGGCGGGAGAGTCCGCCGAAGCGGCGGTCCGCCGCGAGGTGGAGGAGGAGTCGGGTGTTCGCATCGGTACCCGGCCGGAGGATCTGCAGTACCTCGGCAGCCAACCGTGGCCTTTCCCTGCTTCGCTGATGCTCGGCTATCACGCGTTCGCTTCCGATCCATCGATCGATGTGGATGGGGAGGAGATCGCAGAGGCTCGGTGGCTCTCGCGAGCCGAGTTAGCACAGGCCTGCGCGACCGGTGAGGTGTCCCTTCCTCCAGCGGTCAGCATCGCCCGCAAACTCATCGAGCGCTGGTACGGCGAGCCGCTACCGGGTGATTGGAGCCGGCCGTTGATCAAGCCGAGCCGTTAGCGCGGCCGGTAACGCGCCCATCGATGGCTTCGACGGCACGATGTCGCGCCCGGCGCGCAGCAGGCCTCCTAGACGACACCCGCGCCACCAGTCACGAGTCACGAGTCACGCGAGTCTGGATGTCACATCGGCCAGCGACGGGTTCGTCGCGGTGGAGCCGTCGGGGAAGACGACGGTCGGTACCGTTTGATTGCCGTCATTCTGGCTTTCAACGAAAACCGCGGCATCCGGTGTCTGCTCGATATCCACCTCCGTGAAGGAAATGTCCGCGTCGGTGAGCTGCCGCTTGAGTCTGACGCAGAACCCACACCAGGGTGTGGTGAACATCGTCACGGTCCCGCCAGCGGGAGTCCAGGGGGTGACGTCCATGCGATCAACGTAAAGGAATGGACATGGCATGCCCTACGACCCCGGCGGATTAGACGAAGATGGCTGCGACGCACGCGAGTGCGGCGCCGCTGAAGCGGATGGCATCCGCTCGCCGGAGGCGTCGCTTGAGTTGGTCAGTCGGGCCGTCTCTGGCCAATGTCTTGTGCAGAGGTGCTGCGACGAGTCCGGTTGTTAACAGGACCAACAAGATCGCGCAGATTGCCAAGACAAGGGCCGGCGACCAACCCATTGACGAGAGAGACCAGGTGAGAGCCGAAATGACAGCGACGTACATGGGGACAACGACGAACGCGATTCGCTTGGAATGGGCGGTGTGGCGGCGTTGCCAGTCAGCCGGCGAGACCTCAAGAAGTGTCGGGTACACCACGACAGTGACGACGGCCTGAAAGCCGAGATGCGCGCCCATCGAAAGCAACAGCGCCTGCTGAGCCGCATTCATGCTCCAAGTTTAGGTAGCCCCGCGCGGTTGGCTCGGCACGCAGAACCCACAGCAGGTGTGGTGAGTAACGTCACGGTCCCCACGAGAGGAACCCACTGCGGATCAGTGTTTTATTTTAGGCCGGAGGAGCCCCGTACTGGTTGTCCACTTCCGATCCTGCCTGCGCCCAGAGGACGTACAGGATGATCGCGCCCGCGCAGGGAATCAGCACGAGGAGCTGGAGCCAGCCGCTTTTGCCTGTGTCGTGCAGGCGCCGGGCATCAACTGCGTAGAAGGGGATGAGCAGAACTATCCCGATGATCTTGGAGGCAGTGACGGCGAATGCGGTGCTGTCCGGAAAGCCATCGGGCGCGAAAGCGAGCAAGACTTGAACGACGAACAGGATGACCGAGCTGAAGAGGAAGAACCACCAGAACTTTGAGCGCCGGGCGCGTCCCTGGAAGTTCGCGAAGTTTGAGAAGCAGGTCGATATCGATTGCCCGAATGTCATATGTGATCTCCGAATTGATTCCTAGCAAGGAGAACCTGTCGTCTCCCGAACCGTGGACATTGCGTCGAAAATGCAGGTGACTGTCGCGGGCTTGGCGATTTGTGTGGGGCACCGGCGGGCGTTTGTCACCGGTGGCGGGTGAGGCGAACTGCCGTGAAACTGCGGGCATGGGCAATGACGGGTCAGCAACGCCGGCGGCTATTCGCGAGATCGTGGGGGTGTATCACGCCGATGGGGGAGTCATGGGCGAGCTGCGGTACATCCTGGGCAAGGCGCGCGGCACCGCTCACTGCGCCCTGTGTGACATCACGCATTCGACGGTGCGACGGAAAGTCGCCTGGGATGACGCGTGTCGCACCTTCCCCCACCCAGTTCGCCTGGTGCACCTGAACGAGCGCTCGCCGGAGGAAGTAGCGGCCTGCACCCTCGGCACTCCGACCGTGCTGGTGTTGTTCGCTGATGGCACCTACCGAGCGGTCATGGGCCCGGATGATCTCGAACTGGATGGATCCGTGCCCGCGTTCTTCGATGCTCTGGATCGCGTAGTAAGCCGGAGCCTGCCATCGGATGAAGGACTTGGCGCGCCTGATGTGACCGGTACGTAGTCGACGGTGACCGATCTAGGATCAGGGGTGTGAAGATCACTGGACGTCTGCAGACTTTCGACAGCGCCACCGGCGCACGGCTGAGCAACAAGAAAGTGGACCTGACCAAGAAGAACAGGATCCCCGTTCTTGCGACCGGCCGACGCACCTACACGATCGCCGACGTGAAGGTGAAGTACGAGAACTTCGGTCGACGAGAGCGGCTCCCAGAGTTGGAGTTCGAGCGGTCTGAGTGGGAGTACTTCCAATCCTTGTGTATGAAGGCGGTCACGGACCCCAGCGCGATAGAGGAATTGCGGGGCCGCTTCGCCCGTTAGGGATCCGGCGATGGCAGGCGGTGCCCAAGAGGCGTCAACGGTCGCTGCCCTGCGTGCGAGACCGAGCCAGAACCGCGGCGATAACGAGAATCACGAGCGCCGCCAGTCCCACCGTGATGGGTGAGGACAGGTAGTCCACGGACACACCCCACAGCAACATGCCGATGGGTGAGACAACAGTGCCGATAAGAACGAGCACCGCCACCCCGGAAATCTCCTTACCCGGTGGACTCGCGTCGGCGGCGGCCCCGATCGTCAGGGCGCGCGCGGTGAAGCGACTGGCTCCGAGCCCAACGCCGATGAGCGTCCATACGACGAGATCGACGCTGATGACCGACACCATGGTGCTAACGGCGAACGCGATCATGAAGCCGCTCGCCCAGATAAACGCTCGAATGGCACCGAAGAATTGCGACTCCTTGCTCAAAGTCCGCTGCACGAGGGTCGGCACGAAGAACCGTCCCGCTGCGACGCCGGCGAGCATCAATCCCGCCCCGGAAGGAAGGGGGGACGTGTCAAGGTCGTTGAGAATCGGAACGAGCATGGTGAACAGGGGCAAAAGGCAGATCATCAGACTCGCGGTCAGAAAGCAGACCCGACGGAGTTGAGGCCTGGACCGCAGCAAGTCCAGCAGATCCCGAGCGGAGTTCTGCGTGGTCGGTTGATCGTGGTCTGGTTGTGCCGGTGGACGGGCGAGAAGAAACACCGCGAAGGGAATGGTCAGCAGGCCGTTGGCAAAAATCCCTACGCCAGGGTCCGTGGCGTGAATGAGTACTCCGCCGAGCGATGCACCCAGCATCGCCCCGACGCCGGCAGCAATACTCCGTCGAGCCATCGACACCGTGAGAGATGTCTGAGAAAGGTAGGCGTGTGTCACCAAAGGAGACACGACCGTCGTCACGCCGAAGAGCACTCCGAAAAGTGGAGCGGCCAGCCACATCACCAGAAGGCTCTCGCTCGTGAGGATTTCCACAACGCCGACGATTGACCACGACACGGCAACGCCTACTTGTGCTGTCGAGAATACTCGCAGTCGTCCCCAGCGATGCGTGATCCGTCCCACGCACGCCGTAGAGAGCGCTGCGAACGCCAGCAAGATGGCGAGGTAGATGCCGGTCTCCACTCCGCCGTTGCCGCTGGCGGCGTAGGTGGTGGCCGACGTGGCGCCGAGTTGACCGACCAGGGTGCCGGCAATCGCGAAACCGCTGACGATCAGATAGCTCATTGACAACGGGATGGACCGTCGTTGCGCCACATCGCAAATTATGGCCCCCGAACGGGCGGTGAGGTGGTGGGCGAAAGAACAATGCTCAACGGGCCCCTCACCGGAGGCTTGTCGGCGAGGGGCCCGTCGTCGAAGGAAATGAAATGAGGCGTAGTAAGAGTCCCTCAGGTCGGTGACGTCACGATTGCCCGGACGTGAACAGCATGTTTCGACTTTCGTGAAAGGGTGAAACCGCGCAGCAGGCAGGAGTTACGGGCTCGTGGACACCGAGCAGGTCGGCCCGTCGCCAGTGGTCAAGCGCTGCTGCCGATCATCGAAGCCACCCCCAGTGATGATCGCCGTGCAACTAGCGCCCTCACCGTCGATATCCCGCACGTTGATCTCGTAGGTCGCCGCGACCTCGGGGTCCACCTCGAAGCGAACGGACTTGCGTCCGGCCAGCGCCTCGAAGACATCGGTTCCGCCTTCGGCGTTGCTGAGGCGGTAATCGCACGTGCCGGTCTCGCACGAGCCGACGAGAGAAACAAAAACCCCGGCCGAATCCGAGGCATCGTCTTGCTGACCGGACGAATCGCCAGACGCCTCGCCGGGCGTCTCGGCCGCCGTCTCACTGACAGCTATTTCGGTGTCAGTTTTGGAAGCCGTCTCGTCTGAACTGCTGCAGCCGGTGAGGACGAGCAGGATCGCCGGAACGGTCAGGATCACCGGCAACAGGCGCATGGCGTCAGATTAACGGTGTTGCCGACCGACGCTCGGTCGAGTGTCG
>WLWG01003275.1_pt1 | contig 11229 bp, 13 predicted proteins | sample 6712871 | NCBI WGS metagenome assembly WLWG01 (sample SAMN12718693, study PRJNA515312) | sponge metagenome | isolation source: marine sponge | host: Mycale hentscheli | place: New Zealand: South Island, Marlborough, Capsize Point | collected 2003-05-01 | reverse complement strand
TTCTAACCATGCGTAATACTAACCTTTCTTGTCGCTTGCGACGAATGCCATAGCCCACACAGTAACCTTGTTGCCACAATTTAAAAAAGCGTTCGATCAATTCGGGAGGATCTTGTAGATCAGCGTCGACTTGAATCACTGCGTCTCCTCGGGCATGCAAGTAATTTGCCAAGATGGAACGTTGAAAGCCTACATTCTTGGAGAAACGAATCGCTCTCACACGGCTATCTTGCTGTGATAGAGTGATAAGTTGATCCCAAGTGCTGTCGCTGGAATGATTGTCGGTGAAGACAAACTCAAAACGACATTGGGTTTGCATGTGAATGGATAATTGATCAAGCCGTTGGTAAAGAGTAGCCAAGTTGGCCTCTTCATTTAATACAGGAATACAGATCGATAAAAGTGGTAAGGAGGTGTTTTGACTGGAAGAAGCCATCGTTTCACTTGCCATAAGCCACCCCTTTATTGGATAGGGTTAAGTAGTCATTGATGGCGTCTTGCAATCCAGTTGTTAGTGTATAGTCTGGTTGCCAACCACAAGCGTGTTGCAATGAGGATGCCGAACCGACTACATATGGCAAATCATCTGGTCGCATCGGTTGGCTGCCGAATGCTAATAATTTTTCATCTTGTTTTAGTAAACGAGCTGTTGTTTTACAAAAATAAGCCACACTGTGTTCTACTCCGGTTGCTAAATGATAAACCCCGGTTGTCATAGTGCCACGGATCAAAGCATTCAAACTCATGTACAACCCCTTACACACATCTTTTACATACACAAAATCTCTAACTTGTGTGCCGACTGATAACTTAACCGGTTGCTGCACCAATAAACCATTGATCAGAGAGGGTAACAATCGATGCGGCGCTTCGCCATAACCGAAGACATTAAATAATCGGATCACCGCGGTAGGAATTTGCAATGTGTGTGCTTGAGCTAGGGATAATAGGCTGCCAGCTGCTTTGGTTGCACCATATAATTTTTGCATCTCTAATGGATCATTTTCTGTCAACAAAGTGTTGGCTGGAGGTTGTTGATATTCTGCACTGCTGCCAACAATAATTACTGCTTTTGCCATGGCGCGTGCCGCAGCGGCCACCAGCGTGGCGGGTAAAACACTGTTGATCTGTATTAATTGGTCACTGTTGCGATCAGTTGGATGAACACCGGCAGCGGCAAGATGAATGCATGCGTCAAAATTTAAATCTTGCAGCGCGGTAGTGACATTTTCTATCGTGAAGGGAGAAACTTGTAAATGAGTGACGCCGGGCAGTGAATTGGCGTGTCGGCCGCAGGTGATAATGTCCTCTTGTTGTGCGAGTAGCCAACTTACTAGCTGTTTTCCAATAAAGCCTGTAGCTCCCGTTAATAAAATTTTCATGTGACCTGTGCTTCTTCAAATAAGGCGGTGCGCCAGGTTTGTAACTGCTGTAAGGAATACGATTTAATCGTGGAGGGGGTTCGATAATATTCACGATACCAAGCGGCCGTTTCAGCGATCAAACGTTGTCCTTCCCAGACAGGATTCCAATGTAATTGTTGTCTTGCTAGGGAACTGTCCAGCGCCAGTATAGCGGCTTCCGCCAATGGATTTTCCATATAATTGAGGGTCGGGCTTCCCCACTCTTTGGCTAAAATGTTGATGACATCACCGACGGATAATGCAGTGGTTTCACGTGGTCCTAAATTCCAAGCGCGCGCGTATTTTTTAGGATCGTCCAGCAGGCCAGCTAACAACATTAAATAACCTTGCACTAAGGCCAACACATGTTGCCAAGGACGGGTGGCGTGAGGATAGCGTAATGTCAAGGTACCGTCGGAAATCATCGCGCGTACAAAATCTGGAATCAACCGATCTTCAGACCAATCCCCCCCTCCGATGATATTGCCTCCGCGTGCGGTGGCAATGGCAAAAGAGTGCGTGGCTTGATCGCCAAAACAAGTTCGATAACTGTCAATGACCATTTCAGCAGCGGCTTTGGATGCGCTGTAAGGATCTTTGCCACCCAAACGATCGTTTTCCCGATATGGCCAAGGCCATTCATGATTTTGATAAACTTTATCGGTGGTGATGCACAATACTGCTTGAACCGAAGGTGTTTTGCGCGCTGCTTCAAGCACATGAGCAGTGCCAAGAACATTGGTTGCAAAGGTTAGGATCGGCTCTTTGTAAGCGTATCTGACCAAGGGTTGGGCGGCTAAGTGTAAGACTAAATCCGGTTGTACTTGGGTAAAAAAGGCTTCTAATGATTGATAATGATTAATGTCGCCATACTGCGAATGAATCGCCTCATCAAGCTTTAATTCTGTGTATAAGGCAGGGGTGGTGGCCGGCGGTAGCGCATATCCATAAATTTCTGCACCCAGGGTGTGCAGCCACAAACAAGCCCAACTGCCGGTAAATCCAGTATGTCCAGTGAGTAAAACCCGTTTGCCAACTAAGGTTTTCTCGAAATGAAGCAATTGATGCGCTACTGTATCCATTGTTACTTCTAAATTTAGAATTCGACTTGCGTCCGAAAATTGAGCAGATGATAGCATAAAACATCAATCCTTCAAACAGGATATGCGATCAGTGGAAGTGATGATAAACTTAAGTTTGATGGGTATTGTGTCTTAAAATTAAGCAAATGATAGCATAAAACGGTAATTCTTCAAACAGGCTGTGCGATCAGTGGCAGCGATGATAATCTAAGCTTAATGGGTATCTAAACAAAAAAGGATGAGACATGATGAAACAAATGATTCAAGCAAGTGTACTCAGTTTGATATTAATTAATACGATGTGGCTGGTTGGTTGCAACACCGTGGCAGGCTTTGGAAAAGATGTTTCAAAAAGTGGTGAAGCCATCACCGATGTTGCGAAGAAAAAATAAACGAGCCGCTTCAATAAGCGAAAATGCGGCCTACAGCATGGTTAAAAAGTCATCTAAAATATCATTGTCTACCATGAACAAGGTTCGTATCTTGAAGATCTCAAGGATAATAACAACAATGGCGACGATTTAATTTTCGATAATTTCGTCTATCTGCACAGAAGGCATCTTCTTCATCTTCGATATCTTGACTGTAAAGTGCGATGTATTCAGGGGTTAACCATTGATCATAAACGCCATAATCATTGCCCCCAATCCAATGCGGTCGCACATACGCGCCGTCTTTTAAATGATAACCTTCGATGTAAACAGCGGCTGTGGCGGTGTGTATGGTCCAGCCGGTGATGATAAGCACACACAACAATGTTTTCATAACGTAAGTCATGGTGAGTTGTTTAGTGAGTCAATCTTTTTTAATCATAGTTGATAAAGACACCGTATACTCATTTGGCTTCTAGTGGGTATAATGAAGGATTCCAGAAGTTTTGGGGATCCGTATCGATGAGTGTGGCAAGAGTTGTTTCGCGAGAACCACAGAAATTAAGTTTAACCGAAATAAATGAGATGATTGTTGGGCAACATTGGGATCAGGCTGCTGACTTAATTGCTCAAGCATCTGAAAATGAAGTGGATCAACTGCTAGAGGGTACGATTGGGGATCCTCGACAACCTTTGTTAGGCTATGTGGCTCAGGGGAAACTTTCTGGCGTTTTATTGTCTTTATTGTGTGAGCGCGCCTCCGTTTCTGTACGGAATAACGCTTTACTGGCGTGCGATCAGCAAAAGAAAACCGGGTTGCAACAAGCTATCGTACATCAACTGGCACCCATGCTGCGGGATCTATTTAAGAAATTGCCCAGCGAAATCTTTATGGATGGGTTGAAACAAGCAGACGACGGTTCGACGATCATGCATATCGTGAGTGAATCATATCAGAAAGGTGGGTCGTTGCCTGCCAGCAATAAATTTGGCGTGTGCGTTCAATATTTTCCAGCTCAATGGTTGAATGATCATATTACGGATCAAGTTGTACAGACTGGTGAAACTTATTTGCATCGAGCTTTTCGTTATCAAAGACACCCTGATCGCTTAGAGGCTGATTATTTAACCTTAATCCAGAAATTATCAACCAATGCACTCATTGCCGGGTTACAAATTCCTGAAGTAGAAACCAAAGTTACCCCTTTGCATGTCGCTATGAAGCATGCGACGCCTGAAATGGCTTATACGCTTATCAACAAACTTTGTCGGACGCATCGTGCTCAACGCAAGCAGATAAGCAAACTGCTGTATGGCTTATTTTCACAGGAAACAAAAGATGGTGAATCTGTATTCCAATGGGCCGTTCAATATCAAGGGTTTCATGTATTACGATTATTAACCACTGCAATGATGCCAGAAGATGTGAAAGCGCTATTGGTGAATAAAGCGTTTGCGAAAGTGGCTGCCTGTCAATCAACCTCTGTTTATCGGATGATGATGCGATATTTAGATAGTAAAGCCGTGGCGCAGTGTGTCACTAATGAAGCGTCATTAGTTTATTGGGTCGCATTGCATTTTGATAGTAGCAATGTCAAGACGTTGATTGAACAGCTTGGTGATGAGTCGTTACGCCAATCAGTTAGTAGTGATCCAGGTAAGGTGAATTTATGCTTACATAAAATAGCTTTGTCGCACCCTCGCTTGCTTCCAGATATTTTGTGTCGAAGTTGGCCAAATGATTTTAAATTGCAGACGTCACAATTGAAACAAATGGTGTTTATTAGTGAACACTATTTAACATCAGAAATAAAAGAAAATCCGCTAAAGTTGATCGAAAAACTACTAAGAAGGCATTATCTGGGTGAACAATCATGGTCACAAAAGATTCGGGGTAAAATCGGTCAATTATTAAATGGAAAGTATGGACGTAAAAATGTTCAAGTGGTGAATGATTATCTGGAAAATTATGTGCCTTCATTCAAATTGAAATCTGGATGGAATGCTTCTCAGAACAAAAGTCCTAAGGAGATATTAACGGAGACATTTGAATTTTTTCAGCAAAAGAATCCTTCGATCAATTTACAAGGAACGTTGGCGACGATTTTGAAATTTGCCGCGACAATGTTTGCCTGCCTACCAGAGTTTAATGAGGTATTTAATCCAAAGCTTGATTTAACAGTTGATGAAGTACCAGACGCAAAGCTGATATGTTGAAATTTTGGTGAATTATTACGATTTGGTCGACTCGGATTCAATCCGTGGGTCTAATTCAACTGCTGTAGGTGTGGCCGTTTGTGGAGTGGATAAAAATTTTGTTTCTGGAACCCTTCGAGGAGTCTGCCATTTGCGCACGCTGATAAAGCCCATCAATATCAAACTAATCACCAAGTAATAAATGAACAAGCCATTGTTACTGGCAAAATAAAGGACCCCAGAGGCCAGCAAAGGTCCAGAGATAGAACCCAAACTGTAGACAAAAACAAGCCCTTGGGTTGCTGGAACAATTTGACGATCAGTCAAGACATCACAAGCCATTGTGATGCTGACTGGATAAATGGTAAAACTAAAGCCACCAAATAAAAATAATAAAACAGCCACCAACGTCCATTGATCACTTACCAAAATAATTAGAATGGAAAGAGTTAAAATCATCAAACAAATTCCAATCAATACCGAGCGCCGACCCAAATAATCAGACAATCGCCCAATCGGATATTGTAGCAACATACCACCCCAAATAATTAAAGCCATCATCCATGAGACATAATCTTGATTCATGGTTTTTTGTAAAATAAAAATGGGCATCAAACCATACAGTGCTCCCAGCACCAATCCAGAACAAAGACAGCTTAACCATCCGGACGGCGCCAATTTAAATAATTCAATTATATTGAGTTGAGAGTGTGGTTCGAAAGTAGGGGCTTGAATGCGTAGTAACGTCATTGGAATGATGGACAAAGAACAAAGTAAGGCTGCAACCACGTATGGCAAGAGCACATTCACATCGGGCAAATACAATAACAATTGTCCAAGCGATTGGGCTGCGTAAAATGCAATCATGTAAAAAGCCAGAATTCTTCCACGAGTTTGCACGCCGCCAATTAATAACAGCCAACTTTCCACCACAATGAATAAACCCGCGGTAAAAAAACCAGCGGCAAAACGCATCGCAAACCAGAATATCGGATCAAAAAATAATCCTTGGCACAACGTTACAATGGCCAAACCAGCAGTAAACGCGGCAAAAACTCGAATATGACCCACAGAGGAAATTAATTTATCGACAGAAAAAGAAGCAATACCCAATCCCAGATAAAACGCTGTGGTCATTGCTCCCACAACCAATTCTGAATATTGTGCCTCATTCACTGCCAAAGCGGTGAATGTCATTAAAAAACCATTGCTAATAGTAAAGATGAATAAACTCGTTAATGGGATAAAAGCATGGTAAATGGGATTAGACACAGGCAATCAGCGGCATTGATTTAAGAGACGCATTTTAATAAATTCATCGTAAAATAGCACGAGATAAATTGAAGCGAACCAGACCGGTAATAAAAGGAATGCGTGCGATGATGCAGGGATAAGTCGGTGTTTAGACAACGGATATTGTGTTTCTTGTAAGAGTTGGTTATTCTTACCGCCCTGATAATCGGGCAACAATGGTTTGAAAACAGGTGATGACACGGCGGCAACTGGTAGTTGGTAACTGGAAAATGCACGGGAGCCAGCAGCAGGTGACCGACTTAGTGCAAACGATACACACAGAAGTTGATGAGCCATTGGCGCAACAGTGTGTGTTATTGCCACCATTTATTTATTTGATGCAAGTCATCAGTCAATTACAAGACAGTCGGATTGTTTGTGGGGCGCAAAATGTCAGTGAACATCAACCCGGAGCACACACCGGCGAGATTGCGGCAGACATGTTGGCAGATTTGGGTTGTCAGTATGTGTTGGTAGGGCATTCAGAGCGTCGCCAACAATATAATGAAACCAATCAAGTGGTTGCGGTAAAATTTCAGCGAGCGCAGCAAGCAGGCTTAACGCCGATTTTATGTGTTGGTGAAACTCTGCATGAGCGGCAGCATGGCCAAACACAAGCAGTGATTGAAACACAATTGGATGCGGTACTCACCAACGGGGTCGTCAATTTATTGCCCGCTGTGCTTGCTTATGAACCGATTTGGGCGATTGGTACCGGCAAAGCGGCCAGTCCTAGTGAGGCGCAATGGGTACATGAGTTGATTCGTAAAAAAATCATGCGCTTGAATACAGAGATTGGAGAATCATTAACTATTTTATATGGTGGTAGTGTCAAACCCGACAATGCGGCGGATATCTTTAGTATGCCGGATATTGACGGTGGTTTAATTGGTGGCGCATCGTTGGATGCGCATAAGTTTGTGGAAATTTTACAATGTATCAAATCGTATTAATCATTCATGTGGCCATTGCGGTTGCATTAATTTCGTTAGTCTTGTTGCAGCAAGGCAAAGGGGCCAGCATGGGAGCCGCGTTTGGCGCGGGAGCATCGCAAACAGTTTTTGGCAGCCAAGGTTCGGCTTCGTTTTTAATGAAAATCACCGCGATATTAGCAGCATCGTTTTTTGTTACCAGTTTGAGTCTGGGTTATTTGGCGGCTTCGATGTATCGGCAAATGCAAACAGCGGTGACCCCGGTTTCATTACCTACCACATCGGTGGTAGAGACAATGGTATTAGTGCCAGAACCTGAAATAGAGCAAATGGTTGAGTCGGTTTCTACAGAGACTGGTGACGCTTAAATTGTTTGTCTTCCATCCAGACAAATTTCAGTGAATTTCTAAGTGCTTACCTCTAGTAATCATGCCAGAATTCGTTATAATTACGTGAAAGCGCTACCTGTTCAAAAAATGAACAATGTGCCTTACGGTTAGCCGGAGTGGTGGAATTGGTAGACACGCCGTCTTGAGGGGGCGGTGACGAAAGTCGTGCCGGTTCGAGTCCGGCCTTCGGCACCATAAAACTGAATAATCTTAGGATTGTTGAAAAACACATGTTACAAGAATATTTGCCAGTATTGATTTTTATTATCGTCGGCTTAGGTCTGGGGGTGGCGTTGCTGGGGGTTGGTTCTATTGTGAGTCCCCATCGACCGGACAAACAAAAAAATTCTCCTTATGAATGCGGCTTTGGCGAATTTGAAAGTGCGCGTATCCCCTTTGATGTTCGATTTTATTTGGTTGCTATTTTATTCATTATTTTCGATTTGGAAACGGCATTCTTTTTCCCATGGGCTTTGGCGTTGACCGAGATTGGTTGGTTTGGCTTATTAGCGATGGGATTGTTTTTAGGATTGTTGGTTATCGGTTTTATTTTTGAGTGGAAAAAAGGTGCGTTGGAATGGGAGTAGCTAACCTTCGACAATTAGGTTTTGTCACCACTTCCTTGGATAAATTAGTGGGTTGGGCGCGAGGCGGCGCCATGTGGCCAATGACATTTGGCTTGGCGTGTTGTGCCGTTGAAATGATGCACTCCGGCGCTGCACGTTACGATTTGGATCGATTCGGTATTTTATTTCGCCCCAGTCCTCGGCAATCGGATGTCATGATTGTGGCTGGTACTTTGTGCAATAAAATGGCCCCTGCCTTGCGCAAAGTCTACGATCAAATGCCAGAACCTCGCTGGGTGATCTCGATGGGGTCGTGTGCCAATGGTGGGGGATATTACCATTATTCTTATTCTGTGGTACGCGGTTGTGATCGAATCGTGCCGGTTGATGTGTATGTGCCAGGGTGTCCACCCACAGCGGAAGCATTGTTGTATGGCATCATTCAATTGCAAAACAAAATTAAACGAACCAATAAAGTAGAGCGATGACCAGTTTAGTCCACACCCTGCGACAACGATTTGCTGATCAGTTAGTCAGTGTGACGCAAGTCTTGGAAGAAGTTACCGTCGAACTGCCGAGCCAATATTTATTGGACGCAAGTCAAATTTTACGCGATGCAGCTGAATTTCAATTTGATATGTTGATAGATCTATGTGGTGTTGATTATGCGGATTATGGGTTGGTTCAATGGGTCACGGAAGCGGCCACTGACGAAGGGTTTAGTCGCGGGGTTGAGCAAGGGGCACAACAGCAACGTATTTTAGATTGGGATAAACCACGATTTGCTGTGGTTTACCATTTATTATCCACCACTTTGAATCAACGATTACGATTACGAGTATTTTGTGAACAAGACCCCTTGTGGCTGGATTCAGTCGTCACCATTTGGGAGTCTGCCAATTGGTATGAACGAGAAGCTTACGATTTATATGGGATTTTATTTCGCGGTCATCCTGACATGCGACGATTGCTCACCGATTATGGGTTTATCGGTCATCCCTTTCGCAAAGATTTTCCACTCAGTGGACAGGTGGAAATGCGTTATGATGCCAAACAACAACGAGTTATTTATGAGCCGGTGAATATTGAACCGCGAGTGTTAGTTCCTAAAGTTGGTCGCCGTGATAATCGTTATCTTGGTGAAGGAGAATAAAGCATGGCGGAAATTCGCAATTACACATTGAACTTTGGTCCACAGCATCCAGCCGCCCATGGCGTGTTGCGATTGGTGTTGGAATTGGATGGTGAGGTGATTACTCGCGCGGATCCTCACATTGGATTGTTACATCGCGGCACTGAAAAATTAGCAGAAACCAAACCGTTTAATCAAAACATTGGTTACATGGATCGATTGGATTATGTATCAATGATGTGTAATGAACATGCTTACGTGCGTGCGATAGAAAAATTAATTGGCATTGAAGCACCGATTCGAGCGCAATACATTCGTACTATGTTTGATGAAATTACACGGATCCTCAATCATTTATTGTGGTTGGGAGCCGCTGCTTTGGATATTGGTGCTATGTCAGTTTTTTTATATTGTTTTCGTGAACGAGAAGATTTATTCGATTGCTATGAAGCTGTTTCGGGTGCACGAATGCATGCCACATATTATCGGCCCGGTGGCGTGTATCGTGATTTGCCAGACAATATGCCTCAGTATCAAGCTTCCAAGTGGCACAATGAAAAAGAGACGGAACAACGCAATGCCAATCGCAAAGGTTCGTTATTGGATTTCATCACCGATTTTACCGAGCGATTTCCTGCGCGTATCGATGAATACGAAAAATTATTAACCAACAATCGCATTTGGAAACAACGCAATGTGGATATTGGCGTGGTTTCTGCTGATCGTGCGAAACAATTAGGTTTTAGCGGTCCGATGTTGCGTGCCAGTGGCGTGGAATGGGATTTGCGTAAAATGCAGCCTTACGCCATGTACGACAAAATGGATTTTGATATTCCCGTTGGCCTGCGGGGTGATTGCTACGACCGTTATTTGGTGCGTATTGAAGAAATGCGTCAATCCAACCGTATTATTCGTCAATGTGTGCGGTGGTTGCGTGAACATCCAGGGCCGGTAATTGTCGATGACCCTAAAGTGGCGCCCCCCAAACGTGTGCAAATGAAAGACGATATGGAAGCAATGATCCACCATTTCAAATTGTTTACCGAAGGTTACTGCGTACCCGCGGGTGAAGCGTATGCGGCGGTAGAGGCCCCCAAAGGTGAATTTGGCGCTTATCTTATTTCTGATGGAGCCAATAAACCATACCGATTGAAGTTGCGTGCTCCTGGGTTTCCACATTTAGCAGCCTTTGATGAAATGACACGCGGTCACATGTTGGCCGATGGCGTGGCGATTTTATCCAGTCAGGACATTGTGTTTGGAGAAATTGATCGATGAATGATGTAGCAGCAACGTCCCCCAATGTCAGTTTGATTGAATTATTACCCGCTGACGCTATCCAAGAAATTGATCGATGGATTGCTAAATATCCCACTGAGCAACGCCAATCGGCGGTGATCCAAACGCTCATGATCGCGCAAGAACACAATGAAGGATGGTTGACGGATGAGTGGATTACCGCGGTGGCTAATTATTTGCAAATGCCCAAAATCGCTGTGTATGAGGTTGCCACTTTTTATTCGATGTACGATTTAAAACCGGTGGGTAAACACAAAATTTATGTATGCACTAACATTTCTTGCAAACTGTGTGGTTGTGATCGCATTGTTGATCATCTCAAACAAAAATTGGGGGTGAAGTTGGGTGAAACAACCGATGATGGTCGTTTTACTTTGCGTGAATTTGAATGCTTGGGGGCTTGCATCGGCGCGCCGATGATGCAAATTGATAAAACATATTATGAACAATTGACGACTGAGAAAGTGGATGACATTTTGCAATCGTTTCAGGAAAATGAGTAACCCGCTATGACTGCTTTGAATCAAGTTTGTTATCGTACCATAGCATTAGAAAAATCGTGGACA
>WLWG01003272.1_pt1 | contig 11235 bp, 21 predicted proteins | sample 6712871 | NCBI WGS metagenome assembly WLWG01 (sample SAMN12718693, study PRJNA515312) | sponge metagenome | isolation source: marine sponge | host: Mycale hentscheli | place: New Zealand: South Island, Marlborough, Capsize Point | collected 2003-05-01 | reverse complement strand
ACAAGGCAACCGCGTATGCGGACCTTGCAAAGGGTCAAGGGTTTGAGCCAGTTCAAAAGATTGGTGTAAACCCTATGACTCTAAAAGCTCTAGTGAGAGAGCGTCTTGAAAATGGTCAAGATGTTCCAGAGGAGCTATTTAAACCGTTTGAAGGTAACCAAACAAAAATAACAAGGAGAAACTAGAAATGAGTGACGCGAAACAAGTGACCACTAAAAAAGAAAACCTACCATCTGCAGGTTTATTTGAGGCAGATGCACAAATGGGTTTTGAGAATGTGAAGACAGATAGTCTGGCTCCACCAATTCTTAAACTCTTACAGAACGGATCTAGCGAAGCACAGAAACGTAATCAAAATTACGTAGAAGGTGCAGAACCAGGTATGTTCTTAAACACTGTTACGAAACAGTTATATAATGGTGATAAAGGAATACATGTTATTCCATGTTACTATAGACTAGAATACCAAGAATGGGCTGATTATGGCACTGGGTCAGGTAGACCAGAAAACATATATCCAGACTCATCTGATGTTCTAGATAAAACCACAAAAGGACCTGATGGCAAAGACAGATTACAAAATGGTAATTACATTTTGACTGTTGGTCAGCACTTTGTAATTATAAAAGGTGATAGAGGTTCTGAGACTGCGATGATATCTATGAGTTCATCACAAGGTAAAGTTAGCAGGAAATGGAATTCCATGATGAAGTCTATTAGTTTAGATGGTAAGAATGGTCCATATACTCCGCCATCGTTCAGCCACATCTATAGATTATCTTCTGTATTAAATACAGGTAAAGGTAATCAATGGTACGGCTACAACATTGAAAAAGTTGGAATGTTGGAAGATGCTACGATGTATGAACGAGCGAAGAAGTTCTACTCTAGCTTTTCTAATAGAGGCTAATATTAATTTGGGGGCGCAAGCCCCCAAGACTTACAGTGGTGATGACAGACGTAGATAAATTTATAAATATATTTGAAGGCTCATATAGTGCCTACGGTCAAACTAGAAAGACAGACGAGTTTGATGAGAGAGGTAAACATAAAACAAGATCCTTTATAATTAAAAACAGGCCTACCAAACAGATGTTTGAAGATCATTTGATGGGTAAAGATCCTGCACTTGGTGTCATACCAATAAACGAAGAGAACAAATGTAAATGGTCTTGTATAGATATTGATTTATACAACGGCTTTGATCACAAAAAATTAATTTTAAAAATAAAACAATACAAATTTCCCTTATTAGTTTGCAGGTCTAAATCGGGAGGAGCGCATGTATTTTTATTTACAGAGAGCTTTGTACCCGCAGCATTATTTAGAGCAAAGATAAAAGACATGGCAGCTAAACTTGGTTATGCTAATGCAGAAATTTTTCCAAAACAAAATAAAGTAGACATGAGTAAAGGGGGTACAGGTAGTTTCTTAAATCTACCTTATCACAAATCAGCGATGTCTTTGAGATATGCAATTAAAGAAGATGGCTCAGCAATGTCTCTAAATGAATTTTTTGAAGCGCATGATAAAGTAAAACTAACAGAAGATCAACTTTCTAAATTGTCTTTTAAAGAAGAAAAAGTAGTTGACGACTTATTAAAAGGCGCACCTCCATGTCTAGTCACTATCTCTAAACAAGGTATACCTAACGGTCAAAGAAACAATGCCATCTATAATTTTGGTGTGTATTGCAAAAAAAGATTTCCAGATACATGGGACAGAGAATTGTTTAAATACAATGATGCATACTGTGAACCTCCACTAGATAAAAAAGAAGTCGACACATTAATTAAATCAATAGACGGTAAAGAATATAATTATAAATGTAAAGATGAACCCATAGCATCTTTTTGTAATTCTAAAAAATGTGTGATGCAAGAGTTTGGAGTTGGTGATGGTGTGCCCGAAACAGAAATAAAAGAGATACAGAAATACGATTCTGATCCTCCACTGTATTATGTAACTATTGGCGATGAACAAGTAGAAGTAGAATCACAAGACTTACACGAGCCGGATAGATTTTCTTTAAAATGTTTAGAACAAATTAATCAAGCGATGCCTCCTGTCGGCAAACTAATATGGAGAAAGGCAATAAACAAATTACTGAAAGATACCATACCTATAGAAGCTCCAGAGTCTACAAAGATAGATGTGCAACTAAGAGAATTATTAGCTGACTATATAAATAAAATACCAGGTAAAGATTGGAAAGATATATTAAGAGGCCTTTCATATACAGAGGACGGCATGAGCCATTTCAAGTTTAAAGATTTTTGGAAATATTTAATTAGATCAAAACTATGGCCGGACAAACAATACACAAAACAAAAGACAGCTAGAATGTTAGAAACAAAGTTTGACGCAGAAGAAGTACCAGGCAAGATAAATAATAAAAGTGTTAGGTATATGTCCTTAAAAACAGTGAACCTAGATAAACCAAACACAAGAAAACAAAAGATGAAAGAGGTGCCTTTTGCATAGAATAATTATTCCGGGTCCACCAGGCACAGGTAAAACACACAGACTAATGCATTATTTAGAAAAAGAATTAAAACAAACACCTGCTGATAAAATTGCATACCTAGCTTTTAGTAATGCTGCGGTAGATGTTGCAAAAGAAAGAATTAAGAATGACGATGTAAATATAAAGACAATGCACAAAATGGGTAAAGATGAATGCAAACTGAACACTAAAACATCTTTGTTAAAAGGAGATAAATGGAAAGGTTTTAAAAACTACTCACGTATATGCGCTGACTTATCTTTTGAATCACGTGTAAATATGAATGGCTACACAGAATATGTAAACTCACACATGAGAATTATTGAGTTTGCTAGAAACAGAATGATAAATTTAGATCAAGCAGCCGTAGAATTAGACTTACATTACACAACAGACATATGGTTAACAGAACAAATACAGGCTGATCTTTTACAATACAAAAAAGATACAGAGATGTTTGAATATGCTGATATGATTTCCAAGTTTGTCGAGGGAGATAGGTGTCCACCACTACACTGTATCTTCCTCGATGAAGCACAAGATCTAAGTCCTTTGCAATGGCAAATGTTTTTTTACATTGAAAGTAAGTGTGCTCGTTCATACATTGCAGGGGATGATGATCAAACTATTTATACCTTTCAAGGTGCACATCCAAAAATATTTATAGATTTAAAAGGTGAGTTTGATGCACAGATACAATCACGTAGAGTGCCAAGAGCAATACACAAAGTTGCTACTTCTATTTTACCTTACATGTCAACACGACTAAAAAAAGAGTGGCTACCAAGAGATGAAGAGGGTGAAGTACATTACAACGTAGTATTCGAAGAACTAGATATGTCTACTGGAGAGTGGTTTGTATTGACTAGAACAAATAACATGTTAGAAAGATTACGTGAACACTTATACAGAATGAATTATAGATTTGAAGCAAAGTCACAGGAGCTACTACCAAACAAAATGCTTAATGCATACAGGGTTTGGACACGTTTGAATCAAGGAGCTTACGTAAATAAAGAAGATGTAAAAGATTTATGGGAATACATGACTGTAAAAGACGGTCATCTTGTAAGAGGTTTTGCTAGCATAAAAGTATTAGAGGACATAACCTCTATAAATTTAGATGGACTAAGATCTGAGTACGGGTTGCTAGCGGCGGGGAGCTGGGAGATGCTTAGATTTCCAGAGCAGAGTAAATTATATATTAAAAAATTATTAGAGTCTGGTGATGATTTAACAAAACCAGCAAGAATAAAATTATCTACGATACATAGTGTTAAGGGTGAAGAGAAAGACAACGTTGTTCTTTTCACAGATATAGAAAGAATTATCTATGAGTCAGCAAAAAGAAATGCAGACCCGGAGCATAGAACTTTCTACGTAGGTGTAACAAGAGCAAAACAAAAATTATTTATAGCTAATCAAGGCTATGAATATCAATATAACATAGGAGCACCAATAATATGACAGACGAAAGTATATTCAAAGATGCCTTTCCACAAAACATTCAGATAGGCGGTTCACATTACATGTACTTTGACATTCAGCCGTACGAGTTTATTTCAAAAAATAATCTCTCGTTTTTTCAAGGCTGTGTTGTGAAGTACGTTTGTAGGTACATGCACAAAAATGGAATAGAGGATTTAGATAAAATCATCCACTATTGCGAATTAGAGAAAAAGAAGTTAAAAGATACAAAGAAGAAAAAGAAATAATGTTTTCGATACAAACTGAATGGGATTGTCCAGAAAGTTTTCCTGATTTATCAGGAGAAAAATATATTGCGATTGACTTAGAGACAAAAGATCCTGATTTAAAATCAAGAGGCTCTGGTGCTATACAAGGTAGAGGAGAGATCGTAGGTATAGCTGTGGCTGTCGAAGGATGGAAAGGATACTATCCTATTGCACATGAGGGTGGTGGTAATTTAGATAGAAGAATTGTTTTAGAATGGTTTAAAAAAGTTTGTGCAACAGATTCTTACAAAATATTTCACAACGCAATGTATGATGTATGTTGGATTAGATCATACGGTATAAAAATAAACGGACATATTATGGATACCATGTTGATGGCTTCCTTAATTGATGAGAACAGACTTTGGTATACACTAAACAGTATATCGTACGATTATTTAAGAAAAGTAAAAGATGAAAAAGCTTTAAAAGAAGCAGCAGAAGCGTGGGGTATAGATCCTAAATCAGAAATGTATAAACTGCCTGCAATGTATGTTGGTAATTATGCAGAGCAGGATGCACAACTAACTTTAGACTTATTTAAAATTTTATCTGTAGAGATACAGAAGCAACATCTAGTAGAAATATTTGATTTAGAAACACAATTGTTTCCTTGTTTAATCGATATGAAATTTAAAGGCGTGTGTGTCGATGTCGAACGTGCTCATAAGCTGAAACAACAGTTAAGTACACAGGAAGAAGAACTCCTATTGTCAGTAAAAAAAGAAACAGGAGTAGATGTTCAAATATGGGCAGCAAGATCGATAGCCAAAGTATTCGATAAGTTATCATTAACTTACGCCACAACCGAGAAAACAGGGTCACCTTCATTTACAAAAAATTTCCTTTCCACACATAATAATCCTGTGGTTAAAAATATAGCAAAAGCAAGAGAAATAAACAAGGCACACACTACTTTTATAGACACAATACTAAAACATAACTACGGAGGCAGAATACACGCAGATATAAATCCAATAAGATCTGACCAAGGTGGGACTGTTACAGGTAGATTTAGTTACTCAAACCCAAACCTACAACAGATACCTGCAAGAAATAAAGATTTAGGTCCTATGATTCGTTCTTTGTTTTTACCAGAGAAAAATCATACGTGGGGTTGTTTTGATTATAGTCAACAAGAGCCTAGACTCGTTGTGCATTTTGCAGCTAAAACTGAGCCAATATGTTTTGATAATTCTGTTTCTGATATTGTAGAAAAATTTAATAATAACGATGTGGACTTCCATCAAACTGTGGCTGACATGGCCAACATATCCAGGACGCAAGCTAAAACAATTAATCTTGGTTTGTTCTACGGTATGGGTAAGGCTAAATTACAAGCAGAACTAGGTTTAGCAACAAAACAAGAAGCAGAAGATTTATTTAATCAATATCACAACAACGTTCCTTTCGTTAGAGATCTAATGAATGCAACATCACGACATGCACAGAACTCTGGATCAATAGGAACTTTGTTAGGACGTAGATGTAGATTTAATAAATGGGAGCCAAATAGTTTTGGTATGCATAAACCTATGGATTTTAATGAAGCGGTGCAAACATATACATTAAGACATATACGTAGAGCTTTTACATACAAAGCGTTAAATAAATTAATACAAGGATCTGCAGCAGACATGACAAAGAAAGCTATGGTCGATTTATATAACGAGGGTATTATACCACATATACAAATACATGATGAGTTAGATATATCTGTCGAGTCTGAACAGCAGGCTAAAAAAATTATTGAAATTATGGAGAATGCTGTTAATCTGGCCGTTCCCAACAAAGTTGATTATGAGTCTGGGAGAAATTGGGGTGAGATTAATGGATAATTATGGCTTATTTAAATGCAAACATTCCAGTAGAGTACGCTCAAATAAAGAGAGAGTATCTTTATGACCTTAAAAAACATCATGGCGAAGTTGAAGATTGTATTATCTTCGGTATCAGCTCTCTTACAGGTAAGTCGATCTTGTTTCATGCCATTATGGAAAACGGAGCGGTCTTCTATCGTCTCCCAATATCTGCGTTTATTCAAAGAGGCTTTAAGCCAGAGGACGTTCCTAGGCGTAGACTGGATGAGTTACAGTTATGGAATTGTTTTAGTTACTATCCTGCTGTTACTAATTGGGATATCTTAGAAGGACAAGCCGGTAAATACATCGGAAAAGATAAAAAATGGCACCCTGGTAAATACTTATTTACGGTTGACTTTGCCCATCCCGAAGCTAATATATTAGACACGGACCATTCAGAGATTCCGCATGAGCATAAGTGTGCTCACATCATAGCCCTGGACGACGGGAACTATGCAGCACAACCTAACAACAGATGTATTTGGGATATACCTTCATTTACAGTTAAAGATGAAATTCCTAAATGGAAAGTGCAGACCTCTGATTGGAATGTAGAAAACACAAGTGATTGGAAGACTGAAGATACGGACAACTTCTTCTATGAAATTGAGGAGAAAAAAAATGATTAAAAAAATATGGAATAAGATTAAAGGTCTATGGGACAAATGGGTCGAATGGATCTTTAAAGGTTTTTATAAGTAATGAAAAAAGTAAAAACAAAAAGTAAATTAGAGTGGTTTAAAAAGAATATTGTAATTGTTCCTGTTGTGGCAGCAATCATAGCCGGAACATTTACATCGGTAAGATATGTATTAAATTTAACAGATACTATTACAGCCAATCAACAAGAAATTGTAGATCTTACAAGAGATTTAAAACAAGCACAGAAAAGTATTACAGATCAAAACACAAGACTATCATCAGCTGAAGCAACGTGGACTATGGCTGAAAACTTATATAGACAACTAGCAGACACAGTGAGGGATCATACCTATGACCTTAAAGACCTTACGAGATAATATATTATGGATCGCATTCTTTCTTTGCGTTGCAACTTATGCGCAAGCAAGAAATGACTATTTAAATGACTACGGAACTTGTGAAAGAGGTCATTGGGAAACTTATACAGAAGTTAGACAACACGAATATAAAACAGGCACAAGTAATGAGTATCAAGATCAGACATTAGGTTTTAGATTTAGGATGCCTTTGGGTGCTGTGTGTAGTGATGAGTATATTGCAGAAATGCAGAAAAAAAGTAAAATAAAAACCCAACTTGAACTTATAAAAGAGTGTAAAAGAATACCTAATATTAGTCCTCCCCCTATAGAATTTGCAGAATTATTTAATATGTGTAATAAATTAGGTGTGGTGGGAGTAGTACAAGATAAAAGACCAGAGGGTAGTCATTGGGAAAATTTAAAGATACAATATCTAAAAGATAACCCTGATGTTGTAATCATGGAACAGGCGATGCCACAATGAGTAATAAACCTATAAACATATCAGAATCGGCTTCCGTGCAGATGCCTATGAAGACGGTTGCTAGTTTGATTATTCTCGTTGCAATGGGCGTATTCGCTTACACAGAATTAACTTCAAGATTAGTATCGTTAGAAACATCACGTGAGTTGTTTGAAAACGATTTACTTAAAAAAAGTGAGCAAGTCCCAGTAGACCAAGAACAACTATTTTTACTTGAGGATCTTTACAAGTCCGTAGAAAAAATAGAAATTAGAATAGAAAACATGATGCACAACAAAGTCAATATACAATTTTTACAAAAACAAATGGAAAAAGCTTTAGCAGATATTGAAGTAATAAAAGATAAGGTAAGAGCCAATGGATCGAAACACTAAAAAAGTATTACAATATATCTCTGATATGGAGAAAAAAGCTAAACAAATGAGCTACATTAAAAATCTTAAAGAAGAAGTTGAGATTAATGGCACAGGTACGCACAAATATAGAATTAAACACGGACCTAACAAAGGTAAAGTATTATGATAGAGCATATTGTAGCCCTTTTATTATTTGTAGGACCTGATATTAAGGAACACCGTATCCAGGAGTCGATGAGTCTTTGTTTGAAGCACAAGCGCGAAGCTAGCAGACCACCAATTAGTGATAATATAGCGTATAAATGTATTAGATCTAAGGCTCAAATAGAGTTGAATATAGATGGATCTAAGTCTATAAAAGCATTAATATTAGAATAATGAAACTTACAGCTAACATAACTCTTGACGAGTTAACAAAGTCTCAAATTAGTGAGAGAAAGGGTATCAATAACAACCCTAATCCTCAACAAATAGATAATTTAAAAGCATTAGCAGTAAATATATTACAACCAGTACGATCTCATTTTGACAAACCATTAATTATATCCAGCGGATTCCGTTGTGCTCAGCTTTGCGTAGAGATTGGAAGTTCAGTTAACAGCCAACATGTGGCAGACGACAGTGCGGCCGCAGCAGACTTTGAAATACCTGGTGTGGATAATAGAGAGCTAGCTCTTTGGATCAAATCAGAGTTAGAATATGACCAGCTCATCTTAGAATTTTACAAAGATAACGAACCCACATCCGGATGGATCCACTGTAGCTATTCAACTAACGCAAATAGAAATCAGTCATTGCGTGCACAAAGAGTTGATGGTAAGGTGTCATACACACCATGGCTAGAATAGGACAACTCACTTCACAAATTGTAACCGGCAACTGCCCAGAGTGCAGAACAGATACGCTTCTTGTATCATTTGATGAAAACATTTACCGATGTGTAAACTGTGGTTATGATTTAGAGCAAAAAGTAAACGGAGTAATTAAATACGTTTTAGCAGATAAAGAATCAAAATTTAAAGCAAGTATTTTACCAGAAGAAGAACATGGCTAAAAAGAAACCTTTATATGGTGTATCAAACTATCACAAACGTACACCAAGAAAAAGACCAGGAAGAATAAGAAAGAAGTATGGACCACGAGCTACAAGACCTAAGAAGTATGTAGGACAGGGGCGGTAGTGAAACCTATAATGATTACCCTGATGTATCTTACATTTGGGGGAGATATAAAATTAGATACGTTTGAAATAAATACAGAATGTAGTAGCTGGTTTCATCACAACGTAAAAGTAGAAGAGAATAAAAAAAGAACTCTATTCAGTAATCACGTTTATCATGAATATAAAGGTAAAAAAGTCATAGGTTATGTATGTGGTGGGGAAGAACCTAGATAAACGAACCTATCTCTACGAGGGAAATGAGAAATAGGTTATAAGGTGAGAAAAGATAATTCTTATTTGACACAATTTAGCCACAATGTCAAGCTTCAGTAGTAGTATTGCATTTAAATACAATATATAGTTTTTTTTCGTTTATTTCGTCAGGCCCTATTTCTTTTAAAGCGCCTAATGTGTTTATTGTTCCTACACTAGCGCAGTCATACCAAGAGTCGTACACTCCTGCGTTGTACTCAGGTAAACAGCTACCTTCTATGGCAGAACAAATTTTCATCATTAAAATAAACTTTATCATTGACAATCCTATATTATAATCCTATATTAATTGCAAAAGGAGAATATATGACAGACACAAATAAATATAGAAACGCTTCGTTAAAGAACGAAGTATATACAGCCGGACATTTGTTAGCAAGAGAAATGACCCCAGGACTTGCACTATCAATGTCACAGACCATAGAGTTATTAATTATGGAAAAGATAAAGAAGTTAGGTTTAGAGTCTAAACTATCTGCTTACACAAAACCGAGCCGAAGACCAGTAAAAAAAAGAAAGAAGAAAAAAAATGGCAAAGCATAGATCACCATTCGCAAATAATGATGTTATACACTTAATTGATAGGAACAAAGAACCAGAACAAAAACTCTGGATCTCTGTTTTAGCTAAAGCATTTGACGATGCTTTTAATTGTACAGATGTACAGGCAGCCGTCGAAGCCTTACGTTGGATTAGACACGGTAAAGATTTCAATTACGTGTGTGGCATGGCAGGTAGAAATCCTGATTACATTAGAGACATAATGTTAGAACGAGCAAAAGAAAGAGAGGCTTCATTATAATGAGTAAAAGAATATGTCCCGAGTGTAAAGGTAATGGGTATATAAGAAAAAATGTACATCAAGAATGTATTCAATGTTTAAACTGTTGGTCAGAAGGAGAGATAGATGAAAAAATTTGGGCTAGGGATTTTGATCCTATTATTCCTAATGAGTTGCAGTCAGAAGAAAAATGATAGTAACAAACCTTTAAAATGGATAATAAGAGCGGTGACAAATGTGGGTGATATATGAAAGACAAACTTGCATACTTGGCAGGACTATTTGATGGAGAAGGTTGTGTTACTTACAAACAATATTGGAGTAGTAAACGTGAGAGTAGACCTAGGAAGTATTATTGTTGGAGGATACAGATGGAAATAGTTATGACACATGAACCTACAATAAAATGGTGTGCTGATACATTTGGTGGTAGATGTATTCCGAAACCAAGAAAAGAACATAAGATGCAGTACAGGTGGCGACAGGGGTTTAGAGATGCTTACGAGATAGCCAAAGCAATAGAACCTTATGCTGTCACAAAAAAAACAGAATTACAAAATATAATAAAACACTATGAGCATAAAGCATAAAATAAAATTTAAAAAAATGGACCGAGATAGGGGTACAAGTCCTGCAGTATTGCGTTCCTCTGGACCTAAGCAACGACCTGAAAGGGTAGCGACGATTCTCGGCGTTAGTGGGGAGAGTGCTAGACGTAGTGTCTCCACTGACGATATTGATTACCAAGGCGGAGGAGCGTATAAGGCTATACTAAAACTTTTCTCTGATCAGTTAGACGACGAGAAGTTTGCAGAACACTGTAAAAAATTTTTTAAAGGAGAAGATGAAAACAATACCTGATTTAATAACCGACATACGTTGGTACTATAAAAGAATCATTGATGTTCCGTTAAGATGGATGGAACATTGGGGTAGTAAAATGAATTGCTATGCGTGGAGAAAGCGATGGCGTAACAGAGAGGAAGGAACAGGATATGGCAAAAGACCAAGATAAGAAAGGCATACCAAAAGTACAGATTGATATGTTTAACTGGGGTCCTTGTGTTGTACGAA
>WLWG01003270.1_pt1 | contig 11236 bp, 9 predicted proteins | sample 6712871 | NCBI WGS metagenome assembly WLWG01 (sample SAMN12718693, study PRJNA515312) | sponge metagenome | isolation source: marine sponge | host: Mycale hentscheli | place: New Zealand: South Island, Marlborough, Capsize Point | collected 2003-05-01 | reverse complement strand
AACGGCACTACAACGTGGCACGGCGTGTCCAGACCACATTACAACGTTATCGAGAACTCCAAGACATAATCGCGATTCTTGGCGTCGATGAACTTTCCGAAGAAGATAAACTTGTCGTCCATCGTGCTCGACGAATGGAACGATTCTTATCACAGCCCTTCCTCGTAGCTGAAGTATTTACAGGAAAGCCAGGTGAAATAACCAGCCTCGAAGATACAATCCGATCCTTCGAAGAAATCGCTGATGGAAAATGGGACCATCTCCCAGAACCTGCATTTATGTATGTTGGTCCGATTGAACAAGCTGAAGAGCAGGCCAAGAAAATGGCAGAAAAAGCATAGGCTGGAAGCAACCTCTCGTAAAAAATTATCATGGCAACCACGACATCCCAAAAACTTATTCACTGCGTTATTGTCACCCCTGAACAGACAGTTCTCGATGCAAAAGCTGCAGGGGTATCCCTCCCTCTTGACGACGGCAGTCGGGGTATCGCTGCGGGGCACGCTCCTTTTATCGGACGCCTCGGAGCAGGCGAGGTGCAATTACACGGTGTTGCAGGAGGCACGGGAACTGAAACAACCATCTGCACATATGTTGAGGATGGATTCGTCGAGGTGGGTGATAACGAAGTAACGGTCATAACTCAGGGTGCAATAGACTCCGGATCAATAAAAGCCTCAGAAGTACAGGCCGAACTTGAGAATTTGTACCATCAAAAGGCAGTTGGCGACGATGAAATAGATGCTCTTCTGAAGGCGGAATCAGCTGCCCGCGCTCGACTCAGGGCTGCCCGACAAAAAAGAAGGTAGAGCTGATTTGGCCTTTTAAATACCAAGTCTTTTTTCTGGCTCCCTCTTCACCGATTGCATGGATCAGATTTGGTAGTCCGTTTCCGGTGAGGGCGTTTCTCCCCGCATCCGCAGTTTCGGCTTCTCTAGAACAACCGTTGTGTGCGGCTCGATAGACCGTGTAATCCACACATTACTACCAATTACGGAATCATGCCCAATCATTGTCGCACCACCAAGAACTGTTGCGTTGGCATAGATTACAACCCGATCACCTATGGTTGGATGGCGTTTTGCGCCTCGCACCAACTGCCCCTCAGCATCCGTTGGAAACGACACAGCGCCAAGCGTGACGCCTTGATACAGTTTCACATGACTGCCGATTTCACAGGTTTCACCAACGACCACACCAGTACCATGGTCTATAAAAAAATGATCACCAATCGTGGCACCTGGATGCAGGTCAATACCAGTGCGAGAGTGAGCCCACTCAGCCATCATCCTCGGAATCAGAGGGACAGAAAGCTTTTGTAGTAGATGAGCAAGACGGTGTATTGTTACCGCCTCAAGCCCTGGATAGCAGAAGATAATTTCCTCAAGATTTCGCACCGCAGGATCACCGTCATATGCTGCCTTAACATCGGTGGCAAGAATTCTTCGAAGGTCTGGAATCTGCTCCAAAAACTCGACTGCTTTCGCTTGACCAAGCGCTTCAAAGTCAGCTTCATCAACACAATCCTGAACAGCGTCTGGCAATGAAGGGGTACGGCGGCCCGCAGCAGCAGCTACCTGCGTTGCCGCAAGACTATGGCGCAACGCACGACCAATTTGTATCGTGAGTTTATCGTGCAACCCATCGATTAAATCACCAACGTGATACGTAACATTCCCAAAATGAAGATTCTCTCTGCGACGATACCCAGGATAGAGAATTTCTTTCAAATCCTCGCACACGGTAATGATCGACTCATAATTTGGCAGGGGGCAATGCCCAAGATAGTTCGTTGCTGGCACCTCTCGATAGGTGTCAACAATTCGTTGCGTCAGCTTCGGTAGCTGCTCTTTTAGCCGTAAATCTGTTGCCATGTTCTTTGTCCAGCAGCACAGTTGCTTGACCTCAATACGTACCCATTCGAGAGATTCGACCCACCCCTAGGTCAAAGTTGAATTGAACTTCTGGAACGCATCACACACGGGAAGCAGGGTAAGGTCTGCGGGCAATTTCACCAGCTTTACAGTGCGTCACCTGATGCCTCAATGGCTGCTGCAAGAGTCAGGCCGCCATCATACAGTGCTCGCCCAACGATACATCCAGACGCACCAGTCGCTGCGACTGCCCGCAGATCATCTGCATCCGCGATGCCGCCCGATGCCACCACTGGATGGGGGGACGCTTGAACCATTGCGTCTAGGGCGGGGAGGTTAGGACCTTGGAGCATGCCGTCACGGGCAATATCCGTATATACAATAGCTGCAAGTGGAAGTTCGCCTGACTGGGCAGCTACATCCACAGCTTGTTGTGTACTGGTTTCAATCCAACCTCGCGATGCAAGCTTTCCTTCTCGGGCATCGAGACCAAGGACAAGCCTGTCAGGAAACGCATGCGCAAGCTCAGCAAATAGTTTTGGTTGCTCAATCGCAACACTTCCAATGACGAGTCGTGAAACTCCTGCCTCAAAATAGGATTCTACTATCCGTCGAGAACGTATACCACCTCCTACCTGACAAGGTACGCCGGCCGCCGCTACCATCTGACGAATCAAATCGGCCTGAATAGCCACTCCATCTTTTGCACCTTCAAGATCAACAATATGAAGACGGCGACTACCCGAAGATGTGAATTTATTCACAGTCTTCACTGGGTCTTCCCCAAAGACTGTTTCGCGATCATAGTCACCTTGCTGAAGGCGTACACAACAGCCTCCACGGAGATCGATTGCTGGCCAAAGGTCCATTGTGTCTTCCTTCTGTATCACTGCCAATTAAACGTGTTCGATAAAATACTTCAGTAGTCGCATTCCAATTGACTGGCTCTTTTCAGGGTGAAATTGCGTTGCCAATAAACGCCCTCGTGAGACCCCGGAACAGAACATTCCGCCGTAGTCGGTCTCGGCGACAACAACACTCGGGTCTGAAGGTTGAACACAGTACGAGTGCACGAAATAAAAGAAATCGGGCTCGTGTGTATCCCCACCAATCACTTGCGACACTTGACTTCCTTGACGCCATTTCACTTGATTCCAACCCATGTGTGGAACCTTCAAATCACCCGAACAATTAAACCGAGCTACGTCACCAGCAAACACTCCTAATCCATCGTGCCGGCCACCCTCCCACCCGGTTTCAAAGAGGAGCTGCAGACCCATGCAAATCCCAAGGAATGGCCGATCAGCGTTAATGTGACTCTGAATTGGCTCAACAAGTCCTCGTTCACGAAGTGCTGCCATTGCATCTGAAAAAGCACCAACACCCGGAAGAACAAGCCTGTCGGACTCGGCGACACAATTCGGGTCTGACGTTATTTCTGCAGTAACGCCATGCCTTTCGAAAGCTTTCTGAACACTTCGAAGATTGCCACTTCCGTAATCTATAATCCTGAGCATAACCGGAGTGTAAGCCGCCGCACGACAAGAAAAAGGGGGGGCTCTTTTCCCCCCAAACGTCTGGCATTGTTCAATCAAATCCGACCGACACCAGAACCCACCGAAGCCCGTTTACTCAATTCCATCTCACACTTATTCAGAACCCGGAAGCGAGGCCTGCTCCGGGTAAATGACACATTCAATCCGACGATTTCGCTGCCTGCCCGCAGTCGTTGCATTTGAGACGACTGGATGATTCGACCCATGTGCAACGAGGAACATCTGCCTGTCACTCAATGGCGTTCGTGTGGTCAAAAAATCAAAAACGGCAGAGGCCTGAGCAGTTGTCAACTGGTGTGCAGACTGCCACGACGATCCTGTCAGTGGATCGGTATCAAGATGTCCCTCAATTCCAAGATAATGACGGGGGAAAACTCTTTCTAGTTCTGTTGCTAATTGAGTCAGTAATGATGCCCCCGCAGGTAAAAGGTTCGGTGTTCCCGATTCAAACAAGCTTTCAGATGGCACTTCAACACGAACAACCCCTCCATCTAAGCGAACTTGAAGATTCTCAAGAGACAACTGTCCCATCGCTGATTGCATCGCTGCGGCAGTACCCGCAGCTGAAGGCGAGACCATTGCACCTACGATGTCTTCCGAAGTTCCTGGACGACCAACGACTCGGCTTGCAGCCAATTGAGTTGTCGTACTGGCTAATTGCTCTCGGATCGCTGAGAGCTCCTCTTGCATGATCTGATTTTCGGTCTGACTTCGAGTCAGGGCAGCTTCCAATTGAGCATTCCCCAAGGAACTGTACGATGGCGTCTGTGGCAAACTTGGCAATGTCTGAGGAAGAGTATGCGCAGGAGCAGCAACGCCAGGTGGGGGTTCAAGACTTATCGTAGCTGGGGTTGACTCTCGGCGCATGAGATTGGAACAGCCTAAAGAAACGGCTGATGCTGAAAGCACACAAGCTATTAGCACACGGTGTCTACACATACCCACAAAACAATAATGAAAGGAGACATGAACCTCCGGAGAGTAGGGAAGACACCGACCCCGAGCAAGGCCGTCGGCCCGTTGTTTTCGGGGAAATTTCCGCATTTGGATGCTCATTTCGGGTAGATTTACCGAAATCAAACAACCGACTGCATTTTTCCTCGTATCCACCGCCACAGGAAAAGGGTTACCGCGGTGAGAAGAACAACGAGCCCCAGAACCGTTCCAAGTTGCACAATATCATCGAAAAGCACGGCAGCCCAAGCCCATACAGGCTGCCAGAGCAGAGTAATCAGTACCGCTGCCAGGCACAGACTTGGACCAAATGGGAGTTCATTCTCACGATGCATGATGAGCTGAAAAAGCCCGTGAACTAATCCGATAAACGTAGCCAAGAAAAATATCAATACGGCCGGCTGCCAACCAAGCCAAATGCCCACCATGGCCATAAGGGTGACATCTCCCATACCCATTGCTTCACGACCGAGAGCAAGTGAAGCTCCAGCGCGAGTACACCACACAATGCCCGCCGAAACAGCCAGCCCGATCATTCCACTCTCAATTGCTGCCAAACGCACTCCTCCCAATAAATTCACGATGGAAAGAACGGCAACGCCAAGCACCAAAACAAGATTACGGGGCTCACTGACACATTGGCTCATTTTCTGCAGAAGTTTTTTTGAAAGTTGTTTATTGTTTGGGGTCCAACGAGCTGTGCATATAGCCCACCACAAGACAAACAACGCTATGGTTGTAGCCAAGTGTTGTAACGATCTATCGACAGCTTTCGACGCATTGAGCGGTCCCCAAGCAACTAGAAAATCTTCAGTCAGAGTGGCGGTCGCGAAGGATCGCTCAGTAATGACCGGAACCGGGAGAAGAATTTCAGGGAAGATCGCCAAGGCAATGAGGCCGCACAAAACGCCAGGCGTTGTGATGACATCAGGTATAACTCGATAGCGAATGTCGACCCAGGCAGCAGCAGCAAGAAACCAGAAAAAAACTGAGTGAGCCCACGCCCGTATGAAAAGCGCAGAGGGATTTGCAGCCGTGCGGACCACATTGTGTGGCAAAAGTCCTTGGTAGATTACTTCCCACCATACGATTCCCACAACCACAAGACAACCAGCGACAATGGTCACACTGCGGTACCGTGGTGCAGACTTTCCAAAACTTTGGACCTGACCGTCTTGCGTGCCTTCGGCACCCTCAATTTCATCAAGTAACCAACTCACAAAACGATACAGTACAAAGCCTGCCAAAGCTCCGGCGAGTCCTGCAGACACAAGAGCGACAAGAATTGTGCCACTATTCATGAATTCGCTCCTGCAGATGCGTCACCGGGCCATGCCGTGCAACCTTTCCACGAGGCCAGCCATTCGATAATTTCTCGAATAATGGCTGGGGCTGATATGCCGTCTGTATTGATACAAAAATGAGCCACGTCAGTGTAATACGGCTCTCGATCGCTCAGCGCCTGATCAACTTCAGAATAAACATCTTCTCCTTCAAGCGCTGGACGACGGCTAGCTGTTGTTTCATCCGCTGCAAGTCGTCGTCGAATTTCATTCGCAGGAGCTACCAACCATACTACGGGGAGCCCAGAATTTTTTATTATTCTGCGGTTTTCTTCTCGCAAAACAATTCCACCACCCGTCGATAACACACCATCCGAAATCTTAAGGAGCTCTTGTAACACGACCGTCTCTGCATCTCGAAAGGCCGACTCACCTTGGTTTTCAATGAATCCCCCAACCGAACATGAATGCTTCTGCTCAAATACCTCATCCGCGTCGATAGCAGGGCAGTCAAAATGATTTGATAAAGCCTGAGCGATAGTTGTCTTTCCAGAAGCACGGTAACCCACAAGTATCAGACGAACCACGAACGTCTCCTCTTGGCATGAACCCTGTCGTTTATTCAATAATCCTTACGGAGGACGTTGCTTGCTTAAGCGCCAATCGCATCACACCGTCTGGTGGCTCTTTACCATGCCATATCTTGAATTGCTCAGCAGCCTGACGAACAAACATCTCTACCCCTGTTACCACCTTACACCCGACGTCTTGCGCCTCTTTGACTAGCAATGTGTTCTCCGGGTTGTACACAGTATCAAAAACTACCATATAAGGTCGCAAATGCTTCGCCCCAAATGGTGTTTCATTCACCTTTGGATGCATTCCGATTGGTGTTGCATTCACAACACAGTCATACGGTAGTCGATGTCGTCCTGACCACTCGACCACCTTACCATTCACCAATTCTGCCAGTGTGTGAGCCCGTCCTACTGTACGGGAGGCGACCGTCACTTCAACGCCCTGTTTTCTTAATCCAAAGGCGATTGCTCGAGCAGCACCACCTGCTCCAAGAATGAGAGCAGTTTTCAGACCAAGACGTCCACCGAAACCGACATCCTGTGCTTCAAGAGACTCTTGGATCGCTGCAACGGCTGCAGTAACATCCGTATTGAATACTTTCATTGCCCCTGTCTCACCATCAAAAGAAATGGTGTTTGCAGCGCCAATCTCCTCCACTAAGTCACCCTGTGAGGATGCGAACCCTACCACATTTTCTTTATGGGGAATGGTTACACTCAAACCGGCAAGTGGCCAACGTTTTGCTTTTTTCAATAAGTCGCCAAGATGACCTTTTGGGACAAGGAAAGGCAGATATACCGCATCGATTCCAGCAGCTGCACAGGCCGCATTATGAACCACCGGGCTGAGACTATGGCCCACCGGATCTGCAATGACACCGTAAACTTTCGTTGAAGGCGTAATCGCGTCATATCGGTACATTTCACAAAGCTGCCTCCACGGGATCTGTCCTGGTGCAAGGATTTTCTCAGGATTGAAGGGCGCAAATGTAAACGTTGCACCAAATTGACCCGCGAGCACTCGGCTTGGTGTCCCAATTTCACCCATACAAAGCCCAACCGTGGGAATGGTACTTGAACGTACCAGTTCGAGCATGCGTAGATTGTCGTTTGGATGATTGGCGAGCGTTGCAATTTTGACAACATCCGCATCCAGATCAGCTAAATAGTCATGAAGACCCTTAAGGTCATCAGGAGTTCTCTTAAAGTCATGAAAGCTGACAATGCGGCGAGTTGAACCGAACCGAGGTATTGTTTTTGCAATATCGTCTTCAAGATCGACGTAGTCAACACCCTCTGCGATCGCTGTCCGAAGCACTGTCAATCGCTCTTCTTCTGTACGCTCCCAGTGACCTCCGTCCTGCTTGCGGCGGCATGTTGCGATCACAGGACAAGGACGGTCGGCCAAAAGGCGTTTAACTTGTACCTTTCGCTGAATACAATCCAACCGCAATTCCACAAGATCTACACCCTGCTGGCCAAGATGTCGTAATTCAGTCAGAAGATATCGATGACGACCCCTGGCTAGGCTTACACAAATCATACAAATTCAACTTTTACATGGTTTAAGAAAAATGTGTTCTTCGATGTATGGCAAAGATGCTTTCCACTCTCCACAACAACTGACTCTTTGCGTTCCTATGTCCGTCGAAATTGTTTATCGAGTTCTCGCCTCGACAGCATGAGTGACGTCGGGCGGCCATGAGGGCAGTGACGGGTCCCAGGATATCGATGCCGATCTGCAACAAGTGTATCGACTTCTGCCTGAGAAAGGGGATCTCCCGCTTTAATAGCTGCACGACAAGAAAGACTATGGAGCACCTCATCGACAACAGCCCGATGATCGCCGCCATCCGCATCTAAAGCAGCCAGACGATCAATTACCTCTCGTATGATGTCTGATGCTGATGTTCTCCCTACTAAAGCCGGCTTCCCTCGGACAACCACCGTAGTTCCACCAAACGACTCGACCTTCACTCCAGCCTCTGAAAGTACATCAAGATGACCTGTAACTGCCTCGAATTCTTGAGACGAAAGCTCAACTTGTTCCGGAATTAGTAACGGCTGTACCTCAACAGCACCATTCGACATCCGTTCCCGAAGTTGTTCATAGAGCACTCTTTCGTGGAGCGCATGCTGATCGATGACCTCTATGCCTTCCTTGGTTTCAACCACAAGATAACGCTGATGCAGCTGAAATGCACGCTCCTCAGGAATATCACCATCATCAGAACCCGGGAAGTGCTCCTGCTTGATCACACTATCATTTACTTCGTCGAAAATTTTTGGCTCCGAGGAATCCAAAGTGCGTTCTGAGTTATTCTGATTAAAAAGGGCGACGTGCTGAGAACTATTCCTATCACTCTCATTACTTCCAGATGCCATCTGCTGTCGTTTCCAAATTGCCTCAGCTGCAGCGAGGCCTGGCACAGACGATGAACTGCTGCTTGGTGGATCGAAAGCAGTTGGGGTAACGATCCCACCCAAGGCACTTCGCACAGCGAGAAGAACGAGTCTGTGCAGACGACCTGGATCACGAAAACGCACTTCTGTTTTGGCTGGATGTACATTCACATCAACATGCGAGAGAGGAACATGAATTTGCAAAAAAACAATCGGCTGTCGCCCCGAAAGGAGACGCCCGCGATAACCCTCCTGGACTGCATGCAGAATCGAACGATCACGGAATGGCCTACCACCAATAAAGAAGTGCTGGAAACGACCACTCGCCATATCATCTTCAGGTCGCCCAATCAGAGCTACTACTGAAATATCATCGTCAACTTCCTTTGCATGAAGTAGCCGATCAGCAAGCTGGCTTCCATAAAGATCGGCGATCCTTTGCCGCCAGTCATCCACCGCTGGCAACTCGTGCACTCGCCTGCGATTGTGTGTGAGTGAAAATGCAATCTCAGGATGAGCAAGAGCTGTTTTCACAAAAGCCTCTGATGCGTGAGACCATTCTGTAGCTGGCGTCTTGAGAAATGCTCGCCTCGCTGGAATCTTCGAAAATAGCTGATGCACCTCGACTGATGTCCCAGGCCTGCAACCCTCCGGCATGACTCCTCGGTTCAGGCCACCATCAACCTCAAGCCGACTGCCGGCGCCTGCCCCAGTTCTTGTCCGTATCACGACGCGAGAAACCTCAGCAATCGATGCCAATGCTTCGCCACGAAAGCCCAGTGTTTTGATATCCTCAAGATCATCTGCACAATGAAGTTTACTGGTCGCGTGCGGCGAGACAGCGAGAGGTAAATCCTCAGCTTCGATTCCACAGCCATCATCAACAATTCGAATCAAGGCAATCCCACCTTGCTCGAGCTCTGCATCAATACGAGTAGGGCCAGAATCGAGTGCATTCTCAAGAAGCTCTTTCACAACACTTGCTGGCCGTTCCACCACCTCGCCAGCTGCAATTCGATTAATGACAGAGACGGGCAGTGCCTGAATCTTCCCCATACTTTTTCCTGCTCACTTCTTCAGATTGTCAGCCAAAATTGAGTTACTAGGTGAATACGAAATGAACTATACATGGTCTCGCACAACTCTCTAGTGAAGCTTGTACTCTTTTATCTTGCGATAAAGTGTTCGTTCACCAATACCCAGCATTTCTGCGGTCTGCTCCCGGTTTCCCCCAGCCAGTTTGAGCGTCTCTCCAATAAATATTTTTTCAATTTCATCGAGGGGTCGTCCTACAAGAGATGTAATACCGACATTTTCCTCAACAGTGCCAGAAACGGCTGCCTGAACATGTCCGGCATCTGGCTCTAATTCGGCCGGCAGGTCATCAACATCGAGCGTCTCATCGCAATCAACGACCACCATACTTTCAATGACATTACGAAGCTGGCGCACATTCCCAGGCCATGAGAACGCCAAGAGTTTTACTCTCGCAGTACGTGACATCCCTTTAATTGGCTTTTGATGTCTTTTGGCAAATTGCTTTATGAAATGCTCAATAAGAAGCGGTATGTCCGCGGATCGTTCTTGCAGATTTGGGATCAAAATCGTCACGACTTTCAGCCGATGATAGAGATCACTACGAAAACTACCATCTTCAACTGCATCCTCAAGATTCCGATTTGTTGCAGAAAGAATTCGAACATTCACTCGAACAGGCTGATTCGAACCCACTCTTGTAATCTCTCCTGACTCGAGGACCCGAAGCAGTTTGATTTGTGTTGCCAAAGGCATGTCACCAACCTCATCAAGGAATAGCGTCCCACCATCAGCGTATTCAAACTTCCCAACCCTGTCTGAAGACGCATCAGTAAACGCACCTTTGATATGGCCGAAAAGCTCACTTTCAAGAATATTCTCACTGAGCGCAGCGCAATTCAGCGCAACAAAAGGCTTTTTCTTTCGTGGGCTGTTCTGATGAATTGCCTGCGCAACAAGTTCCTTTCCGGTACCGGTTGCGCCTTGAATCAGAACAGTTGCATCCGTTGGTGCAATCCGCTTCAGTCGCTCGATCACTTCCCGCATCTGAGTACTTGACCCCACGACTCCTTCAAAACCAAATCGTTCATCAAGCCGCTGATTCAACTCAAGATTCTTAAGCCGCAACCGAACTCCAGCAGACGCCTTCTCAACAGCCACCCTTAACTGTGCAAGTTCAAGAGGCTTTTGCAAGTACGTAAAAGCACCCTGTTGCATCGCCTCAACTGCTGATGGCACTGTCCCATGCCCTGTCACGACAATAACTTCCGTCTCAGCAGATGACGTTTTCGCCACGTTAAGAATTTCTAACCCACCGATGTCATTCATCATAAGATCAGTAACAACAACATCGAATGATTCCTCACGAATCTGCTGGGCACCTTCATTACCACCCCCAGCCACAATCACTTTATAGCCAAGTCGCTCAAGCCCCTCGCCCATTGTCCGTGCATGCACAATGTCATTGTCCACCACAAGAACACGAACGGATCTGGAAATTCCGTCAACACTTTTCGGAGAAGAGCTAGTTTCTATCGGGCTTGTCGACATCA
>WLWG01003269.1_pt1 | contig 11236 bp, 9 predicted proteins | sample 6712871 | NCBI WGS metagenome assembly WLWG01 (sample SAMN12718693, study PRJNA515312) | sponge metagenome | isolation source: marine sponge | host: Mycale hentscheli | place: New Zealand: South Island, Marlborough, Capsize Point | collected 2003-05-01 | reverse complement strand
GGCCGAGCGCAGAAGTGGTCCTGCAACTTTATCCGCCTCCATCCAGTCTATTAATTGTTGCCGGGAAGCTAGAGTAAGTAGTTCGCCAGTTAATAGTTTGCGCAACGTTGTTGCCATTGCTGCAGGCATCGTGGTGTCACGCTCGTCGTTTGGTATGGCTTCATTCAGCTCCGGTTCCCAACGATCAAGGCGAGTTACATGATCCCCCATGTTGTGCAAAAAAGCGGTTAGCTCCTTCGGTCCTCCGATCGTTGTCAGAAGTAAGTTGGCCGCAGTGTTATCACTCATGGTTATGGCAGCACTGCATAATTCTCTTACTGTCATGCCATCCGTAAGATGCTTTTCTGTGACTGGTGAGTACTCAACCAAGTCATTCTGAGAATAGTGTATGCGGCGACCGAGTTGCTCTTGCCCGGCGTCAACACGGGATAATACCGCGCCACATAGCAGAACTTTAAAAGTGCTCATCATTGGAAAACGTTCTTCGGGGCGAAAACTCTCAAGGATCTTACCGCTGTTGAGATCCAGTTCGATGTAACCCACTCGTGCACCCAACTGATCTTCAGCATCTTTTACTTTCACCAGCGTTTCTGGGTGAGCAAAAACAGGAAGGCAAAATGCCGCAAAAAAGGGAATAAGGGCGACACGGAAATGTTGAATACTCATACTCTTCCTTTTTCAATATTATTGAAGCATTTATCAGGGTTATTGTCTCATGAGCGGATACATATTTGAATGTATTTAGAAAAATAAACAAATAGGGGTTCCGCGCACATTTCCCCGAAAAGTGCCACCTGACGTCTAAGAAACCATTATTATCATGACATTAACCTATAAAAATAGGCGTATCACGAGGCCCTTTCGTCTTCAAGAATTCGCGGCCGCCAGGGTTTTCCCAGTCACGACGGATCCCGTTGCTGGCCAAAGACCCGGAACAGCGGCCCTTCAATGCTCGGGCAGTCCAGGCCATGTTAATGCAAGTCATTGATCCAGTGAGAGTAGCGACGGAGGACACCGCACCGGCACCAAGTGCCGCAGAAGACGTGCCTGCCTCTGCAGCTGTCGATCGTGTCCAAAACGCGATTCGCGGTCGAGTTGCTCACCGCACCGCATTGCCTCCGCGGCCGGATGTCTCCTGGTTGCGGCTGGGCGTCGTCTTTGCGGCGATCGTGATTACCGCGGTCGTTGCTTATCTCGCTGGAACGTTGCAGAGTCCCTGACGGCATGGGCCGTGCGACACGTATCGCCCGCCCGTCCGATTTGTGCAGACCGTGCCGAGCTTACAGGACGGTCGCAATGGCCTGACACAGCGGAGTGATGTTCGTTGGGTTCATGCCTGCAATATTGATGCGGCCGTCACGCACAATGTAGACGCCATGCTGGTTCTTTAATTCATCGACTTGAATGGGTGTCAGGCCCGAATACGAGAACATGCCACGTTGCTTGACGATAAAGGAGGCATCGTAGTCGGGGGCGTGCTCACGCATCGTGTCTGCAAACAATTGTCGCATGGCGTTAATGCGATCGCGCATCTCCGCAACTTCCGTTTCCCATTGGTTGCGCAACGCCGGATCCTGTAACACGCTGGCCACAATGGCGCCACCGTGTTTCGGGGGATTGGAGTAATTGCAGCGAACGCACAATTTCACGTGACTCAGAGCGGCCTGGGCCGCATCGGGGGTTGCGGCGACAACGGTCAACGCTCCGATACGCTCCGCATACAGACCAAAGTTCTTGGAGAAGGAACTGCAGATCAATGCCTCGGGAACCGTGTCCACAACGGTGCGGAGTCCGGCGGCATCCGCATCGAGACCGTCGCCAAACCCTTGATAGGCAAAGTCGACGAGCGGCAGCAGTTCTCGCTCTTGGATGACTTGCGTGACCTGCTGCCACTGCTCTGCGGATAAGTCGACACCCGTCGGATTGTGGCAACAGGCATGCAGCAGTACCACATCGCGCTGCGGGACTTGATTCAGATCCGCGAGCATGGCATCAAAGTCGAGGCCAGTGCCAGCAGCGTCGATATACTTGTACTGTTTGACGTCCAGACCTGCTGCTCGAAAGACGTTCCCATGGTTTGCCCAGGTCGGTGTGCTGACCCAGATACGGGCGGCTGCGAGCCGTGTTTTCAGGAAGTCAGCTGCAACCCGCAAGCCACCAGTCCCGCCTGGAGTCTGGATCGTGAAACTCCGCTGGGCTGAGTTGATCGGATGATCAGCACCAAAGAGCAGTTCACGGACAGGCGCGCCGTATTCGGGTAGTCCATCGATTCCGAGATAGGCTTTGTTGGTTTCCGCATCGAGCAACTGACGCTCAGCTGCTTTGACGCACTCCAAGATCGGTGTTTTTCCGTCGGCGTCTTTGTAGATGCCCACGGTGAGGTTGATTTTGTTCGGATTGGTATCCTTGCGAAATGCCTCTGCCAAGCCGAGGATGGCGTCCGGAGGAGCCATTTGGAGTGATTCGAACATCGATGGGTACTTGCCTGTACTTGCGATAGGTGATGGAGATACGAAGTGGGGCGTTTGCAGTCTGGGAGACCCCAGCGATCATCAGTTTATCTTTGCGGTGTGTCTCTCGGTAGGCCCCAAAATCGTGCGATCGATCCCGCTCGTCCCCCTCAGGGAAACACTTGGTGAAACCGTTCGCCCTCGTGAAAGAGTGGCTGCAGCCGTCGCAGGCGGCCGATTAGAATAGCAGCAGGTGGCTGACGAAAGTAAGGGCTCGGTGGAACGGTTCACCGATGGATTCAGCCAGCGGCCTGAGGGGGTATCCCGTGGCTAGAAAGGCTCGGAGAGAGTACGAGAAGCGACCGCATCCTTGACGAGCGCATAAAAAAACAGGAGCGGTGAATGAATTCCAACTCCTGCTCAAGCAAAAAGTGCTTTGGATGATGTTCGTAATATGTACGGTCTCCGCTCGTTTGACAAGACCGATTGCAGCCGACCAACCGTTTTTTTGGCAGAGGTTTCCGCTTCATGTCCACCGTTTCCCGTAGCCTTTGGATCTGTGCTTATTTCACGCTGATCGGCGCCCTGGTAGGGAGCTTGTTCTACCTGCGTGCGCAGACGGGGGAAATGCAGAAGCAGGATGAATGGGATGCCTGGCGCGGCGCCGAAGTTCACGATGTGAAGACGCACGTCTTGCGAAAACGCCCGAAAAGTCAATTGCCTCCCATGACGGCCCTGCTGCAGGATCACTTTGGCATCTGTTTGGCAGGGGCCGTGATCTTCGGGACGGCGCTCTTTGTGACCTTCAGCTTCTTGATTCGTGGTGTTTGGAAGGGCGCACCCACGACGATTCACGAAGACGCTGGCGAGCCGCAATCAGCAGTTGCGGGGACAGATGCATCAGGCGACTTGGATGGGTCGTAAGTGGAGGAGGTGTGTCGTGTTGGCGACTCACTGACTCTGCAGGACGGCGGGGTACCACTTGTGCGATAGGTCAGATGGCTTCGGGGCCGCGTTCGCCAGTTCGAATCCGCACGCAGTCGTCCATGGGCAGTACAAAGATCTTTCCGTCACCGATTTCGCCTGTGTCGCCGGTCCGGCCACCTTTCAAGATGGCCTCAATGGTGGGTTCCACAAATTCGTCGTTAACGGCGATCTGCAGCTGTACCTTGCGCAGCAGGTTCACACTGAATTCATGGCCACGGTAGACCTCTGCTTGGCCTTTTTGCCGTCCAAATCCTTGGCAATCCATGACGGTGAGCCGTACCACGTCCACTTCGGTCAACGCCGTTTTGACATCTTCCAATTTGGTCGGTTGTATGATGGCGATGATCAGTTTCACGAGTGTGAATTCCAGCTGGGTGTTTAACGGATACTGGAGCTGAGTCTAGCTACCTCGCTCGATGACGGCAACATGCAACTGCCGGCATGGAGAGAAACGAGCGGGGAAACCGGATTTGCTGATTCCCGGCGTATTGTTCTTTGCCAGTCGTGTTGTGAAACGGGCCTCGTGCTTTGGTTTTCGTTGCCTTAGGCGAGGCAGTTTGCGGGGGCCTGCATGGGGTCATCATGCATGGGGTCATCATGCATGGGGTTCAATTTCCGGGAACGTTGACCCACGAGCCCGACTGGGCGGATTGGAGTGCGGCATCGGTGAAGCATTGGACATGCCAGCCGTGCTCCAGGGTTGGGTGTTCCGGTGGGGTTTCTCCGGAGAGGAGGCATCGCATGGCCGGGAAAACGAACTTTTCGAAACGATTTCCCAGGCCTTGATCGGAGATGCGTTCGCGTACTTCCGGTGCTTGATCGGGCAGGCCCCAGATGACATCTCCAGTCACTCGGTTGATTGCCAGCGAGGCCTGGGTGCCGTGCAATTCAAGTTCTGGGCAGAGGCCTTTGCGCAGGAAGCTGGCGTGAGAAACCATGAGCATGCCCACCGCACCTCCGGTGAATTCCCAGGCGATATTGGCGTAGTCTGGTGTGGTGCCCCGTTGGTGTTGGTGGTGAGCCGCTGGTGCGGCACCCCAGTCGAGTGCTTCTTGTAGATTAATGTCCCCCAGATCAGCTTTGTCCGCGGTGACCGTATCGGCATGGACCAGCACACGCGTCGCTTGTTCTCCCAGGATCCAGGCGACCGTATCGTAGGCATGGGAGCCCACATCGGCGATGCTGCCACCGGCAGAGAGTTCTGCGTTGTCGCGCCAGGTGAGCGGCATGCCGGCGGGACGCGGATTGTGCCAGCGGTAGACCACGCCACGGATCTGTCCCAGGGCGCCAGACGCCACGATCTCTTTAGCGCGGACGAAGATATCCGCGTAGCGTGTCCAGAAAGGAACGAAATGGAAGAGCTTGTCGTGCGCGCGGTAGGCTTCCCACATCTCTGCCGCCTCGGTCGCATCTTTGCCGACTGGTTTTTCACAAATGATATGTTTTCCAGCCGCAGCGCATGCCATCACGGCCTCATGGTGCAGGGCATCCGGAGTGGCGACAACGACCAGGTTGACATCGGGATGCTCTACGACGGCCCGCCAGTCCGTAGTTGCCAGATCGGCAGCATCTTCTTGTGCCGCAGCTTCCAGTAAGTCGCGTCTGCGGGCACAGAGGGCAACGATCTTCGTATCGGAGACGGCACGCATCTCTTCTCGGTACGGCTGACCGATGTATCCGGTGGCGCCGAGCACCCCCACCCGAATTGGTGTTGCGTTATCCATGGAAAGTCTCCCTTGTGTTGGCTCTCCTGGGCTGAACCTGTATCACGTCCCAGAGGATTGGATTACTTGTTGGGCTCTGGACGTCGCCACCTGCCTGTGGGCACCCGGCAGCACCTGTTGGGAACGAAGTGCGACTGACAGGCAACCGTAGCAGGCAACCGAACCGGCATCATGTTATAACTTGTGGTTTCTATCGAATCGACCATAACCCATGGTGGTAAGGAAGTGGAACAGACGAAAGTAAATTCACTGACTCCGACGCAGCGTTATCTGATTTTGACGGTTGCTTTTTTGGGATGGTTTTTTGGAGGTATGCAAATCGGCATCACCGGGGTGGCGATGCGTGACGCACCATTGGAGTTGTTGGATCGCGTCGGCAAATTGAACTTAGAGGACTACCAGCAGTGGCAGAAGACGAAGCCCGAGGAGCTTACCGAAGCTCAGGCTAAGCAGTTAGGTGCATGGAATGCGGCTGCCGCCCGGTGGTTTGCCTGGTACCAGTGTGCTTTCTTGTTTGGTGCGGCGCTGGGGGGCTTTGTGTTTGGGCGTTTGGGAGATCGCATCGGACGCACCAAGTCTCTGGCGATCAGCATCATTTGTTTTGCCGCACTGACCGGTTTGTCGTATTTTGTGACGTCGCCGATGCAGCTGTTGGTGTTGCGATTTCTGGCTTGTGTCGGCATTGGTGGTACTTGGCCTAATGGGGTCGCCCTGGTATCCGAGGCGTGGGCTCAAGCGGCTCGCCCGATCGTATCGAGTGCGATTGGCATGGCGGGGAATCTGGGCATCTTTGTGATGTTCAGCCTGAGTGCTTGGCGTGCCGTCACGCCAGGAGATTGGCGTTGGGTGATGCTGGTCGGAGCGATTCCCTTGTTGCTGGGGGTGTTGATCTGGTTCTGTGTTCCGGAGTCACCGGCTTGGTTGGCGCTACCCGGTCGTGGGAAACGTCGCAGTGAGAACGATGGATCTCAAGAGAGGTATCCGAAGGGATATGGTAGCGCGATCCTGGTTGGTATTGCTCTGGCCACCATTCCGTTGATTGGCGGTTGGGGGAGTGCCAATTGGATGATTCCTTGGGCCGGTGAGGCGGGTGCCGCTGTGGGCGACGACTTCCTCAAAGCCAATGTAGGGCAAGCTCGATCATTAACCAGTATCTTGGGCAGCTTGCTGGCCGGCTGGATTGCTTGTTCGCTTGGTCGACGTCGCACCTATGCGTTGACGAGCATCGGTGCGGTGGTGATTGCGCAATACGCATTCTGGTTCTCGACGCCGACCGATTCTTTGTTCCTGGTGTGGGTGGCAATTCTGGGGTTCTTCAACGGGGTTTACTTTGGTTGGCTGCCTTTCTTTTTGCCCGAACTATTCGAGGCGCGGGTGCGATCCACGGGGGCTGGCTTGAGTTTTAATAGTGGTCGGATTCTGACAGCGCTGACCATTTTCGCCACGGGTGCGATGAAGGACATTTTTGCTGGTGATTACGCTTTGATTGGCCGCGTCACGAGTTGGGTCTTCTTGCTGGGGGTTGTTGCGATTGCTTTTGCTCCGGATACAAGTCAGAGAGACATGGACGAATGAATCAGCGTTTATCACTAGCCTTGGCCGTTGCAGGTGAGCACGCGGATGCCGTCGCTTTGATGGCTCGTCGCGTCACGGACCGCATTGTCGATGTTGGTAGTTGTCAGGCGTGTGTTACCGACGACCCTTCATTGGCGGTGGAAACTGCCAGTGCAGGGAAACCGACGTTAGTGCTTGACCCGTTCCGGCTTTCAGAGGCGAAGCGGGCACAATTGGCTGCGCTGCCGACGGTGCCCGGGCATGCGGCGCGTTTCGTTCCCTCGATCGGAGAGGTCTATCAAACGTGTGCTGCGGGCAAACTTGGCGCGCCAGGCCTGTTGCGAATTCACCTGTGGCAAAGCGTTGCGGATCGAGCAGACGAGCTGCTTGCAGAACAACTTGACTTGGCAATTTGGCTGTTCGGGCGCCAATCGCCGGAGACCACATATGCCGTTTCGCGTCCTGGGTACACGCAGGTGCATCTGGGATTTGCCCCCACCGGGATGGCGTTAATCGATCTCGATACGTCGCTCCCGGCAGGTAATGACTATTACTCGGTGTCATTGATCGGATCGACGGGTGCGGCTTACGCGGACGATCACCGCAATATGAACCTCGTATGGGATGCAGACGGGTCGCGGATGTTGCGAACCGAGGAAGGTCAGGTTGCCTTTCGCAATATGTTGGCAGCTTTTGTGGGAGCGATTGCTTCACACCAACCGTCGCCCGTTACTTGGAAAGAAACAGAAGTCGCACTGGCGGCCGCAGAGCAGATTGCCAGTGCTGCGGAGCAACCGTTGGTTGTCAGGGGGCGTACCGATGGCTGAAAACGCACGATTTCGAACGCTCGTCTACAGCGTAGTCAAGCATGATTACATTCCGCTGGCCGTGGCGGCCCATCCGCGTTTTGATTTAGTGGCGGTTGCTGATGAGCCGGATCAACCAGAGTGGGTGCATCAGCGGAATCAGGAGTTTGCGGACCGTTTCCAGATTCCGTATGTCCGCGATTTTGCCGGTGCGTTGCAAACGTATGAACCGACGGTTGCCGTGGTGAGTTCCCAAGCCGAACGGCATTGTGAACTTGCCGTGCGAGCGACGGATGCCGGTTTACACGTGATTGTCGACAAGCCATTATCGACGCGGTTGAGTGAGTGCGACCGACTGGTCGCTGCAGTCGAAGCGGCGGGGACACGATGTTTGCTCTGGAACCGTAACTTTCTACCCGCCTTGTTGCAGGCGCGGGAGATCGTCGAGAGTGGTGCGATTGGTGATTTGCGAGCGGTTCACTGTGATTTTTACTTTTCCAAAGACGCAGGGCCTCCTAAAGGGTCGCGATCCGCGGATGCGCCCCCGATCAATTGGCTGGAGCGGCAGATCGAAGCCCATGCGGATGGTTCCGATGGTGGCGTCGGTGAAGTTGCGATGGGCGAGTTGGAAGTGGAGGGAATCTATCCCTTGGCCTATTTGCGGATGCTGGCAGCAGCGCCGGTCGAGCGTGTGTTTGCTCGCACAGCCTCCCATTTCCATCAAGCGCATGCCGATAACGACGTGGATGACTTGGCAACCGTGACCTTGGAAATGGAGGGAGGTCTGGTGGGTTCACTTTGTCTGGGGCGGATTGGGGCTGCCAGCCACCCGGATATTGGAGAGATCAAATTGCATTTGCAAGGGACGCGTGGTGCGTGTGTGGTGAGCGAGGCTCGGCCCGAAATCTCGGTGTACTATCGTGGCCAGCCCCCGCAAGAATTTCGGCACCTGCGGGTCGCGGATGAGAACAATTTCCGGTTAGTCGAGGATTTTGTGGACGCCATCGAGACCGGTCGTGAGACCATCTTGAATGCCCAGGGGGGCCGGGATATTTGCGCGATCGTTGACGCTTGTCTGCGTTCCGCTCGATCGCATCGTGTGGAACCGGTTTTATAGCGATCCGCCGGTGCTTGGCCGTTGAGAGAAGCGGTTCTTGCTTGGATTTTTCCCCGTTTCGCTGCGCGGCAAATTGGGTTGTGCTTGGCGTGTCGGAAGAACGCCTTTGAAAACGTGGCGAGGGGCCCCTTCACCCGGCCTGCGGATCGTGTTAATTTTGCGCGGTTTTACCTGCGTTTGGCAGCCCCCTTTTTCCCTCCATCTACCAAGAAGGCCAGACTTCGTGCCCAGACGCGACGATATCAAACGGATTCTTATCATCGGCTCCGGTCCCATTGTGATTGGTCAAGCGTGCGAATTTGATTATTCGGGAACACAGGCTTGCAAAGCCCTACGTGAGGAGGGTTACGAAGTCATTTTGGTGAATTCCAATCCGGCTACCATCATGACCGATCCCAGTACGGCGGATCGCACCTATATCGAGCCGCTGACATGGCAGATGGTCGAAAAGGTGATTGCCAAAGAGAAGCCTGATGCGCTGCTGCCCACTTTGGGTGGTCAAACCGGCTTGAATGTGGCGATGGACTTGGCCGCCAACGGGGTGCTGGAAAAACACGGCGTCGAGATGATTGGTGCACGGGCCGACGTGATCGCTAAAGCAGAGGAACGCGATCAGTTCAAAACCGCGATGGAAAAGATCGGGTTGGATGTCTGTCGCGGCGAAACGGTCAGGACAATCGAACACGCGCGGGAAGTTTTGGAGAAAGTTGGTTTGCCCGCAGTCGTGCGCCCCAGCTTCACGCTCGGTGGCAGCGGTTCCGCGATTGCTTACAACCGCGATGATTTTGACGTGTTGGTACGGAACGGGCTGGATCAGTCTCCCGTGACCGAGGTCTTGATCGAAGAATCGATCATCGGCTGGAAAGAATACGAGATGGAGGTGATGCGCGACGTTGATGACAACGTGGTGATCATCTGCTCGATCGAGAACTTTGACCCGATGGGCGTTCACACGGGCGACTCGATTACCGTCGCGCCTGCCCAAACGCTGAGTGATAAAGAGTATCAACGGATGCGCGACGCGAGTCTGGCAGTGATTCGCGAGATTGGCGTGGAGACGGGTGGTTCGAACATCCAGTTTGCAACGGATCCTGAGACGGGCCGGATGATCGTCATCGAAATGAATCCACGGGTCAGTCGCAGTAGCGCTTTGGCGTCGAAAGCCACGGGATTCCCCATTGCAAAAATCGCGGCCAAGCTTGCCGTCGGCTACCGTTTGCACGAGTTACCTAACGATATTACCCGCGAAACCAAAGCGTGTTTTGAGCCGACGATTGATTACGTGGTCACCAAAATCCCTCGCTTTGCCTTTGAAAAATTCCCTGAGGCAGATGCGACATTGACCACGCAAATGAAGTCCGTAGGCGAGACGATGGCCATTGGCCGTAGTTTCAAGGAGTCATTCCAGAAAGCCCTGCGAGGTCTCGAAGTCGGTAGTTTTGGACTTGGATGCGACGGCAAAGACCTGTGGGGTACTGAACTGCAGCCGACGCATGACGAAATCTGTGCCAAATTGGCGACGCCCAATGATCAACGTGTCTGGTACCTGCGCTACGCTCTGAAAAGCGGTATGTCGTTCGACGAGGTTTACGAACTGACGCATATTGATCCATGGTTCCTCGATCAGTTGTCTCAGATCATTGAGGTCGAGGATGCGCTGCGGAGTGTGGGCTCGCTGGAAGCTGCTGATGCGGCCTTGTTGCGTCGAGCCAAACGTTACGGTTTCTCGGATCGGCAACTTGCCACCTTGTTGGATTCCAACGAAATCGCAGTTCGTGCGCGGCGAAAAGCGGAAGGGATTGTGGCGACATTCAAGTCCGTCGATACCTGTGCGGCTGAATTCGAAGCTTACACGCCCTATTACTACTCGACTTACGAAGATGAAGACGAAACGCCGGCCAAGGGCGCCGATACCAAACGCGTGATGATCTTGGGCGGTGGGCCGAACCGGATTGGTCAGGGAATCGAATTCGATTACTGCTGCTGCCACGCCAGTTTTGCACTGCGGGAGTTGGGAATTGAGTCGATTATGGTCAATTCCAATCCGGAAACGGTCAGTACCGATTACGACACCAGCGATCTCCTGTTCTTTGAACCACTGACGACCGAAGATGTGCTCAATATCGTCGATCGCGTTCAACCCGATGGCGTGATCGTTCAGTTCGGTGGGCAAACGCCCTTGAATCTTGCCCGAGCACTGCATTCAGCAGGCGTGCCGATCATTGGCACCAGTGTGGACACGATCGAAGCGGCGGAAGACCGGGAAAAATTCCAGCAATTGCTTGAAAAGCTGAATTTGAAGCAACCGGCCAACGGTATCGCCAGGACGATGAGCCAAGCGCGGAGTGAAGTTGCAAAAATCGGGTTCCCGGCGCTCGTACGCCCCAGCTTTGTGCTCGGTGGACGTGCCATGGAAATCTGCTACGACCGGACACAGTTCGACCGTTTTGTCGCTGAGGCATTTGTGGTGGCCGCTTATCATCGATAAGCTTTAATGCGGTAGTTTATCACAGTTAAATTGCTAACGCAGTCAGGCACCGTGTATGAAATCTAACAATGCGCTCATCGTCATCCTCGGCACCGTCACCCTGGATGCTG
>WLWG01003268.1_pt1 | contig 11238 bp, 12 predicted proteins | sample 6712871 | NCBI WGS metagenome assembly WLWG01 (sample SAMN12718693, study PRJNA515312) | sponge metagenome | isolation source: marine sponge | host: Mycale hentscheli | place: New Zealand: South Island, Marlborough, Capsize Point | collected 2003-05-01 | reverse complement strand
ACTGCCGGTGGTGGTGTCATGGTCAACGTCAACAACTACACCGATTCAGACGTATCGGTCAAGAAAAAGAAAAATGGTGAACTTGAACTTACAATCAGGGAAATAGCTCGTCAGCAAATTGCAGAGCAAACTCCCAAGCTAATTGCTACAAATCTCCGTAACGCCAACAGTCGCGAATCAAAAGCGCTGGGGCAATCGACTTATACGAGAAGGAAGCGTTAGGTGGTAAATGTCAAGAGTTTTGGTGATCGCGGACACGCATGCGCCCTGCATGCTCGATAGCTATCCGTTTTGGCTAAAGACGATTTACGAACAATGGTCTTGCGACCGAGTTGTTCATATCGGTGATTTGGTAGACTGGGCAAGTATCTCTTATCACCCCAAGGCTCCCAGCCTCAAAAACAGTGAGGTTGAATTTGAGCAGGCTATGGATCAGGTTCAGACGCTATACAAGCTATTTCCACGGGTTGACTGGCTTATCGGCAATCATGACGCTCTAAGCGAACGACAAGCGTTAGATTGCGGTTTGCCGACATTGGTTCTCAAAGACTACGCAAAACTGTGGAAAGTCGATAAATGGACTGTGCATCCTCGATTCGCTGATTTAATGATTGATGGTATAATCTACCGTCATGGGGACAAAGGTCGCGGAGGGGCGATGCCAGCGTTCTCAAACGCTCAGTCAGAGTTTGCCAAAGGTCTTGTTCAGGGTCACTGGCATGCTTCTGCTGGTGTTATGTATGGAGCTAACAAAAACAGGCGATACTTCGGACTCCAGGTAGGTTGTGGAATTAACATTTCCAAAAGCGCAATGGATTATGGAAAAAAATTCAGCAAACGTCCTGTCTTGGGTTGTGGTATTGTAATCGACGGTAAGTTTCCTTTGTTTGAGCCAATGGAATTGTAAAATGTCACTGTCAACATTTAAAATTAATCCTGAGAGTGCTTCTTATGCTGTTGCAGATGGCATGAGCTTTGTCGGGGTTCAGCTTGACGGTGGTCAAAGCAGATTTCGTAAAGACAAGATCGGAAGTGCCAGAGTCGTTGACGTGCGATGGACTTTTGACCGGAACGAATATCTTTACTTTACTTCTTTCTACAACACGACAATTGACGAAGGTTCTTTGTCTTTTAAGATTTACTTAATCTTAGACAATCCGATTCCAGTTTTGCATCAAGTTCATTTCATTCAAGATAGTAAAAAGCTATCTAGTCAAACGGGACATTCTTACCAGGTTACAGGTCAGCTTGAAGCAATACCAGTTCCAATTGACGATGCCTTAAATGCTGCAAGAGTTGCGGCATACGAAGCTGATCCAAACACAGACCTTTCTGGAATAACAGTTCCTTCTGATTCGCCACCGCAATCTGTGGGGAGCATTGCCGGTCAAAGTAACATCCAATCAGACATTGTTAGCTTTGCTACATCGAGTTATTTCAGCGATCCTGATTCCGCAGGGATAGTTTATTCGGCAACCAATCTTCCTGCTGGACTAACTATCAATTCAAGCACAGGGTTAATCTCTGGGACGATTACGCAAACTCCAACATCGCTATTCGCAACTGTAATTGCAACCGGTCCAACTGGTTTTGCAACTCAAGAATTTACATGGTCAGTTCAAGTCAATAACGCACCACCTCCATAATGACTAGAGATTACGCAAAATTCTTTTTAAACTCAAAGTCATCAATCGTATTGGTTGAGTGCATTGAGATTTCGCATCCTAATTTTTCTCAGACTCATCGAGTTGTCAGAAATATTACTGCCGGAGTCACAGTCACTCACGAAGATTCGATTGCTTACACTTACGTTTATTACCCACTGAAGATAACTAAAAACGGAAGCATCGGTGATCTTGATTACGGTTTGCAAATTGAGTTTGGCGATCTTGGTGGCAACTTACAACTTGAGTTAGATTTGGTTGCGGCAAACAACGGGTTTGATACTAAACCTGTTTGCAAGATGCGTGGGTATCGATCCGACGACTTGTCTAAAGCAATCCACGGTCCGCTTACTCTTGAAGTCAACGAACTGGCATTTAACAAGGACGGCGCACAGTTTGATGCTGTAGCACCTTATCAAAACCAGAGTTCAACTGGCAGACTTTACACTTTGAACCAATTTCCGATGCTTAGAGGGTTCTTGTAATGTCAGGTGAGAAAGAACTTGATGATTTCCATTTTAAAAAATACGACCGATTGAATTACAATTGCTCGCATTTTGTCCGTGATCTTTGGATGTTTTTGGAAGGTCAAGACATCTGTGATATGGTATCTGCCTGGAACTCAAACAGTCTTTCCGATGCAATGTCGAGTCGGAAAGGGTTGTGGAAATTAGAGCATCCAGTGCAACCTTGCATAGCTTTGTTTGCCAGAAAAGGCGATCCACCTCATGTCGGAGTGTTCATGCAAGGCATGATTTTTCACATGACCGAAACGGGTCCAGAACTTCAAAACTTGTCGTATGTTTTATCAACTTTTGAAAGCGTGAAGTATTACCTATGCAACACAAAGTACAACTCACAGTAATACCAAATGTTTTAGATCAAAACGAAAATGTTCACATTCCAACTGACAATGTGATCGATTCGCTTTACGATTATTTCGAAGGTCAATTCCCTGACAACTCTCGACTTTACCATGAGAGCGTTTCATCAAAAACTGACGTAACGCCAGTCTCTGGTGATATTGTCAATTCGATGGAACAACTTCGAGAATTAGAAGGTGACATTTTCTGTGTCGTTTACCCACAGTTCTTCCTGTTCGGTTTGACGGGCGTATTTGGGTCGCTGCTTAAAGTTCTTCTATTAGGACTGCTCAGTTACCTTTTGCGTCCAAAACCTCCTGTCGAGCGAAACACAGGCGATCAGTCACCTAATAATGGCCTTTCTGAACGAATAAACAAGGCTAGGCCGAATGAAAGGGTTCCTGACATTTACGGCGAGGTTCGATCAGTCCCTGATCTTATTGCCAAACCTTTCTTTAGGTTTGAGGCCAACCAAGAAGTTGAATACAGTTACATGTGTGTTGGTCGTGGCGAGTTTAGGATTCAGGATATAAAAGACGACCAGACTCCCATTGAGGACATTGCTGCGGTTTCGGTCGAAGTCTACGGTCCATACGAATCACCAAATAAACCTAGCAAGACAATCCAGCAATCGATTGGACGGGCAATTGATGAACGGGTATGGAGTGCAGTCAAGTCAAACGCTGTCAACGGTCAAATTTTGCGTGCGCCTGACGCAACTTTAATTGAAGGTAATGAAGATATTGCTTTTAACGGCCCAGATCAAATTGTCACAAACAACCAAGACATTAACTTTGAAAGTTTTTTTGCCGTTGGTGATAAAATAACGATTGCCAATTCTCAAACTGGTTTGAATACAGGGGAGGGTTCTAAAAACTTAAACGGAGTTTACGAAATATTTCAAGTTTTTAATAACAACATTGTTTTAATTAATCCTGGATTAATCAACAGTGAGTGGAATGGAAATTTTAACACTGATTATTCAAATGCAAACCTAAGTTCGGATACTGAAAAATGGGTCGGTCCGTTTACTGTTAAAAGCCCTTGGATAGTTCTTGCAAATTACATTGCCGTAAACGGAATGTATAAGGACGATGGCGAAGAACAGAATGCCATTACAGTTGAGATCGAAACTGAAATGAAGCAAGTAAATTCCGAAGGTCAAGAAATTCTTGGAACTAAACAAACAACCAGAAGGTTTATTGAAGGTTCTGACGTTCTGCAAAACTCTCGATCCGAGTCTTCTTTCTATACATTAACCGGAAACACAAGTGTAGAAAACGCTAAAGATAAGTTGTGGGAAGTACGTGCAAGAAGGATTACCCCAACCTTTGACGAAAAAGACACAAGGTTTGTTGATGAAGTTCAATGGCGTGATCTCTACGGCCTTGAGTACGTCGATAAGGAAAGTTTTGGTGATGTGACAACCATAATGGTCAGGACTCCAGCAACCGCAGGTGCTTTGGCAGTTAAGCAAAGAAAATTAAACTGTTTAGCTTGGCGAAAAATACCATCTCGCATCGATGGAACCAACACTTTTACAAATGAAAATCAAACAAATAGTGACGCAACTTTAATTATACGTCACATTGCTCTTGATCCAACTCTTGGAAACATGCAAGAAAGCGACCTTGATTACGACAGTATGTTCACTGCCTCAAGTCTTAACCGAACATACTTTGGAACTCCACAGTGCGTTTTCTTCGGTCATACATTTGACAACAAGGATTTGTCTGCTGAAGAAATGATTGTGGCAGTGGCAAATGCAATGTTTTCAACACCATATCGGCAAGGTAGTCAGCTAAAGCTAAATTTTGAACAAAAGACTGATCTTTCAAAATTACTTTTTAATCATCGAAACAAGATTCCTGGTTCTGAAGTTAGAAACGTCAGGTTTGGTGCAAGCGACAATCATGATGGAGTTGAGTTTGACTGGACTGACACAACTGACGGGGCAACAGAGACTTACCAGATTCCCTACGATGGTTCGGCAAGCAATCCTAAGAAGATTGAGATTGTGGGCATTACAAACGAAATACAAGCTCACATGCACGCTTGGAGAGAATGGCAAAAGATTCAATATCAGAATGTCGCAGTTGAGTTTGATTCTACTGCGGAAGCAGCAATATTAACTTTGAATGACAGAATCTTGATTGCCGACAACACTCGGCCTGACACAAACGATGGAAACATTGTTTCACAAAATGCTGTGACTCTTGAACTGTCGCAACCATTTGTTCCTGAATCTGGCGAAGACTATACAATTTTCATTCAGCATTTTGATGGCAGCGTCGAAAGTTTAGACATTGGCGCAGTAAACGATTCGACTCATGTCACTGTCGGATCGCCACCGAGGTTGCCTTTGGTTCTCGATGCGGATCGGTATGCTAGAACAACTTATCAAATCATCAAAAACTCTCGCGTAAGACCAAGTGCATTTCTTGTTAAAGAGATCGATCCGAAAGACAGTTACGTTGTTTCGATGCAAGCAACCAATTATGACAACAGGTTTTATGATCATGACACAGACTTTTTGACTGGATTCTTTGACGACATATCAGAAGATACATTGATCTTTATTGAAAACTGGGAAGATATAGATTGTCCTTCTGGTCAATGGAGGCTTTATCAAGACCCAGGTGGATTCGACTCAACAGTTCCATTTGAGATACAAAACAACATTGTTGGCATTGGTCCGGCAGCGCAGGGAGTTAAGCACGGCGAGCTTGACGGTACTAATGAAATCTGGGTTGATTTGACGACAAACCCTGCCAACACTTACACGTTAAGCCTGTTTTATTCTCCACGACCTGCTGTAAGCCAACTCGACAACCAAATAGACATTTATTGGGGTACGACTTTAATCCATACGATGGCAACTGACGGAACTAACAACACAGAGACTGTTTGGGAAACAATAGAGCTAAATCTTGGTGCTGGGTTAGGCGATACCTCAAGACTTAAATTTAAATCGATTCAAGGAGATGGTGTAGGTGGTTTGCTTGACGACATAAAGGTCACTCAAATCGGATTGAAACCGACTTACTTGCGATCAAATGGTGATAGGATATTCCAACCTGACGGAGTTAGCATTTATCGTCAACCGGCTTAGTTTTTTCAAGAATGATGCGTTCGTTTAAACTGTCAGTTCGAGAACTCCATTTCATCGGGTAGTTTCTATCAATCCCGATGACAAGATATAGTTCCTCGTATTTGACTTTACGAAATTCAATTGCTTCGTAACCTTCGGGAACGCCGCCAACTATTTTCATTTTAAAAACCTGCGACTAATGTTACTTTGCCATTGCTGGATAATGTTCTCATAGCCGTTGCAGGTCAACCCTTCTGGATTAAGTGAGGTGTCAACACTCAGTAGGGTTCGTTACTCATTTCCCATTGATGATGAAAGTTTTCGATGAACAATGTGGTCAACACTTTCAAATTCGACTGGCTTTGCTTGCCAATCACTTCTGAGGTTTCTTCTTTTATCGTGCTTTGACCACCTAGACTGAATTTCCTTGCAAGCCTCTTTTATTTGCTGTGGTGTCGGTTCATAGACTTCTTTGTTGTAATCGTTGTTGTCTTCAAGAAAATCAAACTCATGACCATATTTTTTTAATGCGTATGCTGCGGATTTAATCGAACTTCGAGACTTGCCAAGTTTCTTAGCGACCTTATCTATCGAACGAAATTTTTTTAATGCGTAGATCAGGTTTTGTTTGTCTTCTCTTAGCTTTTTTTGCCGAGGGGTTTCCATTTAAAACAATCCTAACTGAAATTCAACTTTTCTTCCGTAACCTAAATCTTTCAATATTCCAAAACATCGTTCGTGATACCACTCATAATTAATGTCATCTGGAAACTTCCCAAAATTCATTACTGGGCATCCACCATCGCTATTTGGAACCTTGTTTCCATTTTTAGCATATTCAATTATTCCAAACTCGCCCTCCTGGATGTACCAGCGAACAACTTTACCAAGATATTTCCCGTTCTTGATTGCGCCGCCATTAACCTTACGAACCGAAACAAATTTGCGAATATCCTGGCAAGTTCGTATTGTCTTTTCAATCGAAGTTCCATCGCGCAAAAACAGCATTACCGCTTCGTTGCAGATCGTAAATTCTGGGTTTTTCATTAATCCTTCGCGATCCTTGTTTTTCATTGAAAGATCGCAAACATAACTGCCTTTGGCTTTAAAATCACCGTCACTTCCAACCGCAATGTAATTATTAACATCTCTGGAGTAGATAGCTTTGTAGACGGTTTCTTCGGTCGTAAATTGCGTAATCTTTTCCCAAAGAGTAACTTCTTCTTTCAAATCCGACTGCCTGTGAATCGGACATTTGACAACGATCCCGTCAGTATTTGCTGAAACAACGGAGATGCCTCTATTTTCGATCATTTCAATTAAAAGCAGCAAAGATAGCTGACCAGTTAAAGTGACCTGTAAGAGCAACTGGGGAGCGTACAGGCATGAATATTCGCTACCCAACTTGCCAAATGCTCCATTGATAGTAATTTTCAAGCTATCGGCAGTGCTTTTGGCGATTTTTCCTGGCGTTGCTTTCGCCTTTAGTCTTTTGTCTACGATTGATTGATAAACGTCCAGGAACTCTTTGCCGATGTGATCAGGGTACAACCTTTGATTCAAAATAATCTGTGGGTAATAAGATGCTACATCTCGGTCAATCAGAATGTATTGATCATTGGAAACAAAACACTGCTTCTTCTCTGTTGAATGCAAACCTCCAATGCCCATGTTGTAAACCGAGTTTCCGATCTGGATTTTAGCCTTTCGAATTGCGTCAGGCATTTTCGGCCTTCCACCTTCGTCGAGATTAAATTCAGCATTTTTTACAAGTTTGACAATTGATTTAAGAGACTCTGTTTTTGGCTTAATGTAATCAGGTACTTTGTATTTTAGAATTGCAGTCCGATCTTTTTTAGGTCGTGAAATCCTTTTACATTTCCGACTTTCTATTTCATTTTTTAAAACCGATTCCGCAATCTGAGCGTCTGACTTCGAACGTAAGTCAAGTTCATAATCTAAACCCATTTGCTCTCGTAGATTAATCGATTGCTCAAGACGAGAATAAAGGTAAGCAGTTACCTCTAAATCATTTTTGCAATAACTTCTAATTTCTGCTGCCTGGTCCTCGGTCAAATCTGAATTGGGATCAAAAGGTAAGTCTTGGAGTTTTTCTAAGTGCATCCTTCCGGCGTAATGTTTCAATCCGATCATAACACCAGGAGCAACCTCTTGAATGTCAACGTGATTGCAAAATCCAACTTTAAACTTCCATTTTTTCTCAGCTTTGCCAATATGAAAATCTTCCTCGATTAATTCATCGCTAAGGGTTTTTAGCTCATTTGTATACAAGCCAGACCGAGCAGCAAACAACATTGGAATGTCGTAATTCCGACTGTTAAAGCCAACAATTAAAAAGTTGTTTAGAATCCAGTCTAAATTTGCAAGATTGATTTCTGAACCAGGACTCCTTTCAAATGAAATTGTTTTGCCAGTTTCATAACACATGAAATCAGCGAGAAAAAAATTTGAGTAACACTCAATGTCAAACATGAATGTACGCTTTTTCTCAAACAGTTCTTCATGACTTAAAGTGTTATTTTGTTTTCCCATCGAGACTCCTGACTTCAGTTAAATGGCAACAATCGCATTCACGATATTGAATCATTTTTTCCCAATCTGTTTCCCAAAAACCCCAGTCATGACCATCCGAGCCAGAATCGGAATATCGACAACGAGTTTTTTGGAAATTTACAAAATGAATTGCAAACGCAATAAACAAAACAACACATACAGAAATTGAAATGTAATAAAGCATCAATCTCTCCCTTCGGCGTGAACCTTAGAACTTGTAATTGCACAGGCGTGATCTGGAGGAATGCCCATGCCGACTAAATGATTATAGAAATTGCCTACATTTTCAGCGTACTCTTTAAGTTCCGCTTCCATCTGGCATTTGTGATGTAGCCATTTTTCATTTTCCCTTTTGCGTTCTTCTTCTTCTTCGCTCAAAACATATACTCCATTATTTCAGGGTAACCCTTGCTTGGTATTTTAACTTTAATCTTTGCTGCCCTACGACATTGATCAAACATCTCTGCTGCTTTATCAACAGAGTCAGGTATTTCATCGCCATGATGCTGTCTCCACCATTCATGAGCTTTGTGGCGAGCTAAACCTTTATGCTCAAAACAAAGCCACACAGGGAATCCTCGCATCTCTGGAGTAAAGTAAGTCACTTTAAGAGAAGGGATTGTTTTCTTGCGATGTATTTGATGGGTCACATGTTCGACAGGAAACAAGTGCATGTCCGGTTCATCACGCTTAATGACAATTTCTTCGCTGGCTTTTGATTTAATCTTGACCCGAAATACAAATTCAAATCCACAAATATCGCAAAACTTCGCAGTAGTATGATTGTAACCGCCGCACTCTGGACAAAGTTTTACCGGAACTTCGCCAGTCCCTTTGCCTTTCTTCTTTGGAACTCTCGGATCGTTAATCGGTCCAAGCCTGGCAGTGTTGCCAGCAAAGTCTAGGATCAGGCAATTCTCTTTCCCACCAGCGACCATCGCCTGTTTGCGTTCCTCTTTGTCTCGCAATTGATCAAAAGACCAGTCGGGATGGTAGTAAGGTCGAGTGCCTCTCCCATACTTTTGGATATGCAAAACGACCGATGTTGTTGGTCGCAAATCGACGATGCAATCAACCTGCGGGTGGTCAAACCCAGTGGTTAAAATGCCATAACTGACAACTGCTCGATAAACTCCGTTTTGAAACAAAGCCAATCGCCGATCTCTTTCGTCGTCGTCCATTTTGCTGTGGACAACCGTTGACGGAACTCCCATATCGTTGAGCATCGTATTGATATGCTCACAGTTATCGACACCTGCGCCAAAAACCATCCACGATTTGCGATCCTTTGCAACGTCACAAGCCTCAGTCAGTGACTCTCTAATGACCGAATCTTTATCTACAGCAAGTTGTAGGTCTTTTTGATTAAAGTCGTTTGCCAGTTGCCTTACGTCTGTCACATCAATGATGTTTTGAGTCATTGGCGTAATCAGATTCGACAAATAGTAATCGTCAATGAAACTGACAAATTCTTCCATCGAGGTTTTGTCATAACAAACGTCCGTAAACATTGAGTCATCGCCATCGGTAAGCATGCCTTGTCCCATTCGGAAAAGAGTCGCCGACAACCCAATGACTTTCATATTAGGATTAATCTGCCTTAAACCCAAAATTAACTTTTGGTACATCGTGTTGTCATTTGGTGCAAGCAAATGAGCTTCGTCAATAAACATTAAATCAACATGACCGAGTTGCTGATACTTTTTGTAAACCGATGCAACACCTGCATAAACAATTGGAGCGTATGGTTCCCATCGACTTAGGCCCGATGAACAAACTCCGATTGGAGCAGTAGGCCAAATTCTTTTTAATGCTCGCTCATTTTGCGAAATTAACTCTTTAACATGAGTGCAAAGAAGAAATTTACTGTTTGGAAACTGGCTAAAAGCCTGGCTCATAAACATTGGTGGAATTACACTTTTACCAGTGCCTGTAGGCAAACCAATTAAAGGATTTCCAGTCTTTGCATTAAAATAATCAAAGAGAGAAACAACAGCTTCGGATTGATAAGGTCGTGGAATAAACATTAAATGCCCTCGTGTAGTTCGCAACCTAATTTTACCACATCTTTGGGTATTACCTGGTCGGCTAATTTACATTTCCACTGTCCGTTTTCGACTGGCTTTGAATGCTTACAAGATCGGCAATTTATATCGACCTGATCTTCGTAATGGCAAATGTCTTTGTAATCGCACCATTTGCAGACAAAATGACTTGCCGACATTGCAATTTTCGGTAGAGGTTCTTCCGCGTTAATTATTGCTTCAGCTTTCATCTCCATCGTCTCAGCCAATGCCCAGTCCAATTTAAGGAACTCGATATAAATCTCATCTGTGTTTTTATTGACGCAAATGTAAAGTCCGTAGTTAATGCTTTTGTCTTTGCCATATACGCACATCTGCGACCAATGAAGCGGTTTATCTGATCGAACCCCTTCTTTCTTTAAACGTCGAAATTGGGTGTCACCAGCAGTTTTAAATTCATACAGAATTTCATCTGACATCCCAAATATTTCTGGGAGGAATCCAATTGCGTCCATTGATCCACCAAAATGACCGTTGCATTTTAATTTAGCTCGATGTTGATCTTGACCTTCTGGAACTGGCAAAAAACGGTGACCAGATTTTTCCAACAGCTTAATAATAGATGGTTCTTCTCTATGACCTCGGTCAAACAATCGAAGGACTTGGCCTTGCGTGCGAGTCTTAGAGCTAAAGTCCGATTTCTTTGCCCATCGAAACGAATAATATAGTTTGCGACTGCAAGAGTCGCCAATCAAACTTGCGCCTAAATGATCTCTATGACCATCTTCAAATAATTCGACCGAAGCATCTTCAATCTGTGCATCAATAGTATCAACAAGCAAATCCACATCATTTTTGTTGTTAGGATCAAACTTCATTTTATCTCCAAAAAAAGCTAGGCAGATTTTACCCTGCCTAGCGTTACAGTTTTAAAAAATTAACTACTGCGGTGGTCTAGCCCACCCAGGAGTTGCCGAACCAGCATTTTTGTCACCACCGGAGTTTGACTCAATTGAGTTTTG
>WLWG01003266.1_pt1 | contig 11245 bp, 6 predicted proteins | sample 6712871 | NCBI WGS metagenome assembly WLWG01 (sample SAMN12718693, study PRJNA515312) | sponge metagenome | isolation source: marine sponge | host: Mycale hentscheli | place: New Zealand: South Island, Marlborough, Capsize Point | collected 2003-05-01 | reverse complement strand
AAACTGTTAACCTTGCAACAATATCAAGCGATGCAAGATTCGGTATATTATCAAAATCAGGGGCTGATGCTAAAAAAATGTTTACCGATAAGGTAGTACCGATATCAATTAACTACCCTTTCTTTTTTAAACCAATACAGGACGGTATGGATCGTCCTAAAACAGAGCTTGCCTACAGGGTACCGGCTTCAAAGCTAACTCGTAGAAAGCTAGATCAAGGTGAAACACCTGACGAAGTTGTGGGGCTTGATACTACTATTGACTGGAAAAATACAGGTGATAACAGCTATGATGGTGAAAAACTAAAGCTGCTTGTGCACGACGAATCAGGTAAATGGGAAAGACCTGATAACATACTGAACAACTGGAGGGTTACAAAAACTACCCTTAGATTAGGTAGCAGAGTTGTAGGTAAGTGTATGATGGGTTCAACAAGTAACTCTCTTGACAAAGGTGGAGGTAATTTTAAAAAATTGTACTATGCATCAGATGCTACCAAAAGAAACCGCAACGGACAAACTAGCTCAGGATTATATTCTTTGTTCATACCTATGGAATGGAACTACGAAGGATTCATTGATACTTATGGACACCCTGTCTTTGATACGCCGGCAAAACCGATTGAAGGATCAGATGGGTTACAAGTTGAAGTAGGAGTTATAAACCACTGGGAAAACGAAGTTGATGGTTTAAAAGGTGATCAGGATAGTTTAAACGAATATTATCGTCAGTTTCCACGAACAGAGCAGCATGCTTTTAGAGATGAAACAAAACAATCTTTATTTAATCTAACTAAGATATACGAGCAGATAGATTATAATGAAGAATCTGATAACTCTAAATTAGTAACAAGAGGAAATTTTATGTGGAGCGAAGGTGTTAAAGATACTATAGTAAACTTTATACCTAGTACTAATGGAAGGTTTTTAGTTTCATGGGTACCACCTGCAGAATTACAAAATCGTGTAATAATAAAAAATGGAGTTAAACACCCTGGTAATGAACATTGCGGTGCTTTTGGTTGTGACTCTTATGATATATCAGGAACAGTAGACAACAGAGGTTCTAAAGGTGCTTTGCACGGTCTTACTAAGTTTAGTATGGAAAACGTTCCGGTTAATATGTTTTTCTTAGAATATATATCAAGACCTCCAACGGCTGAGATATTCTTTGAAGATGTACTTATGGCATTACACTTTTACGGTATGCCAATACTCGCAGAGAATAATAAACCTCGGCTTTTGTATTATTTAAAACGTAGAGGTTATAGAGCTTTCTCGATGAACAGACCGGATAAATTAAAACTGTCTGTAGCAGAAAGAGAGATAGGTGGAATACCTAACTCATCAGAAGATATTAAACAAGCTCACGCTGCTGCTATTGAATCTTATATAGAAGATCATGTTGGGCTTAAAGAAACTATGTACGGTAACATGTACTTTCAAGAAACGTTAGAAGACTGGTCTAAGTTTAATATAAACAATAGAACTAAGCACGATGCTTCTATTAGCTCAGGCTTAGCAATAATGGCTTGCAATAAAAATAGGTATACACCTGTAAACGTAGTTAAAAAAAATGTTGTTCCTTTGGGCTTCAAGAAGTTTGATAACCAAGGTAGTATTTCAAAAATAATAAAATAGATGATTTATACTAATTCTAGTAGCACTTTTCCAAGTCAGGTAGTACCAGACGCAGAGAAAAAGACTTATGAATATGGTTTAGCCGTAGCAAAAGCTGTGGAAGACGAATGGTTTAGAGGAGACAGAGGAACTTTAAATGGTGGTAGGTTTGGAACAAACTGGGCTAGGTTTAATGATTTAAAACTTTACGCTAGAGGAGAACAGAGTGTAGCAAAATACAAAGACGAATTATCTACTAATGGTGATTTATCTTACTTAAATCTAGACTGGAAGCCAGTAGCTGTATTATCTAAATTTGTAGATATTGTAGTTAATGGTATGACAGATAAAGGTTATGAAATAAAATCTTTTGCTACAGACCCATATTCTATTTCTCAAAGAACAGATCATGCGAGCGATCTTTCTGAAGACGCTTTTGCCGCTGATCTCATAGCTAATGCAGAGCAATCGTTTGGTATTGATTTAAAAAGAACTAACGTACCCGCGGAGCAATTACCTAAAAGCAAAGAAGAATTAGAACTTCACATGCAACTTACTTATAAGCAAGCTATAGAAATAGCTGAAGAAGAAGTTATTAGTAACGTATTTAATTATAATAGATATGATGAAACTAAAAAACGATTAGCTTATGATTTAACGGTATTAGGTATTAGCTGTGTTAAAACTAATTTTAATTTAGCAAACGGCGTTACTCTTGATTATGTAGATCCAGCTAATTTAGTTTATTCTTATACTGATGATCCTAATTTTGAAGACATATACTACGTAGGTGAAGTTAAAAGTTTATCTCTTGAAGAAATTAAAAAACAATTTCCTTACTTAACCCAATCAGAGTTAGAAGAAATACAAGAATATTCAGGCAATAATAATTATAGAAATAATTTTTATAATTATGATTACGACAGAAACTTAATACAAGTATTATATTTTGAATACAAAACTTATCAAAATCAAGTATTCAAAATAAAACAAACAGATCAAGGTCTTGAAAAAGCTCTTGAAAAAGATGATTCATTTGATCCGCCTGAAACTGACAACTTTAATAAGGTACATAGAGCTATAGAAGTTTTATACAGTGGCGCTAAAATTCTTGGTCACGAAAAAATGCTTAAATGGGAACTAGCTAAAAATATGACTAGACCTTATAGCGATCAAACTAAAGTTGAAATGAATTATGCTATATCTGCTCCTCGTATGTATAAAGGCAGGATAGAATCATTAGTAAGTAAGTGTATTGGTTTTGCTGATATGATACAGCTTACGCATTTGAAAATACAACAAGTACTGTCGCGTATGGTACCCGACGGTGTTTATGTTGACGTAGACGGGTTAGCTGAGGTTGATCTTGGTAATGGTACTAATTACAACCCTGCCGAGGCTTTAAATATGTATTTCCAAACTGGTAGTATTGTTGGTAGAAGTTTAACGCAAGATGGTGATCCTAATAGAGGTAAAGTACCAATACAAGAGTTGCAAACATCGTCTGGAATAAGCAAAATACAAGCGCTTATACAAACATATCAGTATTACTTACAAATGATTAGAGACGTAACCGGACTTAACGAAGCTAGAGACGGTAGTCAACCGGCTAAAGATTCATTAGTTGGTTTACAAAAACTAGCAGCAGCTGCATCAAATACAGCTACTAAACATATATTGCAATCTTTAATGTATTTAACAGTTCGTTCAGCTGAAAATATTAGTTTGCGCATAGCAGATATGCTTAATTTCCCGCTTACTAAAAATGCTTTAATGAATAGCATTAGTACTTTCAATGTAAATACACTGCAACAAATAGAAAAATTAAATCTGCATGAGTTTGGTATATTCTTAGAAATGGAACCAGATGAAGAAGACAAAGCAGGGTTAGAGCGCAATATACAAATAGCTTTGCAAAATGGAGGTATTGATTTAGAAGACGCTATAGATATTAGACAAATATCTAATATTAAGTTAGCAAATCAAATGCTAAAAATAAAGAGAAAACAAAAACAAGAGCGTGATCAACAAATTGCTCAAGCTAATATACAAGCGCAAGCACAAGCAAATGCTGCTTCTTCAGAAAGAGCTGCGCTAGCTGAAACACAAAAACAACAAGCTTTAGCCGAAACAGAATTACAAATAGAACAAGGTAAGTCTCAGTTTAAAATTCAGCAAATGCAAACTGAAGCTGAAATTAAAAAGCAATTAATGGCAGAGAAGTTTAATTATGATATGCAATTAGCTAAATTAGATGTTGAAGCTCAAAAGCAAAAAGAAAAAGATATAGAAGATCGTAAAGACGAGCGAGCTAGAATTATAGGCACGCAGCAATCAGAAATGATTTCACAACGTCAAAACGATGAACTACCTAAAAACTTTGAGTCATCTGGATTTGACTCACTAGGAGGATTTGGACTTGAACAGTTTGAACCTCGTTGAAAATAAAATCCTTTAATTTTATATTATTATATTATGTCAGAAGAAATAAAACAAGAAGGAGAGTTTAAAATAAAAACTCCTTCTAAGCCTAAAAATTTAGGTGATAATACAGGTGAACCTATTAAAGTAAATATTAAAGAACCTTTAATAGATATTGAACCAGATGTTAAAAAAGTAGTAATCAAAAAAGAAGATACTGATGCCGTTCAAACACAAGAGACAAATGATAGCGATGCTATTGTCGAAGAGTCCAAAGACAGTGGCAACAGCGAAGAAGTGGTTGAAGAAGTACGGACCTCCGACGAAGAAGTAGCATCTCCTTTAACTGTTATTGAAGATACTGAAGAAGAGGAAAAACAACCTGAAGCAACTAAAGAAGTAGAGCAAGCTGTACAAGAGCAAAGAGTTCTACCTGAAAATATTGAAAAACTAGTTTCTTTTATGGAAGAGACTGGTGGAACTGTAGAAGACTATGTTAGGCTTAATGCAGATTATACCAATGTTGATAGTAATACTTTAATTAGAGAATATTATAAACAAACTAAACCACATTTAGATTCAGAAGATGTAAGTCTTTTATTAGAAGACTTTGATTATGATGAAGATATAGATGAACCAAAAGACATACGCAAAAAGAAAATTGCGTTTAAAGAGGAGGTTGCGAAAGCAAAAAACTTTCTTGAAGGTTTAAAGAGTAAATACTACGACGAGATCAAGTTGAGACCGGGCGTAACTCAAGACCAACAGAAGGCTACAGACTTTTTCAACCGATACAACGAAGAGCAAGAAGCTGTGCAAGCAAAGCATAAGGACTTTATAAGCCGTACTAAAAATTTATTAAATAATGATTTCGAAGGTTTCGATTTTAAAGTTAGTGATAAAAAATTTAGGTATGGTATTAAAAATCCAACACAGGTAGCTGAAAATCAATCTGATATTACAAATTTCATTAAGACGTTCTTAAATGATAAAAATGAAATAACAGATACTAAAGGTTATCATAAAGCTTTATACGCAGCGCGAAATGCTGATACTATAGCACAACATTTTTATGAGCAAGGCAAGGCCGACGCTGTTAAAGATGTTATGGCTAAATCTAAAAACATAAGTAATGAACCTAGGCAAACTGCCTCTGGTGATGTATTTGTTAATGGGTTAAAGGTAAAAGCGATTAGCGGTCTTGATTCTTCAAAATTAAAAATCAAAACTAAAAAATTTAACTAACTAAATAATAAATTATGAGTTTAACTCCACAATTTGGTAAATTAATACCAACTGCAACGCAGGAAGTATTAAATAGTAACTACCTACAATTTGACAGTACTGCAGGTGGTGCATTTGATGCAAATGCTACTGACACATTTGCTCAGCAGTATTTACCTGAAATTTACGAACAAGAAGTAGAGCGCTACGGTAATCGTACACTTTCTGGATTCTTGCGTATGGTTGGCGCTGAAATGCCAATGACATCTGATCAAGTAATTTGGTCTGAACAAACAAGATTACATATCGCATATGAAAACTGTGATTTACCAGCCGCAACTACTATTGATGTAAACCCAGGAGCTGCAGCTGATATTACAAATGTAGTATCTTTTAACGATACCGTTGCTGTTTTACAACCTAGTACAGGTTTAGAAGCAAAAGGTCTTGTTACTGGTATTGCAGGTTCTGTGCTTACTGTAACTTTATTTGCTACTGGTACAACTTTACAAGGTGTATTTGGTGCTGCCGCTGCTGACCTTAAGCTTTTTGTATATGGTTCTTCTTATGAAAAAGGAACTAAATTAACTGAAGCTACAGGTAAAGACGCTGCTAGAGTTTCAGTCAATCCTTCATTAAAGCAATTTTCTAACTCACCAGTTATTATCCGTAACCAATACATAGTATCTGGTTCTGATATGGCTCAAATCGGTTGGGTTGAAGTATCTAGCGAAGATGGTACTTCTGGATATCTATGGTATTTAAAAGCTGAATCTGAAACTCGTTTACGTTTCGAAGATTACTTAGAAATGGCTTTGGTAGAAGGTGAATTAAACACTGTTGCTGGTACAAAAGGTACATTACCAGGAACGCAAGGTCTTTTTGCCGCAATCGAAGAGCGTGGTAATGTAGAAGTAGGATTTACTGCTGCTGCTGGTCTTGATGAGTTTGACGCTATTCTTAAAAACCTAGACACTCAAGGTGCTATTGAAGAAAACATGTTGTTCTTACAACGTCAGACTTCTTTAGACTTTGACGATATGCTAGCTTCTATTTCTGGTGGTTTTGCCGGGGGTACTGCGTTTGGTCTTTTTGAAAACTCTGAAGAAATGGCATTGAACTTAGGATTCTCTGGATTCCGTAGAGGTTCTTACGATTTCTATAAGACTGATTGGAAGTATCTAAATGACGCTTCTACTCGTGGCGCTATTAGTGGTATCAACTCTATCGAAGGTGTATTAATTCCTGCTGGAACTTCTACAGTATATGATCAAGTATTAGGATCTAACATCCGTCGTCCATTCTTGCACGTACGATATAGAGCATCACAAAGTGATGACCGTCGTATGAAGTCTTGGTTGACTGGTTCTGCTGGTGGTGCATTTACTTCAACTCTTGATGCAATGGAAGTAAACTTCCTATCTGAAAGATGTTTAGTAACTCAAGCTGCTAACAACTTTGTATTATTCAAAGGAGTGTAATCACTCGTTAATATCTAGGGCTGCTTAATTGTGGCCCTAAGATATTATTTTTTTAACTATTTAATTTTATTATATCATGGCTAAAGAAGCTAAAGCAGTAGAAACAACTGAGGTTGCACCTCAAAAAACAGTTAAGGCTAAAACTGTAGAACAAAAGCCAAGCAAACCTGAATGGGAAATTAAAGATAGAGTTTATTATTTAACAGGAGATAAATCTCCTTTAACACTTAAAATCCCAGGAAGACATACTAGAAAACACGCGTTACTATATTTTGACAATGCAACAGGTAAGCAAAGAGAAATTAGATACGCAACAAATCAAGATTCACCACTTGTTGATGAGCAAAAAGGTGAAGTAACTTTAGGTCACATTATGTTTAGGGAAGGTGCGCTAAAAGTGCCTAAACAAAAACAAAACCTACAAAAATTACTTTCATTATATCACCCTTTAAAAGGTAGAATATATGAAGAATTTAGTGCTAAAGAAGAAGCTGTAGATCAATTAGAAATATTAGACTTACAAATAGATGCTTTAAACGCTGCAAGAACTATGGATATAGATCAGGCCGAAGCTATATTAAGAGTTGAGATTGGTTCTAAGGTATCTAAGATGAGTTCTAAGGAACTTAAAAGAGATTTGCTTCTATTTGCTAGAAGTAACCCTGAGTTGTTTATTAGTTTAGCTAATGACGACAACGTACAATTACGTAATGTAGCTATTGTAGCTGCAGAAAACGGGGTTATTGTTTTGTCACAAGATCAAAGAACATTTACTTGGGGCAGCAATGGAAGAAAACTAATGAACGTACCGTTTGATGAAAACCCATATTCAGCAATGGCTGCATGGTTTAAAACAGACGAAGGCGTAGAAGTTTATAAATCAATAGAGAAAAAACTTCTCTAACATGTAATAATATATCAGGGCGTGTAATGCGCCCTGTATATAAATAAAAATATAAATGGCAATAAACGTAAATACTGTATATCAAACCGTTTTACTTATACTTAATAAAGAACAACGTGGTTATATTACACCCGACGAGTTTAATAAAACAGCTACACAGGTTCAATTAGATATATTTGAACAATACTTTGATGATTTAAATCAACAGCTACGAGTGCCACAAGCAGACTATGATTACTCTGATAGGCAAATTAATATAGATGAAAATATATCTATTTTTAAAGCTATTGGAACCTGCAGTTTTACTACTAATTATTTTAATTTACCAACCACAGATACAATAAGTGGAGCTACTGTTGTTTATAATGATAATCCAGGAAATAATGAAGTGGCTTTTTATAGACTTGGAACAGTTGCGTTTACACCTGTAGTAGGTAATCAAGTAGAATTACAAAGATTACAACGTAATGAATTCTACAATATACAAGCATCTTCACTTACAAAATCAACAAAATCATTTCCTACATACTTATACGAAAATAACAAACTATTTGTAAGACCTACTGAAATTACTTCTGGTATAGAAGCTTCTTTCCTTAGAAAACCATTAAACGTTGAGTGGGGTTATAGTATTAATCCTACTTATGGTTATTACGAATATCAACCAGGAAGTTCTCAAAATTTTGAATTAGACAGTAGTGAGCAAGTTAATGTTGTACTTAGAATATTACAATATTCAGGTATTATAATTAGAGATCCACAAATAGTCCAAGCAGCAGCCAACGAAATACAACAAGACGAAATAAATCAAAAAAGTTAATAAATGGCATTACTTACAGAGAACAATAGACAGTATTACGAAGGCGCTCAAGGTTTTGTAGCAGATGGTGTTTTAACTGATTTTATAGGAACTTTTGATACAGACTTAATATGGAAAAGCGCATCTCCTACTAGTGCTGATTATACTTTAAATAATTTCAAGCTTTACGAAAGCACTACTGGCGCGCCTGGAACATACCAAGAAGTTACTGCTGGTTACACTGTTGTAGGTAACACAATAAAGTTTGCTGTTGCACCTGCTAATAACAAAGTATTAGTTATTCAACTTAAAAAATTAGATGGTGGTAACTATGGTGCTACTGTTGCTGATAAAGCGTACGGCACAGTTGTAGAAGATAATTATGGATCATATTCTTATACTAAACTAAATGAAGTTGTAAATAATTTTTTAATAGCTTATGTAGGAGTTGGTAAATTAATACCAAGCGTAAAACGTACTGATGTTATATTTCATGCTAAAAGAGGTTTGCAAGAATTTAGCTATGATACACTGAGAAGCAAAAAATCTCAAGAGCTTACAGTTCCTAAAAACCTAAGCGTGGTACTTCCACAGGACTACGTAAACTATGTAAACATATATTGGGTAGACCGAGCAGGTCGTCAGCATATTATAATGCCGACAAATAATCTTCACCAAAGCCCAACAGAACTTCCAATACAAGATAACAAAGGTGTGCCTATACAAGATAGCTTTGATAACAATATAGAATCAGCTAACTCTATAATAGACGAAACGTGGAATAATAATAATATAAAAAACCAAACAAATTTATTAAACGATCCATTAATAGCAGCTGAGTTTTATAACGACTATATTAATATGTTTGGTTATGGTAGGCAGTACGGTCTAGACCCTCAACACGCTAACGCTAATGGTTATTTCAACATTAATAACAGAACAAATAAAATATCTTTTTCTAATAACTTAGTTGATAAAATAATAAACTTAGAATATATATCAGATGGTCTTTCAAGTGATTTAGATACTGAAATACCTAAGATGGCTGAAGAAGCACTGTATGCTTATATTATTCACGCTGTAATTTCTACAAGAATAAATCAACCTGAGTATGTGGTACAAAGACTTAAAAAAGAAAAGTTTGCAAAACTACGTAACGCTAAAATACGCTTGTCTAATATAAAACTAAATGAATTTGTGCAAGTTATGCGAGGTAAATCTAAATGGATTAAACACTAAAATTAAATGGCTGAAGTTAAAAACGCGTTCATCAAATCAAAGATGAACAAAGACCTTGATGCTAGACTTATACCACAAGGTGAATATCGCAACGCTGTAAACATACAGGTTAGTAAGTCAGAAGGTGATGATGTCGGCGCATTAGAAAATGTATTAGGTAATAAATCTATAGCTGATTTTAATACTGCAAATGGTGGAGTTTCCGTAGGTAGTTGTATAGGTTTTTTTGTAGATGAATTTAATAGTACTGTGTATTTATTTTTTACAGACTATACTGATTTATATACTGACAATATATCTACTTACAATAAAAATGCTAAAAATTTTATATTTAGTTTTAATACTAGAAACAATACTATTGTTAAATTAGTCGAAGGTTCTTTTTTAAATTTTTCTACTAACAAACCTATTATAGGTGTGAATTTACTAGAAAATTTATTATTCTTTACAGACAATAGAAACCAACCTAGAAAAATAAATATTCAATTAGCTAAAGACGAGGGTATAAGTTATTATAGCACAGAAGATAAAATATCTGTAGCTAAATATAATCCTTATCAAGCTATTGAAGTTATAAAAGAAACATCTTCTGGATCTGGAGTTTATGAAACTACAATGAAAGATAGGTTTAGTGAGTATATTCCTTTAAACGATAGCACTTTACCTAACGTGCAACAAAACCCGTATTGGGCTGGTGAAACTGCTGGTAATCCTAATTTTTCTGGAGATCCTCAATATTTAGAAGATAAGTTTGTAAGGTTCAGTTATAGATTTAAATTTGTAGATGGTGAATATTCTATATTCGCTCCATTTACGCAAGAATGTTTTATACCTAAGCAAGATGGTTATTTTTTATCTGGTGATGAACGTCAGACTTTTACAAGCACGGTTGTAGAGTTTATGGAGAATAAAGTAAATCAAATAGATTTACAAATACCATTACCAACTGGTAAATCTACTTTAAATTCTAATTTTCAAATAACTGAAATAGATATTTTATATAAAGAATCAGATTCTTTAGCAACACAAGTAGTAGAAACTATACAGGTTGTCGGTAATCCTTTGTTTACTGGAACAGATACCACGTTTGAATATTCATACTTATCTACAAAACCCTATAGAACTCTTCCAGAGGCAGAACTTATTAGGGTATATGACAAAATTCCAGTAAAAGCTTTTGGTCAAGAAGTTATTAGTAACAGAGTTGTTTATAGTAATTTTCAAGACAAGCACACTCCTCCGCCAGCTGTTGATTATCAAGTTTCTGTAACTCCTAAATATGGTAATGCTGAAACTTATACTTCTTTGTCTCAAGTTGAATATCCAAACCACAGTGTAAAACAAAATAGAAACTATCAAGTAGGTATTGTATTAGCTGATAAATTTGGTAGACAATCAACAACTTTACTTTCAAACAATACTGACGCTTCTAGCGAAACGTTTAGAGCTGATACTGTTTATCTTCCTTATGAAGATTCTAATAACTCTATAACTTTTCCTGGAGATTCTTTAAAAGTTCAATTCAACACATTGCTTACAGGAAACGGATTTGATAAAA
>WLWG01003265.1_pt1 | contig 11247 bp, 12 predicted proteins | sample 6712871 | NCBI WGS metagenome assembly WLWG01 (sample SAMN12718693, study PRJNA515312) | sponge metagenome | isolation source: marine sponge | host: Mycale hentscheli | place: New Zealand: South Island, Marlborough, Capsize Point | collected 2003-05-01 | reverse complement strand
ATCAACCTTATCATACAGTTCTAGGAATGCTTGTTTGGTTTCATCATCAAAACGATTCACACAAACACTGATCGCCTTTGCCTTATCATCAAAGATGCTATATGCCTTCACAATATGAACTAGACGGCGAGTGGAAATAATCTCCTCAATACCACCATCATAGAAGGTCTTGCGGATGATGTCTGCCCAATCTGCAAGACGCTTACAGAAGTTCTCATCATCACAGAGTTTGTTGAGGATTTTGGTCTCAATGGTGGCAGTAGGATACTCCTGCTCAAAGGTTACAGGGAATCGTTCAAGGAAGGCTTCATTGAGCACGTTAGTTCCAATGAATCGTCCGTCGTCTGAACCCTTACCCTTAGTGTTGGCTGTGGCAATGACGTTGAATCCACTTGCAGGTTCAACTCGTCGTCCGATTTTTTTAAGGAAAACTCCTTTCCCCTCAAGGATAGATTGGAGACAGAGAATTTTGTTAGAAGCAAGGTCGATTTCGTCAAGGAGCAATACAGCACCTCTTTCGAGGGCCTCAATGACCGGGCCATTGTGCCAGACGGTGTTGCCATTAATAAGGCGGAAACCGCCAATAAGATCATCTTCATCAGTTTCAATAGTAATGTTTACGCGGATAAGTTCTCGTTTTGTTTGAGCACATGCTTGCTCCACCGAAAGAGTTTTACCATTACCCGAGAGTCCAGTAATAAATGTCGGATAAAAAAGATTGGACTGAATAATTTTTTTAAGATCACTAAAGTTACCAAACTGGACGAAAGTATCATCTTTCCGGGGAATAAGATTTTGTTCAATGGCAGGCAATGCTGCAGGAGAACTGTAAGATACTTCCAATTCATCCATGGTTTCTTTTGTCAATTCAAGATTCCATTTACCACGACCAACTTTACACCCAGAAAGTTTTTTAGTTACAGTTTGATAATTAGAATCATTCATCATACACCATGCACGAATGTCGGCAGAGGTTACAGACTCACCATACAAATTTTGAAGAGAAGTACGAATGTAGTCGGTGGTCAGAGACATTGGTTGTTTTGTTTGACTGAAGTTATTATAGTCGAAAATTGCTTCAAATTTCATTTGACAGACACTTTATTAAGTGTCTGCGGTTATGCCACCAAAGAAATAAACTCACCAAGAATTTTCTTATTCATTTTTTTGGAGTTGAGAGATTTTGCAAACGCACTCTTAATCTGAGTTTTAGTTGCGTCTTCATTCACTTCAAATTCATCATCACTATTTAAGACAGAAGATGATAAACCAAAATAACTGTGATATCCAGAAGTTTTAATTGTAAAAGATTTTCTTTTTTTCCATACACTTTCTAGTCTATAAAATTCCTCAGAATAAAATTTATAGTACTTACGCATAAACGATTTGGCATCACGGGATTGAAGAATACGAATACCGATGAAATTTATATCAACAAAATTATCCCTTAGGTTGCGAAGAAGAACATCAGTCATTTCGTCCCATTCATCACTAAAAGTATATGTGTTTCCAGTTTTCCTATCCCTCAAAACACACCTATGTCCAATATTACCAGTTCCAAGAAAAGGACCATCAACATATCCGCGATCAATCTGACGATGATATCTTAAGGAACATCCCTCTCCATCAGTTAAAACGACACACTGAACTTTTTGAAGTTTATGTTCTTCTTTAAATTTTGGTAAGATTTGATGGAGAGAAATCATTGCCTCATTCAAGGGAGTTCCAGAGAGTCCTAAACCAACAGGAGCTCTAAAAGAACAATGATAATCATGACTATATGCAATTCTGAAAATATTTTTCATCTGCTCATCTAGAACTTTTCCATTTACCTTACTGGTAAGGAAATTCATCATAGAAAACCATTCAGGAACATATATAAGACCAGACTTTTTCTCATAAGAAATTTCCCTGCAACCTGTCACCTCATCAATTAAGGGATAATCATTGGTGAATGCATACACTTCAAATGGAATATTTACTTTCTTACAAAACCAAACCAAATTGAAAAGTTGTTTCATAGTATCGAGTAAAACATTACCCATAGAACCACTCCAATCCAGAACAAATACCAGACCATGATTTTTACCATCGGGAATGGTAGTAATTTTTTTAAAGAGGTCTTCGTTATATTTGTAGGTATGAAGTTTAGAGCAATCTAAAATGCCAGTGCGAGATGTAGAAGCACGAGAATAAGCATCTGCTGCTTTCTTACATTCAAACTCCTTTACCAAATAACTAACTTCTTTCTGAGCAGAACGTTTGAATTTAGAATATTGTTGATCGACCTTAGAAATACTGAAACTTAATGGAAATGATTTTCCATATTCACTCTCGTTTTCCGCATAAGATTTCCAGTTCTCTGCACAAAGTTCATGAATCTTAGAATTAGGAACGACAACTTTTTTTAAGTCAAGTTTAGGAAATTCCAAATAGACATTTTCAAATCCACTATGATCTATAAGTTGTTTAAGTGCATCTTCTAGATTAGTTGCAGTAGAGACTTCTGGTTCATCACCTAAAGTTTCATTACCAACATCTCCTCCCTTCTGCTCATATGAAGGAGTTTCTAAGTCTGCCGAATCTCCCTCTTCAGAATCTCCGGATTCAGATTCTTCAGTAGAATCTCCTTCATCGGATTGTTGACTATTTTGAGTATCAATATTACTATCTTGTTCTTTTTCTTGCTCTCTTTTACAAAATTTATACAGAACCTCTGCTGCAAATAAGGTGTCATCAAAATCCTCACAACCATCAATTATACGAATGATTGCCATCTCCTCTTCAGTAAAAGAAATGTTTGTGAAATTTCCAATCTTAAAATACAAGTTTGCTTTGTCAGCAAGATTCATAAGATTGACATTTTCATTAGCAATCTGAAAAAAATCTTGATCGGCAAGTTCCTGATAACCACGATAGAATGTCTTGCCAATACCCGCATACCTACGTTTTATGAGTTTTTCAATGCGAACATCCTCAACCACATTCACAAACTGTGGAGGAATTTGCAATTCTATAAACCAATCTCTATCAGGTGTATAAAGTGCATGTCCCACCTCATGACCCACTAGCATATCATAAACACTATTACTTGCCTTTTCCCACATTGGAAGCGTCAGAACCCGAGTATGGACGTTGAAGCAAGCAGTTTCAACTTTCTTGTGCTCCACAATCAAATCTTCGGTTGCCAGTAGTTTGGCCAGTTGAGATTTAATCTCGTGGGAAACGGTCATTGAAGTTCGTTCGTATGGACTCATAATACAACGAAACCCGCTTCTTGAACGGGTTCATGTGACACTTCTTAAATTGTCTGAGTGCTTCTCTACTAGACCTCAATGCCTGAGGTTTGAGAGTGCGTTTCTGCTCCTTCTTGGAGTGATGTTGCCAATTAGGTGTTGTCATCGGAAATACCTTTGATACGTTTCCACTTATTATACATGGATTGTAAGTGCCATGACTGTGCCAGACTTCTGGCACCCTCATCCAATCTTTTAAGATCTCTTGGGTCGTTGGTGTACTTTTTGTACTCTTCTCTCCAATTAATTTCAGTCATGATACCTTTTTACTGAATCCCTTTATCTTATCAAATTTTATCACGCTGTCAAACTTGTCATGTAAATCTGATTTATGAGATATTACAAAAATGTTAGCACCCTTAATGACATATTTAATAATTTTAAGAAATTCTTCTGTGCCAAATCCATCAAGTGAAGAATCAAATACTTCGTCCATAATTAAAAGATTCGTATTGACAGAATTTTTAACACGGGCAACTTCTCTCCATGTAAAAAGAAGTGCTAGATCAATTCTCATTTTCTCACCTTCACTGAAAGAAGCATAAGAAAAATCTTCATGAATTGGCGATTTTACGGTCTCATTAAATTCACCATCCAAATTGAAGTTGATATAGAAGTCCATCATCTGCAGATAACGATTAACCTGTTGATTAATGAAAGGAATATATTTTTTAATGATCTTTGTTTTTACACCGTCATCTTTGAGCAGTGAATATGCAAAGTCATAATTTGACATTTCAATCCGTTTATCAGACAGGTCTTCAATTGTATTTTGGAGGGTTACTTTAAACTCTGCTAACTTCTCATGTTCAGTATTTCTATTTGCAACTTGCTGGGTAAGTCTCTGAATTTCCGATTCCAAATCTCGGATTTGTCGTTGACATCCAGATACCCTAGTATTGTTTTGAGAAATGCCATTATTGAGTTTAGTAATCTCCTTAGATAGTGAGTTGAATTGACGTTCTTTTTCTTGTTCAAACTTAATGGTGGTTTCCAGTTCTTGGTAACCGCTCTGAAGTTCTTTTGCTCTATTTTGAACGTCTACAATCTTATTTAACCTAAACTCCTCTTCTATGTCCTGAGTGCAAGTAGGACAAACCGTATTTTCGGTGAAAAACTTATGTTCTTTGGTAATTGTGCCTACTTTTTGAGAGAGTTTTCCTTTAAGATTGTTTAGTTTTACTAATTTTTCCCCTGCTCCAATGACAGTTTCCTGTTCCTTAATGAACTTAAATACATCTTCTTCAAGGATAGAATTTTCTTTCATATAGGCAAGAACTTCTGCATCCAAAGAATTAATTTTTTCTTGGTTTGCATTTATATTTGCATTGCCCCTTTCTTCAAGTTCATTAATAAAATTTTCTTGCATCCCAATCTTATCTCTGACATTATCTTTTTTCAGATCCAAAGATTTGGATTGGTCCCTCATTATCCTAAGTTTTTCTTTAACCAAATTATTCATCGCAGAGAAGATGCGAATGTCTAACAAATCTTCAATCACTTCACGGCGATTAGAAGTTGTGAGTTGCATGAAAGGCACAAAGGTGCTACTACCTAAGATTACAATTTGTGTAAATGATTTGTAATTTACCTTAAGAATACTTTCCTCAAGAATGCGTTGATTGGCACGATCATCTGCTTCCTTATGAAGTGGATTGCCATTCACCTCAATATCAAATACATTTGGTTTGATTCCACGACGAACCAAATAATCACGACTATTCACAGAGAACTCAATCTCAACCAAACAATCCCTCTCATTTGTAGTATTGATTAGTTGAGGTTTATTAATTTTGCGAAATGGTTTATTGAACAGTACAAAAGTAAGTGCATCCAACATAGAACTTTTTCCCGCACCATTCGTTCCAATGATCAGGTTTGTATTGTATTGTTGAAAGTCAATCTCAGTCCAATTATTTCCAGTACTTAAAAAATTCTTGTACTTAATATTTTTAAAGGTTATCATTCTTGGGGGGAATCACAATGTCATCAGAAGTAATTACAGTATATTTGTAACTGTGTATTTTACAAGTTTTTATAGCAAGTTCATCATCAACCTCAACAACATCCATAGTTTGTTCTTCTTGCTCTTCAAGCATCATAGCATAACGAACGGCATCATCTTCCTCCTCAAAAAGAAAAAGGACCTTATCACCATACTTATCTTGTACGGCATAAGCACCCTCATCTTTACTTTCTTTGAGAGTGAGGAGATACATTTTATTCTACCTCGCAAGCTTGTTTATAGAGTTCTTGAAAAATATTTTTAATAATATTTTTATCATATTGTGTTTCAGATTCATCAATATAACGACTTAGAATTGAAAGAGTATTTTCTTCCTCTCCTATTTCAAAATCTTCATTTTCTTGAATGTCAAAGTTTTCAATGATTTTTAGATCTTGGACGCCAATAGAATACAACTTATCAATAAACTTTTCAAAATCTTTGGGTTTTGTTTTTTTACGAACAATAACCTTTACAATCTTGTTCTCATATTCAGTTGCATTGAAGAGTTTATGGTTGGTATCCTCATAATAGATATTATAAAATAATTTATAAGGATTATTAACTGGGGTATGAGTGAGGGTATCCGTATCAAAGATATGAAATCCTCTTGTATCATTCACATCATTCCAGAACATCTCATAAGGATTTCCTAGGTAGAAGATTTTTCCGTTGTCTGACCGTGTATGGTAGTGTCCTGAAAACACTTTGTCGAACTTGTCAAATAAGTCGCACGCCATACCATCTTCCATGACGTGTCCACGATGCGCTCTGAATCCGTTGAGCTCAAGGTGCCCCATCGCACATATGCTATCAGTAGTTTTGACAACCTTGACAGTATCCTCAAAGTTTTCTGCATTGATCCAAGGAATAAACAATACTTTAGTTTTATCTAGAAATACTTCAGTGACTTTATTGTAAGTTTTAATATTATTATAAGTCTGTAAAAGAAGTTCTGGAGAGTTTACATTATTGGTATTCTTATAATAACAATCATGATTTCCTACAATCATGTGAACATCGTATTTTTTGAGTCTCTCAAATACAACTCTCTTTGACCACTCAAGACTTTGATAATCAATTGACTTACGACTATCAAAAGCATCTCCCATATGAACCACAGTAGTGATTCCTTGCTCCTCTAGGGTCGGAAAGAACACATCATCATAGAACTTCTCAAAGTAGTCATGAAGGTGCTTAGAACCTTTTCTAGCACCATAATGAGTATCTGTAATGATTGCTATTTTCATTTGGAATGATGAGGTTTGTGATCCCTGTCCATTGGTTTAGAAGATACAACGGGATCACGAGAAAGGTTTTTGATAACAATGAATGCATCTTTGTTATACTTACGAGTGCCATATGGTGATGACCATTTCTTATTGTAGTTTTCACCAACATGGATACCAGAAACTTGAGTTCCTGCCATTTCAATGACAACATCGTCAGATTCTTCCCATCCGTATTTGTCAAAGAGATCTTTGAGTTCATCAATTTGATATAACTCAAGATATCGTGAATAATCTTTCATAATTTTTTATCGGTTACGATATTGAATGTTATCTTTAATGGAGTTATACTCAGCATTATTACCTGAAAGTTCATTGTTGTCAATAACCATGACTTCATCATATCCTGTGCGTTCAATAATCTTTGTTTTGATTTCTAATTGCTTTTTCTCCTTTTGAATTCTTCTCAGGAAAGCATAGTGAATAATTTGAGTAAAATAGGCAAAGGGATTTTGAGATTTCTCTGGATTAAAATTATGAATGTATTGAACGCAGTTTTCAATACCATCGGAAATCATATCCTCACGGAACATGTAATTCACAAAGTTTGGTTTATATGAAAGATGAGTTGCAATCTTTAAAAAACATTCGCCAAGATAATTAGGAATTCTGGGTTTACCTTCCCATGCTCCAGACTTTGGTGGATCTTTATCATATTTCTCAATAAATTTTTCTCTCGCAATACCAACTTTGGTGCGATAGACAATCATTGCCTCTAGCAACTCTTTGTTATTTACGTAATGTTCTGGTTTTTTCTTAGGCATAGCATTGAGTTTCCTCGCCTTATTAATATGTTGATAACATTATAGCATACTTTTAAGGCTTGACAAGATTGGTAATCACATGTAGACTAGGTTTGTCCCCGTTAAAGATAAGTTCTAGCTAGCTATTATTCAGGTGATTGATTCTCTTGAATTTCTTTATTAAATATATCTTCTAACTCCTTTCTTGCTTTTTCAACAGAAGATATGTATCCCATTTTAGTAGATGGTCTAGTGTAGAAATTATCCGGATTCCCAAGATTAATATTTTCATCATCAGATTCTTCAACAAAGTCATTATAGATTCCAATTAATTTCTCATCATTACTTTCTGTCATTGTAATAATTTTATCGGATTTAATTATAAAAATATCCTCATCAGATAAATCAATCCATTGTTTTATTTTGACATGTATTCCTGATTTATGATGGATTAATTTCATAATTACAGGATTTTGAAGAATGATTGTTGGTTCCTCTTCATCTTCAATTGAGATGAGAGAAAATATTTCTTCTCCTGATACTAGTTTTATTATTGAATAGAATTCTTCACCCATTAGTTTTTAAGCGGTATGTTTACAATATCATAATTAAAATTTTCTTCGTTATAAATTTTAATTCTTTCAATCAAGTGATTTAATGTATAATTTTTTCTGGACTTGTAACTGATATCATCGGCAATATCATATAAAGTTGCTTTTGTTTTTTTATCCCCCTTTCTGAGGACTCTTCCTATTGACTGTAAATTTCTAATTCTTGACTTAGATGGAGAAGCAAAAATGACGTTATGAAGGTTTTTAATATTAATTCCTGTGGAGAAAGTTCCATAAGATGCTACAATAATTGCACCAGTTTCTTTTTCGGTAATCTCTCTCACTTTTTCTCTGTCCTCAGTGGCAACACCACCATGAACAAAAAACACATGACGATTTTCAATCAAGTTACTACTATTTATTAATTCATATAGCGGTTGACCATGACCTTCAACTCTTGCAAAAAGTATTAAAGTATTTCCTTTTAGATCAAGTGCTAGATTCTTAATGAATTTATTCCTTCGTTCATGACCTATGATATACTTAACTTCATCCTCATAAGTTTCAAATTTATTCGGCAAGTGCTTCAGTAGAATTACATTAATATCCAGTTTAGCCAAGTGCCCCTTACTCATTAATTCATCAGTCTTAATAATTTTGTATGAAGGACCAAACAATCCTTCCAACACCCACTTATGAGTTTGAGATCCATCAAGAGTTCCGGTAAATCCAAATCTATATTTGGCATCAGCAAGTTTTGTCATTATGGATATTAATGATTTACTTTTGAATTGATGTGCTTCATCTCCAATAACCACATTAAATCTAGAAAAATATTGTCTTGGCAATTTATAGATAGACTGCCAAGTTGTTATAATCACCTGAGAGTCGGTTTCTCTTTCCTTTCCGGCATAGATTTTGTGGCAATATGAACCCACATTCCACCCATAATCTTCAAAATCTTTATACATCTGCTCTACTAGCGAAGTCGTCGGAACAACTATCAAGATATTTTGTCGCTTCTCAACATAGTATCTCACGAGAGAATATATCATCAAAGACTTTCCAGAAGCAGTTGGAGATATCAGCAACTTACGATTATGTCTTAAGGCGTCGTATACACCTTCTATCTGGTAGTCTCTAGGTTTGTATTTTGATATTGCAGTTACGTAATCTTTAACACCTTCTTTGGATATGCCATCATTAATTTCAAATGGCAATCCGTAATACTTATTATCTTTAAATTCGTAAGTGTATCCGTGATCCTTACAAAATTGAACGATGCGATCTAAAAGACCAATATATATTTCCTTAGTCTGAACATTAAATAAACGAATTTTTCCATCCCAATATTTCTTTTTATACGATGGAGAAAATTGAGCACCAGGTACTTCAAATGTAAATTGATCTGCTAATTCGTAATGAATATGAACCTCAGAATCGACATGAAGATATACTTCATTCTTCTTTGATATAATCAAATGTGACATTCATCTAGATCAATATAAAAATATTTATAGACCTTAATTGAATCCAGATTGAAACTTATGCCATTCAATTGCGTTTTTAATTTGAAAGGTTCTATTGGAAACTGTTTTAATAATTTCTTCTAAAAACTTAAGTGTTGTATCGTAATATCTAATCTTAAGATCAAACTTAGTTAATTTTTCATCTGCTTCAATATATCTTTGAATGGCATCTTTTTCTCTTACTTTATAAGGAAATGGTTCTTCGGCATACACTTCTGCTGGTGCTTTCCCGGTATAGTAATTGTATCTTTCCAACTTTACTTTGTTATAAGAGTCTCTCGCTCTTTCTCTCAACAGAGTAATTGTATTGTAGATGGTATAATATTTGCAATGTAATTGGGGAATCTTTAAACTTTCATCATGAAGATTGTCTGGATCAATGACTGAATCATTTTCCCACATTAATTGAATTTTATCAAGATCCATAATAAAAAAATAATTGCTTACAACGGTGTTCTTCCGTCTGTTCCTAGTATATCATATATCGTGTATTTAAATGTGACATCTGCCGTAAAATATTCAATGTCTGCTCCTGATGCATCAAATTCTAAAGATGAAAGAGAAACCGGGAACAAATCTCTAAATTTTACAATAGCAACATCTCTATAATTACTATTCAAAATATGAAGACTTGCATCACTAAACTGTTGATCAAGTGCTCCTTCACCCGAAATTTCATCAGTTGTTAAAGTTTTAAACTGCTGGGTAGTTTCTGGAAATCCAAGTCCAGTCAACCAGTTGTGCATCTTCATATAATTCTCAAGATTTTCATCAACTAAAAATCTTAAAGAAAAATCACCATAAGTTAATTTCTCTCCAGGGATGTCAATATCCTTGAGGTATGTCGGTTGAACAGAATTTCCTAGTGTTATTTCAGGTATTCTTGCTGAGTTGCAGAAAAAAGAAATCTTAGGTTCTTTTGCCAAAGTAAATTTGAATCCAACAGGTGCTAAAAAGTTCCTGTTTTGTATTTGATTGTCAAATGCTGTGGCCATTATTATCCTCCATTACCACCGCCACCATTTCCGCCGCCGTTGCCACCACCATTACCATTGCCACCATTTCCATTTCCACCATTGCCATTTTTATTACTTTCACTATCACTACTATCATCTACCGAATGTCCATTTTCTTTGCGGAGATATCCGGCAGGACCCACCATCTTATATCCTTTTGGAATTTGCTTACATTTTTTATCTGTATAACAATAGTATTGACCTAAGGGACATCTCTTTGATGCTGCCTCCTCAATAAACTTATTAAAGTCTTTCATTAGTCAATAATCAAGGAATACCACTGTTCACTCATACCCATAATAATATTATTTGCAGACTCTTCATCTTGAGCATAACCTTCATCAATCAAATGCTGAACAAGTGCAGCATGACGGTTTAGTGCTTCTTTATGCTCTCTAGGTGTCGGTTTCATTTCAAGAATGCTTTTATCTGTATTTAGACAAAAAAAGACCCCCTTGCGGAGGTCTGATGAACTTTGTGTATCCGATGGATCACATAAGGTTGGTGACTTTAACGCGACGATAGTAGCGGTTAGAGTTACGAGCGATAACACCAGGGTTATCCATTGAAGCGCCACGGGCGAATGGGTTTGCGACCATGCCGTAGCGAGTCTTGAATCCGATTTTAGGCTGGAAGGTGTTCTCTCCAACTGCACGAACCATCTGAAGAGGAACGTAAGGGCAGTAGAACAGACCTGCGTCATAAGGTGAAGAACCTTTATAACCAACAACGTAGTACTGGTTAGCAGCAACGTTAGCGGCATAAGGATCGATGTAGACGCGATACTTGCCTTGAAGAACACCAGCGAAGGTGTTACC